>Ga0114129_10013260_pt1 | contig 11742 bp, 9 predicted proteins | sample RhiMetdeltSRZDD1_FD_80071 | JGI IMG/M metagenome (GOLD analysis project Ga0114129, IMG submission 80071) | Populus rhizosphere microbial communities from Tennessee, USA - Rhizosphere MetaG P. deltoides SRZDD1 (version 2) (version 2) | ecosystem: Host-associated > Plants > Roots > Rhizosphere >... | reverse complement strand
CTCACTCGGCTGGCCACGTTCGATCCGCGGTTGGCTCAGGTGGTGGAGTGCCGCTTCTTCGGCGGCCTGTCGGAGGAAGAGACTGCTCAAGTGCTGGGAGTAACCTCTCGCACGGTTCGACGTGATTGGACCAAGGCAAAGGGGTGGCTCTACCGCGAGCTGACGGCTGACCGAAGTTGAGCCCGACAATACCTGGGTAGAACTGGACCGGCTCCCCTGAGAGGCACGCCCTTCTAGTCGTGAGGAGCCTCACGGCGTGGCGCGCTCGGCAACTTGCATGTATTCGCTGCAGAGCTGGAGTCGGCTCGTGGGAGCCGGCAGTCTGCGTTACCTGAATCCGAGGTCCCGATGAAATCGATCCTGGCAGCCACGGTCGTTGCCGTAAGCCTGGTTGCATGTACCAACCGCGCGCACCGCGCAGAGGACACCGGCGCAGCCGAGCGACATTCCGCCGACACCGTCGTTTCGAAGCGCGAGATGCAGGACACGGCCATCATTCACCACGACACGACGATCACGAGCGATACGATTCACAAGCGTGGCGCTCACGCGGTGAAAACGGATACGGTGAAGAAGCCGTAGCAAGCCCCGGGCGATTGCCCGGGGCAGTTGCTTTGGCGCAGGCAGGCTCCCCGCTTAGTGCGCGCTATCCGGCCGCATGGCAGCCGAGTCAGCCCGCATGTGAGTGCTGTCGGCGGCCTTGTGATGCTTCTTCGACTTGGCGCTGTGCTTTGATTTTGACGTATCGCGGCTCATGGCGCCGGTGTCGGCCGCGGCTGGGCCAGTTTGCACGCCGGGCTTGGCCTTGAGCGCCGTATCCGGTCCGGTTTCCCTGCCGCCCCGGGTAGTGTCGAGCTGCCCGGTTTCCACACCACCGCGCGCTTTCCGGGCAGCCGCCGTGGACACGCTGTCCACCCCGCCATGACTGGCGCAGGCAGCCACGCTCGAGCCGTTCGATCCATCCTTACAAACCACCTGGCCTGCCTGGGCCTGCAACGCCGCCGGCGCAAGCAGCGCCGCGACGATAAGAGGCCACTTGGGAATTGCTATGGGCTTCATTTTTTCCTCGCGATTGAGTTGAGATGAGCTCCTACTCCTTCACCACCAAAGGCGCGGTGAGTACAAACGACACCCAGGTCCCCGGCTTGACGACCACGTCGCGACTGGCTGTTTGAGCCGCCACGACCGCACCGCCGGCGGCGCCGACGGCACCTCCGATGATCGTACCCTTGGTGTTTCCACCAAGGACCCTGCCTAAAACCGCGCCCGCCGCAGCACCTACTCCGACCTTCTCGGCTTCACCGGCCGAGACGCCGCGGCCACGCAGCTCGTGCGGCACGGGTTCAACTTTCGCGGCGACGGGGTAGGCCCGCCCCTCGACCAACACCGAATCCACTCGCAGGGCGAGTTTCCCATCGGTCGCGCTTCGCGTCTTGGCGGGCTCGAGCTGCGCAACCGAGAGCTGGACGGGAGATTCCGCAGGCACGACGACCTGTCCATTCCGATCAGTTATGGCTTCATTGATTCGCGCCATCACGATCTTCCCCGCGGAATCGTGGCGCGAATTCAGTGAGTCCTGCAGCTGGGCTTGGACCGTAGTTCCCGCCGGAAGGCTGCGCGCTGCCGGAGCAAAAGGGTCCGATCGATTCGTCGGTGACACCGTCCCGGGGATGGGGGACGGAGCCGAGTCTCGCACAGTCGGTGGCGAGGGCTCCGTCGCCACCTCTGTGTCAGGAGCCCCAGCCGCGGGCTGCTTCGAGACCGTGTCTGGGTCCGGGCTGGGGGAGGGAATCGGCGTGGAGGCTGGTGCGGGCGACGTCTTTTCGGTCGTGCTGTCAGGAGGAGCGCTTCTGCCGGGCGATGACGCATGGGGTCGCGATTTAAGCTGCAGGGGGCGTTCGTCGGGCCCGGCGTGAGGCGGACTGCTTGCGCGACGAGAGCTCGGGCCGCTATCCGGCAACGCCTCTTCCAGGGGCCGGGCGACCCGGTCGACGCTCGCCGTCTCCTGAGTTCGTCGCTCCGAGCACGCGGATAGGATTGTGAGACCGACCAAAATGAACGCCAGGTTCCTCATTGAGCCAACCGGGTTGGATGCCTTTAGTCTCCGCCCCGTGCCCATGCTACGCCGTGGCTTGGCTCACTTTTTCACAGATGGGCCTGCTTTCCTGCAGTGGGTTGCAGTGCCGCGGGCCGCGGCGGCCCCGTGATGTTGCGAGGGTTCGAAGCTCCGGTTTAGCCCCGCGCAAACCTGAAACATCAGCGCTAATCGCTCATGCGAGGCTTGTTTGCACCAGCGGGCTCCAGGGCGGTACGACAAATGCCGCGACGCACGTATCCCAGCGCGACAACCTGACTCATGCCGAAATCCGCACCGGGCGCTCAGCCCGATCCGATGGCGCGGGTGGTGGAGCGTCTCCTCGCCCAGCTGGAGAATTCAGGGCCCAGGCCTGCCCAGGAGCGGGTGACTTCACCTGCGAGTTCGCCGAGCCATCAGAACGGGACGACGCGGAAACCGCGGCCGGTGGTGCTCTCGGGCAAGGCCCCAAGCCGCGCACCCCTCATCGCCCTTTGGGTCGGCCTCATACTGGGCATCGTTCTCGGCGGGGCGATGACGCAGTGGCCGTATTCGCGGGGATGCGACTTGCCCCTCTTCGGGTATCTCGCTGGGGTCGCTGCAGTCATCGCCGCCGGGGGCTCGAGCGCAGTGGCCGCCTGGAGACTGCGAAGCGGGGCCGCGCACGTGCTCGCGCTGCTGTTGCTCTTCTGGGGTATCGCGCTGGCGGCGGAGCGGGTGTTGCCGCGGGTTGGCTATGCGGCGGAGCGGGCCAGCTGGCGGTGCTCGGCGGAACCGCCGGCTTCGTTGGCGGGATCTATTGTACCGGTCCGAGGTAGTGGTCGAGCCAGTCCAACGTCTCCTTGACCAGCTGCACCCGTGGCACGAAGTGGCCACCCTCTGAGATGACCTGCCGCTTCTTGTCGGGCGGCGTGCCGAGCAGCCGGAACATGGGACGCTGGGCGGTCTCCACCGGGAAGTAGTGGTCGTACTGCCCGTTCAGCATCAGAACCGGGATCTTGATATGCGGCAGGAAATTGATCGGCTCCACCTCCGGCTGGCCCTCCTGGTTCTCTAGCCCGGCGACCAGCAGCACCACCGCCTTGAACCGCGGCTCGACCGCCGGCATCAGTCCCCCCAGATAACCACCCCAGCTCACCCCGTAATAGGCAATGCGCGCGGTATCGACGTCTGACCGGGTCTCCAGGTAGTCGATAGACCGGCGCATATCCTTGGCCCACATGATCACGTGTTCCTTGTAGAAGTTGGTCATCTCCGCATAGTCACTATGCAGACTGTCCTGACGTTCGTAGGTGCTCTTGTAGATGGGGTGGACGACCATCCGACCGCTCTTTACGATGAAATCGAACGTGAACGTGGTGATGCCGGTGCTCGACGAGTGATCGTGGAGCGCGTTTGAGCCAGGGAAGAAGATGATCGGCTGGTAAGGTGGCTTCCCCCGCTTTGGGATATAGAGGTAGGCCGACATCCGCTCGTGGTTATAGGCGGCATCGAACGACACCTTCTGCCGGACCCAGTCATCGGTCTGCTCGTCGGTCGTGTCCACCTTCGCATTGAGCTTGGTGCGGTCGTAGTCGTACATCCGCCGATAGATGGCGAAGACCTGGTCCGATACCGGGCGTGCCTTGCTGAAATCGCGAAACGCGCGGACGATGGGACGCTCCGCGACCGTGAGATTGTCTTTGGAGAGGTACTTAGCCAACCGAAAGCCGTTGGTCGGAGATCGATCGAAGGGATCCTGCGCGTAGGCGTCGTTGAACGCGTAGGTCGGATCGTTCCAACCGCCGCCAAGGATATAGCGCTCGGTGCCGGCCTGATTGAAGCACCACTCCCGCGCGTTGCCGGCCATGTCGTAGGTCCCGAAGCGGCCGACACCGTGGAACTGACCCACCGGGGCGAGCCCTTTCCCACCGAAGTTGCTCTGCGGCACGATCGCCGAGCTGCCCCAGGTGAACGCAGCCCGGCTCCAGTGATAGATGGTCGGCAGCTCGGCCCCGGCGAACGTCGCATAGGCCGCGGCTTCGTACCAGCTTACTCCGGTGACGGGATAGTCTCCCTGCCCTTCGGGATAGCTACCGCCCTCCCACGATGCCGGGCCGGGCCGCCCCGTCTTGTCCACGAACCGCGCCGTCGCCTCGGTCCACGACAGCTCGCGACCGCCGCTGGTGAATGGCTGCTTCCAGAGATCCTTCTTCTGATAGCCGCCGGCGTCCACGAAGCGCTTGAACTCCTTGTTGGTGACCTCGTAGCGGCCGATGCGATAGTCGGCGAGCTTGAGCGGATCGAGATGGTCGAGTCCGGGCAGGTTGACGTCGGTCTCTCCGCCAAACGCGAATACCATCCCGCTGTCAGCCGAGATGCTGTCCAACACGTATGGGGCTTCGGGCGGGAAGAACGGCCCGATCACCAGGTCGAGCGGCGTGCGCCCGGGCTTCTCGAGGTGAAGGCGGGAGAACCGGAAGGGGATGCGCGCAGCGCGAATCGGCGTGGTCCCCAGCAGGATGCCGGGCGCGGTCGCGGATGCGTAAGGTTTCCAATAGACGCGCGCCCCCTCGGGTTTGGTCTCGATCGTGACGGTGTCGGAGAAGCCGGCCCACAACTTTGCCAGGGTCGAATCGTGAGGGAGAATCGCCGCGGCTCGGCTGGCGAGAGTGTACGCCGAGTCCCAGTGGCCGCTATCGGTCTGCTGGCGGATGGCAGGAATCGCAGTATCGGTCGCCCACGCTTTGCTGGACGCGGGCGCGGCAGCCTGGAGCCGGAACTTCTTGAGCGGGGTGCTCAGGAGCGCAAACGCGATCGCCGCGCCGATGCCCACGACCACTATCGCGGCGCGAGCCATCCAGACCGCGCGTCGGTCACCCTCGTGTGGCTCGCGAACGACCGAAGCCGCACCAGTGCTTGGCGCCGCGATTGCTTTGGCGAATTCCGTCGCCGTCGCGAAGCGATCGCGCGGCTCGCGGCCCAATGCCTTGGCCACGGCCGCCTCCACCGGGGCCGGCACCGTATTCCGGAGCATCGAGACCCGTGGCGGCGGCTCGACGAACCGCTTGGCGATCACCGACTGGGGCGTGGTTCCGGTGAACGGTGCCGCGCCCGCCAGCATCTCATAGAGCACGCAGCCCAGGCTGTAGATGTCGCTGCGACCGTCCAGCTGCGAGGCGCCCGCGGCCTGCTCCGGGCTCATGTACGCCGGTGTGCCGATGCTCATGCCGGTGGCGGTGAGCTGTTCGGCCCCATCGCCCCCCACAGCCCGCGCGATCCCAAAATCGGCCACCAGGGTGTTGCCGTCGCGCGTGAGCATGATGTTCTCGGGCTTCACGTCGCGATGAATCACACCATGCTCGTGGGCGTAGCCCAGCGCCTCGGCGGCTTCACGCGCCACCCGGAGCGCGTCGTCCAGCGGAAGCTGCGGCTCGCGCCGGAGCCGGTCGCGCAACGACTCACCCTCGACAAAGGGCATGGTGAACCAGAGCTGGCCGGCAGATTCGCCCGAGTCGTAGACCGACAGAATGTGGGGATGCTGCAGACGCGCGGCGAAGCGGATCTCGCGCTGGAATCGCTCCGGTCCCAGGCTTAGCGCGAGCTCGGGACGCAAGATCTTGAGCGCGACCAGGCGGTCGTGCTTCAGGTCGCGGGCAAGGTAGACCGTGGCCATGCCGCCGCGCCCGAGCTCACGCTCGAACGCGTACTGGCCGCGCAGTGCATCCGCGAGCGACGGGGCGACGATGTCCAGGAGGTACCGGAAGATGAGGCCGGCTTGAATTTGCAACGTTCAGGCCCGTGCGGCTAGCGCTACGCTGCTCATCGGCGACGTCCACCCGGTCGGCAGGCTGGCGGCCGAACGCGGCACGCTCCACATTGAGCGACCCCTCACCACCAATCGCAAACGGGTCCCCATGGCAGATGCGACGCAGCTCCGCGAGAGCACAGAAGTCGATCTGGCCGAGGCCCGGATCGAGGAACGAAGCCAGGAGCTGAAACGCGAGCTGGGCCTGGCCAGCCTGGTGCTGGGGCAGATCCTCTACATCGTCGGGCTCACCTGGGTCGGCGTGGCCGGGAAGATCGGCTCGGCCCATGTCGTGTTTTGGTTGCTCGCGATCGTTTTCTTCTATGTCCCGTCAGCTGTCGTCGTCATCCACCTGAATCGCCGCACCCCGCTCGAGGGCGGGCTCTACCAGTGGGCCAAGCTGGGACTGGGCGAGTTCGTCGGCTTCATGGTGGCGTGGAACCTGTGGCTCTTCGCGCTGGTGAATACCTCGGAGCTGGGCTTGATCGTGGGGAATTTCCTGCGCTACGCACTAGGCGATCGTGCCGCCTGGGTGGGCGAGACCAAGGTGGCGACGATGATCGCAGAGATCGTGGCGGTCGCCGCGCTGATGATGATCTCGATCCGTGGGCTGCAGCTGGGAAAATGGGTGCACAATGCCGGTGCCATCGTCATGCTGACCATGTTCGCCGCGCTCCTGCTGCTTCCCGTGATTCACCTCCTCAACGGGACGCTGCCGGCCTTTCACCCGTTCGCGACGACGGTCCCGGTAATCTCGTTGTTCAGCCTGAATGTGCTCGGGAAGATGGGTTTTGGCGCCCTGGGAGGGTTCGAGTACATCGCGGTGCTGGCCGGTGAGACCCGAAGCCCCGCGCGAACGATCGGGCTTTCGGTCGTGATTGCGGCACCGATCGTGGGACTCATGTTCATCCTGGGCACCAGCTCTCTGCTCGCATTCGTTCCGCCCGACAGGATCGATCTCATCGGCCCGATTCCCCAGGCCCTGACGATCGGGCTACGTGACTTCGGCGCTCTGGCTTACCTCGGATCGGCAGCGATTCTTCTCACGTTGTTCGTTCGACTGGCCCAGTCCAGCGTCATCTTCACCTCGGTCACGCGACTTCCGATGGTGGTCGGCTGGGACGGACTCCTGCCGGCCTGGTTCTCCAAGCTGCACCACGATTACCGCACCCCGGTGAACTCGATTCTGGTCGTTGGGCTGCTCAGCATTTTGCTCGGCGCCCTGAGCTTGAGGGGCGTGGGACAGCAGGAAGCGTTTCAGCTCCTGTTCAGCAGCAACGGAATCCTGTATGCGCTGACGTATCTCGTGATGTTCGCGATTCCCCTGGTCGGCCTGCGGAGCGACCCATCAGCCCCGCCGCTCTGGGTACGCGCAGCCGCGCTGTCCGGCTTCCTGATGACGCTCCTGTTCGTACTGCTGTCGGTGTTTCCGATCGTGGAGGTGCAGAACCGCGCCTCGTTCACCGCCAAAGTGTCGGCCGTGGTAGTGATTCCAAATCTGATCGGCGCTTTCCTCTATATAAGGGCACAGGCGCGCCGGGACCGCTTGGCCATTACCTGACTTCGACCAGTTGCACGGCCATGAGGTCGCCGCCGTTTCGAACCTCGAGTCGCAACGTACGCCGCAGCTCAGGTCTCCATTCGAAATCGTAGGTCTCGCCCACGCTGGTCCGCACTTTGGCAGGCGTGGTCGCCTGATACATGGCGGGGAGCGGTGCCGCGTCCTTGGCCAGAGGCGTCCACTCCACCGGGGCTTCTCCGTCGAGCAAAGCGACGTCACCGGTGTTGTTCTCGGTGATGTTGATGATGCGCACGTGATACGTGCGGCCGGAGTCCACGGTGATCGGCTGGGGCCAACGAGTCCCGTTCAGGCGCAGAAATCCGGTCTCGCCTACATCCTCACCGCTCACCATCCAGACGATCTCGCGCGAGGGGTCGAACTGCTCTCCGGGCTCCATGACGATGAGCGGACCAAGCAGGCCAAACCCAACCTGCTTGGTGGCGAGGTTGTGCGCATGATAGATGAAGGTTCCGGCACGCGGCGGCGTCATCCTCGCCACAAAGGAATCGCCCGGGGCGATCTGTGGGGCGAAGCGTTGAGCGGCGCCGCTCCAGCCCGCCACACCGTCGTAGTAGCTCTCCAGCTCGAGGCCATGCCAATGGATCGCCGTCGGCTGGTCGAGGCCGTTGACCACGGTTATCTCTGCGGGCTCACCACGCGCGAGGACGATCGGGGGCCCCGGCGTGCCGACGTCGGGCACCGGCCGGCTCGGGTCGTTAAGCCCGACTCGCACGTGCATGCCGTCGGGGCGAAGCACGGCAGGTCCCACGGCCAGCCGCAACCTGCGTCGCGCGCTCGGCGCCGGCGTCGCGTAGGCAGCCGTCATGGATGGAGCGAGAACGCGGATGCCGAGCAGGAGCCCCGCCATGTCGTCCATCTGCGCCATCGCATCCGTGTGTGAGCCATGCGCACTCGCAGCAGGCGGATTGAGACCGTCCTGCGGGTCGGCCACGGTGTGGCCGTGAATGTGGCAGTGCATGAGCCAATTGCCGGGTGTCGTGGGCGACCAGGTCATGGCCATCGTACTGCCGGGATCGAGCCGATGCGTGACGACCATGCGCTTCTGCTCTGGCGAGTACGCAGTATCCGCCAGCTCGGCTCCCCTTGCATCCACGCGATAGAAAAAGCCATGCAGGTGCATGGGATGGTTATCGACGGTCGGATTGATCCAGCGCCAATGCACGGTGTCACCAGTCGCCAGATCGAAGCGCTCGGTCAGCGGCCACGAGCGGCCATTGACCACGGCTACGAACTTGTCGGTGCCAAGGTCGAGGTTCGTGGAATCGCGCAAATGGAAGTACACGCCGAGAACGAAGATGCGATCGGGAGTGATCGGACCGTCGCCCGGATCGACGATGAGTGCGCCATCGAGTTGGCTGTCGATATCCGATCGGCCTTCGATGGTGGTCGTGTCGCTGGTCGCGCCCCAGTAGAAGTAGGTCCCGGGAGCGCCGGGGTCGAACTCGATTTCGCGCGAGCCGCCGGACTTGATGCGCAACGTGTCCGGCGTGGCCGCCGGACGTCGTTGCAGCCCGTGCATCACCAGCGGCATGCCTGCCGGAAGATGGTTCACTACGCGCAGGCGAACTCTGGTACCCGCGCGCACCCGGATCAGAGGACCGGGGATCGTGGGCGACCCGCTGTCGCCCGAGAATGCGGCGACTACGATCGGACCGGACCGCCGATCCCCGTTGGGAAACCAGTTGGTGAGTCGAGCGTGAAGCGTCAGGCTGAGCACCTTGCCGCTCAACTTGCCTGCTGCCAGCTGGTTGTCATTGAAGCCAGCCGTTGCGAGTGGCTTGTGGCCCTGCGGAGAGCCTCGATCCATCGACGCGTGGCCATGTCCTGCGAACAGCACGAACGCGATCGCCAACTGGGGGCGGACGCTCACGACGCTCACCTCTTTTGAAGGATGACTGAGGAAGTCTGTGAGTATAAGCGCAAGGCTGGCGCTGCGCTCGTTTTGGAGCGACCTTTGCGCTTCAACCCTCAGGAAGATTTCGTCATGCCGCGTTCCCTCCCCCGCAAGGTGGGGCTCCTGTCGTGCGTCCTTCTCATTGCCGCGTACGCACCGGGTGGCGCCGCGCAGTTCGGCAAGCTCAAGAAGGCTGCGGAGCAGAAGGCTGTCGGTTCCGCGGCCAACGCCGCAACCGAAGCCGCGACCGGCGGCTCCTGCGTTCCGCTCGATCGCCCGCCGATCCAGGTGGATGCCGTGCCTCTAACTGCCGCACAGATGGCCAAGGTCAACGCCGGCCTCGACGCCGAGATCGCGGCAGCGCCGGGTGCCAAGCAGGAAGCTGAGCGCCAGCAGAAGCAGGCTGAACAGGATCAGAAAGCGTACGAAAAGGCGCAGACCGACTACGAGAAGCGCAACCAGGCGTACGACGCGTGCACCGCGAAGGTAACCGAGCAAGCCAATGCCAAGTCGGACACCCTCAACAAGAAGTCTGAGGCGGCAGGGGAGAATGTTCTCGGGGGCGTGACGCAGGAGCAGATCGAAGAGCAGGGCAAGAAGGCGCAGGCTGCCGCACAACGGGTATCCGAGGGCAAAGGCACGGCAGAGGACCGGCAGACGTTGGCCGACTTTCAGGCGATGATGGCAAAGGTGCAGAGCGGCAGCGCCCAGGCTATGGCCGCGTCGCAGGAGTCGCAGGCGCTCAATGCGGAGACGACCAAGCGGATCGAGACCGAGTGCGGGAAGAAGCCCGAAGCGCCTGTTGCGCCGGCGAGTACGGGAGTCGCAGCCGACGTGATCTCCTCTGCGGGGGCGAAGGCTGCCGGCGTGGACGCCACCACCTGGAGACAGTGGCGGGAAGACATGATCGCCTTGGCGATGAGCAACACGGTTGTGAAGCCCGGCAAAGTCTCGCAGGCGGATGCTGACGCCATGAACCAGTCGATCAAGGAGACTGGCAAAAAGATCTGCGACCTGAAGAAGGCAGGCGTGCCGATCTGATGCGATTTCCCGCAGTCCTGGGGGCGATTCTGGCGCTGACGACCCAGCCGGCCGGCAGCCCGGATCCCGGACCCACGCTCTCGGTGAGGACCGCCGACGGTTGGGAGACCTGGTGGCGAGGCGCGGACGCGCCGGTGCGGTGGGCCGCTCCGCTTCCCGCAGTAGCTCAGCGGGTGGCGTGGCGCCGAGCGGCGCGTGGACTCGAGTGGGGCGAGCTCACCCTGTCGGGCGAAGGCGAGGCGTACCGAGTTCGATTGATTGTCGTACGCCTCGAGCCGCGGGCGCTCGCTGTCCAGTTGATCAAACCGCCCGACGGGCCGGTATTCGCCGGGCGTTGGGAAATTGCCGAAGCACCGGCGAACGCGGTTCTTGCCCTCAACGCCGGCCAATTCACTGACCAGCCCTGGGGCTGGCTGGTACTCGACGGCACCGAGCGCCAGCGGCCCGGGCGTGGGCCGCTTGCTCCGGCGGTGGTGTTGGATTCGGCGGGAGGAATGCGGATCGTGACGCCGGATTCGATCGAGAGCGCGCGGCGCGGAACGAGGCTCGCGTTCCAGTCATATCCGACGTTGCTCCAGAGCGACGGCGACATTCCCTCTGCATTATTGGCGGATAGCCTGGGCGTGGACCGCACGCACCGCGATGCCCGACTCGCGCTGGGCGAGCTGCGCGACGGGCGAATCCTGGTTGCGATGACGCGGTTCGAGGGATTGGGTGGCGTGCTCGCGAATCTCCCGTTCGGGCTCACCACTCCTGAAATGGCCGCCGTCATGGGCGCGCTGGGCGTGCGACGAGCAGTGCTGCTCGATGGCGGCATCTCATGTCAGCTCATGATTCGGGAGGGAGGAGAGATGCATAGCTGGCCCGGTTGGCGGCGGGTGCCGCTCGGACTTGTTGCGGTACCCCGCACGAATTAGTCCGGTGTTGCGGAAAAAAAGATCGCGCGACCGCGGGACCGGAGGTTCATTGTCTCCGTGGTGAGCGGGGGCACCTCGAGCGCGCGGCCGGCCCGTGCGGCATGCACCGCACTCATTACTGGCTCGGTACCGGATCCCCATTACGCCTCGGATGTCCATAGTGACCTACCGCATGGAGGTCGCCAAGGAGGCAGTTCCCACGTAGGGGCTCGCCAGAAGCCTGTTCCCACGTAGGGACTCGCCAGAAGCCTGTTCGGATCTAGGGAATTGAAGTCACATATACCAGCCACAACGGCCGATACGGGCCAAAGTAATGCGACACTTGTGAGCAAGACCCGACCACCGCTCCCTCCCCATGTCGCCCGGGCCGTTACCAAGCTCGGCGCGGACCTCAAAGACGCACGGCGGCGCCGCCGCTTGCCGATGAGGTATGCCGCGGACCGCGTT
>Ga0114129_10013259_pt1 | contig 11742 bp, 9 predicted proteins | sample RhiMetdeltSRZDD1_FD_80071 | JGI IMG/M metagenome (GOLD analysis project Ga0114129, IMG submission 80071) | Populus rhizosphere microbial communities from Tennessee, USA - Rhizosphere MetaG P. deltoides SRZDD1 (version 2) (version 2) | ecosystem: Host-associated > Plants > Roots > Rhizosphere >... | reverse complement strand
GGCCGAGATGACGACCTTCTCGCCGTCCTTGATCCCGCCGGACAAAATCATCTCGGCGAGCGGATCCTGCACGGACTTCTGGATCACGCGTTTGAGCGGACGGGCCCCGTAGGCGGGATCCCAGCCCTTGTCGGCGAGCCACTCACGGGCCGACGGCTCGAGCTCGATGGTGATCTTGCGGTCCTCCAGCAGCTTCACCAGCCGTGCCATCTGGATGTCGACGATCTTCGTCATCTCGTTGCGCTTGAGCCGATGGAACAGGATGATCTCGTCGATGCGGTTGAGGAATTCAGGCCGGAAATTCGCCCGCACCACCGCCATGACCTGATCGCGGACGGCATCGGTGTCCTGCCCTTCCGGCTGATTGGCGAGATATTCGGAGCCCAGATTCGAGGTCATCACGATGAGCGTGTTGCGGAAGTCGACGGTGTGACCCTGTCCATCGGTCAGGCGCCCGTCGTCGAGCACCTGCAGCAACACATTGAAGACGTCCGGATGGGCCTTTTCGATCTCGTCGAACAGTATCACCTGATAAGGCCGCCGGCGCACGGCTTCGGTCAGCGCGCCGCCTTCTTCGTAGCCGACATAGCCCGGCGGCGCGCCGATCAATCGCGCGACCGAGTGCTTTTCCATGTATTCCGACATGTCGATGCGCAGCAGCGCCGACTCGTCGTCGAACAGGTAGGCCGCCAATGCCTTGGTCAGTTCGGTCTTGCCGACCCCGGTCGGGCCCAGGAACATGAACGAGCCGATCGGCCGGTGGGGATCCTGCAGGCCGGCACGCGCGCGGCGCACCGCGGTTGACACCGCTTTGACGGCCTCGGTCTGGCCGATGACCCGTTTGCCGAGCTGCTCCTCCATGCGCAGGAGCTTGTCCTTCTCGCCCTCGAGCATCCTTTCGACCGGCACGCCGGTCCAGCGCGAGACCACCTGCGCCACGTGGTCGGCGGTGACCGCCTCCTCGACCATGGCGCCCCTGCCCTCCGTCGCTTCGATGTTCTTGAGCTTCTTCTCGATCTCCGGAATGCGGCCATAGGCGAGCTCGCCCGCGCGCTGGTATTCACCCTTGCGCTGCGCGTTGGCGAGTTCGACCCGCAGATGATCGAGCTCGGTCTTGAGCTTCTGCGCGTCCGAAAGCTTGTCCTTCTCCGACTTCCAGCGCGCCGTCAGGTCGGCCGACTGCTTTTCAAGCGTGGTCAATTCCTTTTCCAGCCGCTTGAGCCGCTCCTTAGAACCTGGGTCGCTCTCCTTCTTGAGCGCCTCCTGCTCGATCTTGCGCCGCACGATCTCGCGGTCGAGGGAATCGAGTTCCTCGGGCTTGGAATCGACCTGCATCTTCAGCCGCGCGGCGGCCTCGTCGATCAGATCGATGGCCTTGTCCGGAAGAAAGCGGTCGCTGATGTAGCGGTTCGACAGCGTCGCCGCGGCGACGATCGCCGAATCGGTGATGCGAACACCATGGTGCTGCTCGTACCGGTCCTTGAGACCGCGCAGGATCGAAATCGTGTCTTCGACGCTGGGCTCGCTGACGAAGACCGGCTGAAATCGGCGGGCGAGCGCCGCGTCCTTTTCGACGTGCTTCTTGTACTCGTCGAGCGTGGTGGCCCCCACGCAATGCAGCTCGCCGCGGGCAAGCGCCGGCTTGAGCAGGTTCGAGGCGTCCATGGCGCCGTCCGCCTTGCCGGCACCCACGAGCGTATGCATTTCGTCGATGAACAGGATGATGCCCCCGTCCGACGACGTCACCTCCTGCAGCACGGCCTTGAGCCGCTCTTCGAACTCGCCGCGATATTTCGCGCCGGCGATCAACGCGCCCATGTCGAGCGCCAGCAGTTTCTTGTCGTGCAAGCTCTCCGGCACGTCGCCGTTGACGATGCGCTGGGCGAGACCCTCGACGATGGCGGTCTTGCCGACGCCGGGCTCGCCGATCAGCACCGGGTTGTTCTTGGTGCGGCGAGAGAGGACCTGGATCGTACGGCGGATCTCCTCGTCGCGGCCGATCACCGGGTCGATCTTGCCGTCGCGCGCGGCCTGCGTCAGATCGCGGGCGTATTTCTTCAGCGCGTCATAGGCGTTTTCGGCGGAGCTGGTGTCGGCGGTGCGGCCCTTGCGCAGGGCGTTGATGGCCTCGTTGAGGTTCTGCGGCGTGACGCCGGCGCGCGCCAGAATCTTTCCGGCCTCGCTGTCTTTCTCGAGCGCGAGCGCCAGCAGGAGGCGTTCGACGGTGACGTAGCTGTCGCCGGCCTTTTCCGCGACCTTCTGGGCCTGATCGAATACGCGCGCGAGCGCCGGCGCCAGGTAGACCTGGCCGGCCCCGCTGCCCGAAACCTTGGGCAGTTTGGCAAGTGCCGCCTCGACGGCCGAAAGTGCCTCGCGCGAACGGCCCCCGGCGCGGTCGATCAGGCCGCTGGCCAACCCTTCAGGGTCGTCGAGCAGGACCTTGAGCAGATGCTCCGGTGCGAATTGCTGATGGCCTTCCCGCATGGCCAGCGATTGGGCGGATTGAACGAACCCGCGGGCGCGATCCGTGAATTTCTCGAAATCCATAGCGTCTTCCCTCGGCCTGCCCCTCCGTCCAATCGGCGCGAAAGCGGCATCCAACTAAGCCAATTAATCGCCAACGATCAATGGCACCAGCCCCCGATGGCAGCCGGCAAACACTATTTGGGAACTCGCGATTTGCCGCGGTAGAGGCCGGCGCGGATTTTCGCGCGCGGCCTAGGCAGCGGATGGCTCGCCGGCTTACAAGCCGGCAATGGCCGTCGATGATCCGAAAATCCAAGCCATCTACCGGTATCCCGTAAAGGGCCTTTCTCCCGAAGGGCTCACGTCGACCAGGCTCGCACCGTACGAGACGCTGCCGGCCGACCGGCTCTATGCGATCGAGAATGGGCCGTCCGGCTTCGATCCTACTGCCCCCCGCTACCAGCCCAAACAGCGCTATCTCATGCTCATGCGCAACGAGCGGCTGGCCCAGCTGCGCGCCCGCTTCGAGGAAGCGAGCCACACGCTCGCGATCGAACTGGAAGGCCAGGAAGCGGCGCGCGGCGACCTGCGGACAGCGGCGGGCCGCGCGACCATCGAACGCTTCTTCGCCGGTTTCTGCGCCGACGAACTTCGCGGGGCGCCGCGCGTGCTGCATGCGCCGGGCTTCAGCTTCTCCGACGTGGCGCGCAAGGTGGTTTCGATCGTCAATCTTGCATCCGTGACCGCGGTCGAAAGCCTGGTTGGAAAGGCGGTTCATCCGCTGCGCTTTCGCGCCAATCTCTACGTGAGCGGCTGGCCGGCCTGGCGCGAGTTCGAACTCCTCGGGCGGCAGATCGCGATCGGCAAGGATGCGCAACTCAAGATCGTCAAGCGCATCGTGCGCTGTGCCGCGATCGACGTCGATCCCGAGACCGCGATCCGCGATCTCTCGATCCCGCACGCGCTGATGCGAAGCCTCGGGCATGCCGATTGCGGCGTCTATGGCGAGGTGGTGAGGGGCGGCGAGATTGCCGTCGGAGATGAGCTGCGCGCCTGAGCCGCGCCGGCTTCACGCGCCCCGGCCGTCGGTCACTCGCGCCTGCTCAGCAAGAACACCGCTTGCTCTCCGAGCAGATTCCAGAACCACCACGGCGCGTTGAGGCGCAGTGCCCGCCCCCAGGCGTTGAACGCGACCGCCTTCTCCATCTTGGCGCCGACGACGTGGCAGAGCTGGCGGAAATCCTTGATGGTGCAGAAATGAATGTTGGGCGAATCCCACCAGGCGTAGGGCAGGTTGTCGGTGCGCGGCATGTGTCCGCCCAGCAGGAGCTGAAGGCGGATCCGCCAATGCCCGAAATTGGGAAACGACACGACGGCGTGCCGGCCGATCCGCAACATGTGTTCCAGCACGATCCGTGGATGCCGCGTTGCCTGCAGAGTTTGCGAGAGGATGACGTAGTCGAAGGCGTCGTCGGGATAGTCCGACAGGTCGGTGTCGGCGTCACCCTGAATGACCGCGAGCCCCTTCGCCACGCACTCGTTCACGCCCTCGCGTGACAGCTCGATCCCGCGGCCGTCGACGCCGCGCGTCTCGGCGAGCAGACGCAACAGCTCGCCGTCGCCACAGCCGACGTCCAGGACCTTGGCGCCCGGCGCCACCATCTCCGCCACGACCACCAGGTCGACGCGGGCCCCGCCGTGGGTGCGGGCCGCGTCGGCCATGGTCAGGTCGTGCTTGAGGCGCATCAGCATGGTCATCCCCGCGCCGGTGGAAGGCCGCGCGCTTTGGCGGCGCCTTCGAGGAAGCCGCGCACGATGGCGAACAGCTCCGGCTCCTCGAGCAGGAAGGCGTCATGCCCCTTGTCGGTCACGATCTCGGCGAAAGACACGCGCGCGCCTCCGGCGTTGAGCGCGTGCACGATGGCCCGCGAGTCCGACGTGGGGAACAGCCAGTCCGAGGTAAACGAGATCACGCAGAACCGCGTCGGGGTGTCCTTGAACGCCTGCGCCAGCACGCCGCCGCAATCGGCCGCGAGGTCGAAATAATCCATCGCGCGGGTGAGGTAGAGATAGGAATTGGCGTCGAAGCGCTCGACGAAGCTGATGCCCTGGTGGCGCAGATAGCTCTCCACCTGAAAATCGGCGTCGAAGGAAAACGTGGGATTGTCCCGATCCTGGAACCGGCGACCGAATTTGCGATGCAACGCGGCGTCCGAAAGATAAGTGATGTGGGCGCCCATGCGCGCCACCGCGAGGCCGCGCCGCGGATTGCTGCCTTCCGCGAAATAACGCCCCTGCCGCCATTCCGGATCGGCCATCACCGCCTGGCGTCCCACCTCGTGGAAGGCAATGTTCTGGGCCGAATGACGTGTCGATGTCGCGATCGGCAGCGCCGAGAACACCCGCCGCGGATAGCTCGCGCACCACTGCAGCACCTGCATGCCGCCCATGGAACCGCCGGCGATCGAGAACAGCGAGGCAATGCCGAGATGGTCGAGCAGCATGGCCTGCGCCCGCACCATGTCGCGAATGGTGATGACGGGAAAGTCGAGGCCCCAGGGCATGCCGGTGGCGGGGTTCGTGGAAGCCGGGCCGGTGGCGCCCATGCAGCCTCCGACCACGTTCGGGCAGATCACGAAATAGCGCTGGGTGTCGATCGGCCGGCCGGGACCGACCATGGTCTCCCACCATCCCGCCTTCTGCGTGACCGGATGCAGATTGGCAACGTGCTGATCCCCGGTGAGGGCATGGCAGACCAGCACCGCATTGCTGCGCTCGGCATTGAGTGTGCCGTAGGTCTGGTAGGCGATCTGGAACGGCGCGAGGTCGATGCCGGCATCGAGCCGGAGAGGACTGTCCTTCCCGAAACGCACGACCAGCGAATGGGGATTGTCGGCCTCGCGCGCGCGGTCGGCGGGATCAAATGCGACGCTGAAATCGGCCTCGACCATATCTTAACAACCCGGCCGGCGAAGCGGAATGGCTTCCATGGCGGGCCTGAAAGCGGGCCGCCGCGACCGGCTTAGATAGGCCGCAGGGCGCTGCTGTCAATGTTTTCTTTGCTTTCACCCCTGGCCCCACCTATCTATGCCGCGCCCGCAAAGGGGTCTCTCGCGGGCGCGAAGCAGCACCATGACGAAACCGTCCCGCACCGAGACACCTTCGCTTGCCGAGTTGCGGCGCGAGATCGACCGCATCGACGAGACGATGCACGGACTCCTGATGGAGCGCGGCGAGATCATCGATCGCCTGATCTCCGTCAAGCAGACCCAGGAGTCCGGCTCCGCGTTCCGCCCGGCACGCGAGGCGGACATGATGCGGCGGCTGGTCGATCGGCACAGAGGGATCCTGCCGCTCGACACCGTCGAGAGCATCTGGCGGGTCATCATTGCGACGTTTACCTACGTGCAGGCGCCGTTCTCGGTACACGCGGACCTGTCGGCGGGCGATGCGGCGATGCGCGATTCCGCCCGATTTCATTTCGGCTTCACCGTACCCTTCGTGCCGCATATGGGCGCGGCAAGCGTGGTGGCGGTGGTCTCCGACTCCAAGGGCGATCTTGGTCTGGTGCCGGCCTTCGGCCTCCCCGGCGTCGGCGCTTGGTGGAGTGCGCTCGAGTTCGATACCGCTCCGAAGATCATCGCCCGGCTGCCCTTCGTCGATCGCGCGAACCACCCAGCGGCGGCTCCGGTATTCGTCGTATCGCGCGCCGCGGCCGACTCCATGGTCAAGGAGGTCGAAGTTTGGAGCGTGCGGGTTGCCGGGTGGAGCACGGCAGCGACACAGGCGCTCGAACCGCTCGCCGAGGTGATCGCCGTGCCCGATCGTGCTTTCGACGGCGCGGCGCTGCTCATATCGGTGCCCGCCGGTGGCGACATCGCGAAGGTGACCGGTGCGCTGGTCAACGCCGGCGCCTCGGTGCGGGCATCGGCCCTCGTCGGCAGCCATGCGACGCGCTATAGGGTCTCGGCCGAAGGCGCAAAACCGATCGCCGGCCGGTGATCGAAGGCCCGCCATTGCTCGCACGAGCAAGAGATCCGATAACCAGCGATGTACGCGCCATGCGCTGGTGACGTTTTCGACGATGATTGCGTGCCCTGCTCGCGCCGGGCATGAGAGAAGCAAGGTTTGTGAAATGTCCGCTCTGCAGCGTCCGCAACCGCGGCCCGGCGTGCTCGCGATCGATCCCTATGTGCCGGGCAAGAGTGCCGCACCCGGCGTTGCCCGTGTGTTCAAGCTGTCGTCGAACGAAACGCCGCTCGGCCCGAGCCCGAAAGCGGTTGCCGCCTATCGCGCGGTCGCCGATCGCCTGGAGGATTATCCCGACGGCGCCGCAACCGCGTTGCGCGAGGCGATCGGACGCGTCTTCGGGCTTGACCCGGCCCGCATCATCTGCGGCGCCGGCTCGGATGATCTGCTGAACCTCATCGCCGACGCCTATCTCTGCGACGGTGACGAGGCGATCCACACCACCCACGGATTTCTCGTCTATCCCATCGCCACTCTCGGCTCCGGGGCGAAGCCGGTCGTGGCGGCGGAGAAAAACTATACCGCCGACGTTGACGCGATCCTCGCGGCGGTGAGCGAGCGCACCAAGATCGTCTTCCTCGCCAATCCCAACAATCCGACCGGCACCTATGTGCCGTTCGACGAGGTGAAACGGCTGCACAGCGGGCTGCCTCCGCATGTCTTGCTCGTGCTCGACGCCGCGTATGCCGAATACGTGCGCCGCAACGACTACGAAGCCGGGATCGAGCTCGTCGCCACCTGCGAGAACGTCGTCATGTGCCGCACGTTTTCGAAGATCTACGGACTCGCGGCGCTGCGGCTCGGATGGCTTTACGGGCCGGCCCATGTTGTCGATGCCATCAATCGCATCCGCGGGCCGTTCAACGTCAATGCGGCCGCGATCGCGGCAGGGATCGCCGCCATCCAGGACAGCGCGCATGTGGAGGCATCGCGGGCGCATAACGAAAAATGGCTGGCGTGGCTGATGACCGAAATTCGCAAGCTCGGGCTCGAGGTGACGCCGAGCATCGCCAATTTCGTCCTGATCCACTTCCCCGACGTCAAGGGCCGCACGGCGGAGGAGGCCGACGCTTTCCTCACGCAGCGCGGTCTGATCCTGCGTCGCGTCGGCGCCTACAAGTTACCGAACGCGTTGCGCATGAGCGTCGGCAGCGAGGAGGCCAACCGACTCGCTGTCTCCGCGCTGGCGGAATTCCTGCATGGCAAGGATCCCCGGCGGTAATGAGCGGGAAGCCCATTTTCAACCGCCTCGCGCTGATCGGCACCGGCTTGATCGGCTCCTCCATCGCGCGTGCGGCGCGCGCGCAAGGCGCCGCGGGCTCGATCATCGCCACCGCCCGCTCCGCCGCCACGCGCCGCCGGGTCGCGGAGCTCGGCCTCGCCGACCAGGTGGTGGAAACCAATGCCGCCGCCGCCGAAGGCGCCGATCTCGTCATCGTCTCCATCCCGGTGGGGGCGTGCGGCGCGGTGGCCGCCGAGATCGGCCCGCACCTTGCACCGGGTGCGATCCTTTCCGACGTCGGCTCGGTCAAGGGCGCAGTCGTGAAGGATATGTCGCCGCACATTCCAGCGGGCGTGCATTTCGTGCCGGCGCATCCCGTTGCAGGCACCGAAAACTCCGGGCCGGATGCGGGCTTTGCCGAGTTGTTCGTCAACCGCTGGTGCATTCTCACTCCGCCCCCGAATGTCGATCCGGCCGCGGTGGAGCGGCTGGCGGCGTTCTGGCGCTTGCTCGGCGCGAATGTCGAGACCATGTCCGCCGAGCACCATGATCTCGTGCTCGGCGTCACCAGCCATCTCCCGCATCTCATCGCCTACACCATCGTCGGCACCGCCGACGAGCTGAGCCAGGTGACGCGTTCCGAGGTGCTGCAGTTCTCGGCCGGCGGGTTTCGCGACTTCACCCGCATCGCGGCGTCGGATCCGACCATGTGGCGCGACGTCTTCCTCGCCAACAAGGATGCCGTATTGGAGATGCTCGGCCGCTTCAGCGAAGACCTGGCCACGCTCACGCGCGCGATCCGCCGCGGCGACGGCGAGACCCTGTTCAACCAGTTCACCCGCACGCGGGCCATCCGCCGCGGCATCGTGGACATCGGCCAGGATGCGCCCACGCCCGACTTCGGCCGCCCTCATCCCGACCTGCCGCACGCGCCCGTGCCGCGACCTTACGCGGACGAGAACTGACGGAACGCTGACGTCTCACGCCGCCTCGATGCGGCGGCGCAGGAGTCGTGAAATCCCGGCTTTCAGAACACGGGCGCCAGCACACCCACCTGGAACGGCCCGAGAAAAACCGTGCCGTCCACGAACCGGACCGGGAACGCCACGGCCGGCTTGCCTTCCAGCACCGTGCGCTGGCCGAGCGCCGCCACCAGGCCGGGAGCCGCGTTCTGGCGCGCAATCCCGCCGAGCCCGGGGATCAGCCGATCGAGCGCGCTCAGCGTCGCGCCGATCTGTCCCTCGGACATCATGCGCTCGATATCGAACATCTTGAGAAGCTTCTCGATCCCGACGACGGTGACCTGGAGGTTGCCGTCAAGGCCGCCGCGCGCGGTGAGCTTGAGGGTGCCGGCGCCCACCGCGATGACATCGTCCTGTGAGACGCGCGCCTTGATGATTTCGAGCTGGCCGTTGCGCGCCTGCCATTCGCGGAACAGCACCGGCCACGGCTTGGGGGAGACATCGTTCACCCCGCGCAGCACCGTCGCGATTTCGGCATCGATCGGCTTGGCGGCCAACGGATGGAGCTTGTCGGCGACGGCGGCGTTGAGGCGCAGCACGGTTTCGATCACCGGATTGTCGGACGTGGAGCCGGACGCCTGGCGGCCATGCAGCTCGAGCCGCTGCGCCCTGAAGACGATGCCGTCGCCGGCCATGTTGGGATCGCGGACGGTGGCAGCGTCTAGCACCAGCGACGCCCGATCGAGCTCGGATGGCAGGCCGCGCACGCTGGCCTGCCCGAGCGTGCAATTGAGGATGGCGGCTGGCGGGCGCCCGGGCTCGGCGACTTCGAGCGGCCCGGTGAACTCGCTGATCAGAAGTTTCGGATCATAGACCTGGACCGCGGCGAGGACGAGCGGCAGCTTGAGCTGCAGCGTGGGCTTGCCCTTGAGCTCGAAACTGGCGCCGCCGCAGCGCACCTCGATGCGGAATGGATAGCCGCCGATCGACTGGGATGCGCAGTCCTGCAGGCGCCCGGCCTGCCGCTCGCTCGCACGCCAAGCGGCAAGCTCCGTCTCCGCGCGCCCCGCGGCATAGACCCACAACGCCGTCCAGCCGGCGGCAAGGAGGACCACCAGAACGAAGGGAATAAACAGCGGCCAGAGCCGGCGGCGGGGACGGGGGGCGGCCGCGGGGTAGCTGGAGTGGGACATCATCTATGGCGCTCCTGTGGCGGCCGATCTGGTGGCTGCCGGAGCCTCCCCGGCGGGGCCTTCTCCAAGGCGTCGATTGCGGCGTTTCAAAGTCATTTCCCTGCATTGCGAGGCTGATACCGGGAGGTATTTCGGGTTGCGCGGGGCGCCAAATTCTTCGATATCACGGCCATGGACCCGGATCCCACGCACACGGCCGAAGACCTCTGGGTGTTCGCCTACGGTTCGCTGATGTGGCGGCCGGATTTTCCTTTCGCCGACCGGGTCGAGGCCCGGCTCGTGGGCGCGCACCGGGCGCTTTGCGTCTACTCCTTTTTCCATCGCGGGACGCCGGAACGGCCTGGTCTGGTGCTCGGCCTCGACCGTGGCGGGACCTGTCGCGGCATCGCCTATCGCGTGCCGGCGAAGAAACGTGGCGACACCATCGCCTATCTGCGGACGCGTGAGCAGGTGACGTCGGTCTACCGCGAATGCATGCGCCCGGTCTGGCTCAAGCGCGCGCCGGAGAAGCGGGTCCCGGCGCTCTGCTACATGGTGGATCGCGGACACGCACAATATGCCGGGCGGCTTTCGCTCGAGCAGCAATTGCACCACGTGCGCCAAGGGCATGGCCATTCCGGCGCCAACCGCGACTACGTGGTTGCGACGGTCGGGGCGCTCGAACAACTCGGCTATCGCGAGACCGATTTGCATCTGCTCGCGGCGCGGCTTGCGGGAACGCATGAGGCGGCCGCGATGCCGCTGTCCTGAGACGGTCGGCACCGTCCGTGCAGCTTCGGCACGCCCGGCGGCAGGGGGAGAATCGCGGCCGCGCTGAACAGGCGGACTATGCGGCCGCGCGTCTAGGAGGTCGGCGCGAGCGACGCGCTGGGGGCGTTCCTGGCCAGTTCACGCTCGCCCTCGGCGACGAGGCGGGCCGTCGCGCCTTCGATCTCTCGTTGCAGCCGCTCGAAAAAAAGATCCTTGTCGAGCCCGGGCTGGATTGGGTCGAGCACCTCGACCCGCACCGTCCCCGGATAGCGCCGGAACGCCCGGCGCGGCCAGAACAGGCCGGAGTTGAGCGCGACCGGGAGGCATGCAACGCCCATGCCCGCGTAGAGGTGCGCGACGCCGTATTTGTAGCGCGGTTCGGCTCCGGGGGCCCGGCGCGTCCCCTCCGGAAAGATCACGATCTGCCGATTGCGCGCAAGCTCCCGGCGCACGCAGGCGTTCATGTCGGTGAGCGCCTGCGAGCCTCTGCTGCGATCGACCGGGATCATGCCTGCTTTCCACGCGTACCAGCCGAAGAATGGGATCCACATCAGTTCGCGTTTCATGATGTAGGCCGGATCCGGCAGGATCAGGAGCAACGCAAACGTTTCCCACAGCGACTGGTGCTTGGACGCGACCAGCAACGGTCCGGACGGAATTTTTGCAAGCCCGCTGAACTCGACTTTGATGCCGCAGATCGTGCGCAGCAGCCAGAGATTGGTGCGCGCCCAGAACTTGGCAACGGCGAGGATGCCCTGGCGCGGCATCGCCAGCGTCGGCATGGCCGCGATGATCTGCACCAGCAGATTGAGATAAAACAGGACGTTGAAAATGACCGACCGAATGACGAGCACGAGCAAACCTTGTCGCAGCGACGACGGTTGAAGCTGGAGCGAATGGCTTACGTCGAAACGCGGTTTCGCTCCAGTCCTTCCTTGCTGGCATGCTCCGGGCGGCAAAGCCTGCGACTCTTCGTGATCGGGTCTAGCCTGCGGGCCGCGTGATCCGCCCGGAAAAAGTCCGCGACTTTCAGGATCGCATGCTAGCTCGGCGCGCGCGCGGCGGCGCCGCCGGCATTGAGACCCATGCGAAGCTTGGCGAAGACATATTTCACGTATTC
>Ga0114129_10013258_pt1 | contig 11742 bp, 10 predicted proteins | sample RhiMetdeltSRZDD1_FD_80071 | JGI IMG/M metagenome (GOLD analysis project Ga0114129, IMG submission 80071) | Populus rhizosphere microbial communities from Tennessee, USA - Rhizosphere MetaG P. deltoides SRZDD1 (version 2) (version 2) | ecosystem: Host-associated > Plants > Roots > Rhizosphere >... | reverse complement strand
GCCGATCAGCGTCGGGAGCTCGAATCCGGTCCTGTTCCTTGGTGCGCAGGACGGCAACGTCTACGCGATCGATGGCACGCTCGGGGGCGCCGCCGCCGCGCCGTGGCCGGCTCCGGCGCCCGCGGGCGGCCTGGTGCAGGCCGCGCCGGCGGGCCTCTTCACGGCCTTCACGGGCGCCTTCAACTACGTGCTCGTCGGCACGCGTGTGGCCGGCGCCGACAACGTCTTCAAGGCCTTCGATCCCGCGAACGGGAGCCTGCTGGGGACGTTCGACAACGGAGGCCCAGGTAGCGGGATCGGGATCATCAGCAGCATGGCGGCCGTCGACTACGCGACGAGCCGCGTGTACTTCACGAGCGCCGTGCGGGCTGGAGGCAGTGCCAACACGCTCTGGTGCCTGCAGCTCGGGCCGGTGGGCAGCGTCTTGACTCCCGCGTGGACGCGCAACGACCTCGGCAGCATCGAGAGCGCGCCGGTGCTGCGCGGCGGACGCGTGTACGTCGGCAGCAGCAACGGGGGCGGCACGCTCTACTCGATCGACGCCGCGAACGGCCTCTCGGCCAACGACCGGACCTTCGTTCACGGCGACGGGCCGGTCAGGGGCTTCGTGTTCCCCGACCGCAACTCGGCCACGGGCGACCTCTACTTCTCCGGCAACACGCGCGTCTGGGGCGTGACCGAGATCGGCGCGGTGCTCGCCAACAAGTTCGGCGGTGGCATCGCGCTGCCGGGAGGCGCCGTGCCGTCGACCTTGCTGTTCCATCCGGCGAGCCACTACATCTATCTGGGCGGAAACGACGGCTGGCTCTACCAGATCGACACGCTGCAGATGCCGCCCACCGCCGACTACGCCGCCCAGCTCGGGCCGAGCCCGCTCACGCTGGGCGCGCCCTCGCTCGACATCGGACACGGCCTGGTCCACATCGGGTCGGAGCCGGGCACGTTCTTCGCCGTCGAAGTGCCCGTCGGGTTGCCGAACCTGTGCACGGCCAACTGCGCAGGCAAGCCTGCCGGCCTGGCATGCACGACGACGGCCCCGCCGTGCACGCAGCTCTGCGACGGGGCCGGCAACTGTAACTGAAGCGGCGCCCTCCGCTACTCGACCCAGTCGACCACGAACAGGTTGGTCTCGCCCGGGACCTTGCCGCCGCGGTTCGAGGCGAACACGAGCTTCTTGCCGTCCGGCGAGAACATCGGGAAGCCGTCGAAAGTGGGCTCGCTCGTGATGCGCTCGAGTCCGTTGCCGTCGTCGCCGATCATGTAGAGATCGAAGGCACGCCCGCGCGGGTTCGGGTGGTTGCTCGAGAAGATGATGCGCTTGCCGTCGGGGTGGAAGTAGGGCGCGAACGAGGCCGCCCCCAGCTGCGTCAGCTGGCGCTTGTTGCGGCCGTCCGCGTCCATCAGCCACACCTCGAGCGCGCCCGGCCGGTAGAGGTTCTGCGCGAGCAGCTCCTGGTAGCGCGCGAGGCTCGCGGCGTCTCTGTGCACGTCGCGGCGGTAGACGATGCGCTTGCCGTCGGGCGAGAAGAACGGCCCGCCGTCGTAGCCGGGCTCGTGGGTGAGGCGCTTCGCGCCCGAGCCGTCGGGCGCCATCGTGTAGATCTCGAGATCGCCGTCGCGCAGCGAGGTGAACACGATCGTCTTTCCGTCGGGCGAGAGCGTCGCCTCGGCGTCGTAGCCGGGCGTGTCCGTGAGGCGACGGAAGCCCGAGCCGTCGAGCGCGTGGCTCACGATGTCATAGCCCGGGAGCATCGGCCAGGAGTAGCCCTTCGAATGGTCGGCCGGCGGCGGGCAGGCTGCGTCGGCGAGGTGCGTCGACGCGTAGAGCACGCGGCGGCCGCCGTCGAGGAAGTAGCCGCAGGTGACGCGGCCCTTTCCGTTGGACACGCGCCGGCTCTCGCCGCTTGCGAGGTCCACCACGTACTCCTGGTCGCACGCGACGCCCTCGGCCTCGTTCATCCGCTGGTAGATGATTTTCCGGCCGTCGGGGCTCCAGTAACCTTCGGCGTTCTGGCCGCCGAAGGTGAGCTGGCGCAGGTTGCGGAAGTGCTTCTCGTCGGGGTGGATCACCGCGGGACCTGCGAGCGGCGGCCCGCCGTGGCCGGCCTCGGCTTCCGGGGCCTTTGGCTTGTCGGAAGTGGTCTGCGGCGAGGGATGCTGCGGGAACGCCAGGGCCGCGATCAGCGTGGCGGCGCCGGCCAGGGCGGCGACGGACCTTGTCAGATTCATTCCATCTGTTGCGCGAGGTAATTCGGGACGCCCATCTCCTTGATCATCCCGAGCTGAGCCTCAAGCCAATCGATGTGGGCTTCCTCGTCCTTCAGCATCGCCTCGAGCATCGCGCGAGTGCCGTTGTCGCCCTGGGCACGCGCGACCTCGATGCCCTTGTTGAACCGCGGTACTGCCTGGTACTCGACCGCGAGGTCGAACTCGAACTGCTCGGGCACGCTCTTTCCCACGTTGATCTTCATGTACTTCTGCATGTTGGGCGCGCCGTCGAAGAATAGGATGCGGTCGATCAAGTTCTGCGCGTGGACCATCTCCTCGATCGACTCCTTGCGGATGTAGGCGGCGAGCTTCTTGTAGCCCCAGTTCTCGTTCATCCGCGCATGGATGAAGTACTGGTTTACCGCAGTGAGCTCGGCGCACAGCACGTCCTGCAGCACCGCGATGATCTCATCGTTGCCCTTCATGGGAATCCCCCTGTGCGAGCGTCGACAGGGGCATCTTAACCGGCTTCAGCGGGTGGCGGCGAGGTGGTCGCGCAGGTCGGGCAGGCAGGCGCTGCAGAGGTGGCCGCAGCCGGTCTCGCGCTGAACCGCCTCGAGGCTCTGTCCCTCGACGCACACGCGACGCGCGACCTCGTCGAAGGGCAAGCGGGCGCACTCGCAGCGCGTCATCGCGCGCCCGAACTGCACCACCTCGGGCTCCAGCACGAAACTCTCGGTCGCCATACTCATCTACATGATAATGAAACTCGTTTTCAGAATCAAGCCGGCCCAAGGGCGGAATGGCTCGAGGCTCCGGCGCCCGAGAGTTCCCCGGGTGGCAGTGGCGGCGGCTAGAATGGCCTCATGCCCGAGGCCTTGGACGTCACGTGTCCTTGCTGCGAGGCGCTGCTCAAGGTGGACCCCGAGACGGGAACGGTTGTCTGGGCCGACAAGAAGAAGGCCCCGGCGAAGAGCCTCGAGGACCTGGTGAGCCGGGTCGAGGCGCAGCGGAGCGTGATTGCCGAGAAGTTCGCCCGCTCGGTCCAGCACACGAAGCACGCCGGCCAGATCCTCGACAAGAAGTTCGAGGAAGCCCGGCGCCGCGCCGAGAAGGACCCGGCTGGCAAGCCACCGCACCCGTTCGACAACGAGTGATCGCAGGCCGCGTTATGATCGAAGTTCAACCCATCGCAACGGAGGAATCGCTCATGCTGAAGCGTTTCGCGCTGGCGGCAGTCGCCTTTTGCCTGGCCGCTCCCGTTTTCGCCCAGGCCAACCCGCGCGGCGAGGCCAAGGCGACAGTGGCGGGCAAGCAGCTGGCCATCGACTATGGGCGGCCGAGCCTCAAGGGCCGCGACATGTTGGAACAGGCCCAGGTCGGCCAGGCGTGGCGCATGGGCGCCGACGCCGCGACGAGCCTCAAGACCGACGCCGACCTGGCCTTCGGCGCCGTCAACGTCCCGAAAGGCGAGTACATCCTGACCGCGACCAAGGTCGCCGCCGATCAGTGGCAGCTGAACATCCTGAGCAAGGCCGACAAAGCGAAGATTGCCGACGTGCCGCTCGCCGTATCGAAGACGCCCGCGAGCGTCGAGATGTTCACGATCGACGTCACGGGCGAGAAGGACAAGGGCGAGCTGAAGCTCAGCTGGGGTTCGACCGCCCTCGCCACGACTTTCACGGGAAAGTAGATCAAATCCAGCCCCGCCGGCGGTAGACGATGATCCCGATGCGCTCGTGCGCGATCGTGGAAAAGGCTCGCCGCCGTTCTGCCGGAAAGCGCAGCCGCTCGAGGTCGAAGTTCGTCTCGGCCGCAGGCACCGCGATCGCCACCAGACCCTGCTTCTCGAGCGTCGCCGCGGCGCGGCGCGTGTGGGTGGGTGACGTCACGGCCAGGACGCGCCTGATACCTCGTTCGCGGCCGAGCTCGGCCAGCGCCACCGCCTCGTCGTGCGTGTTGACGATCCGGCCGAGCTGCAGCACCTCGCCCCGGCGCGCGAAGGCCGCGAGCCACGCGCGCGCAAGAACCGCATAGGACCCGGCGGGCGGCGGCACCTCCGAGACCACGAGCCACGGCGCGCGGCCCTCGCCCATCAGCTCGATGCCCTTGAGCAGCCGGCTCATCGCGTCGCTGGTCGGGTCGCCGTCTTCCTGGATCCGCGAGGCGAACACGAAGACCGCGTCGGCATTCTCGATCGCGTCGCGGCGCACCAGCCCCACGGCGAGCTGGGACGTGAGCGGAGTGAAGCTCACCGCGAGCCAGAGCGCTGCGAGCAACAGCGTCGCCGCCGCCACCAGCCGCCGTAGCGGCGTGAGCCAAGCCACGCTGCCGAGAGCGACGATCGCGAGCAGCACGTAGGAGCGGTCGCCCAGATACGACACGAGCGACGGCAGGTTCAGGTCGGCGACGACGAACCCGGCCACGCCTGCCACGGCGAGCCCCGTCCCGACCTGCGCAGCCCGTTCGCGGCTAGGCAATGAACAACGGAGCGAGGACCAGCGTGATGGTCGAGAGCAGCTTGATCAGTACGTGCAGCGACGGGCCGGCGGTGTCCTTGAAGGGATCCCCCACGGTATCGCCGACCACCGCAGCCTTGTGGGGCTCGGAGCGCTTGCCGACCACCTGCCCGTCCACCTTGAACTCGCCGGATTCGATGTACTTCTTGGCGTTGTCCCAGGCCCCGCCGCCGTTGTTCATGAAGGTCGCCATCAGGATGCCCGTGATCGTGCCCACCATCAGCAGGCCGGCCACGGACTCGGCGCCCACCTGACCCCAGGGCGAGAGGAACTTGAAGCCGAAGCCCACCGCGATCGGCGTGAGCACGGCGAGCAGGCCGGGCGCCACCATCGCCCGCAGCGCGCCGCGCGTGACGATGTCGACGCAGCCGGCGTAGTCGGGCTTCTCGGTGCCCTGCATGATCCCGGGCTTCTCCTTGAACTGTCGCCGCACTTCGGTGATCACGCTCTGCGCGGCCTTGCTGACGGCCTTGATCGCGAGCGCGCTGAACACGAACACGAGCGTCGCGCCCAGCAGGCCGCCCACGAACACGGGCACGCGCGTCAAGTCCACGCCGATGTGCTCGCCGGTGATCTTCGCCACTTCGTCGAGGTAGGCGCTGAACAGCAGGAACGCGGCGAGCGCGGCCGAACCGATCGCGTAGCCCTTGGTGAGCGCCTTGGTGGTGTTGCCCACGGCGTCGAGCCTGTCGGTCTTGTGGCGGATCGCCTCGGGCTGCTTCGACATCTCGATGATGCCGCCCGCGTTGTCGGTGATCGGCCCGAACGTGTCCATCGCCAGGATGTAGGCGCACGGCGCGAGCATGCCCATCGTAGCGACCGCGGTGCCGTAGAGGCCGGCGCCGGCGGTTCCGGGCAACGCGAGCTGGCCGAGCTTGTAGGCCGCCATCAGCGCGATCGAGATCACGATCACGGGCAGCCCGGTGCACTCCATGCCGACCGCGAGGCCGGTGATGATGTTCGTCGCCGGCCCAGTGCGGCTCGCCTCGGCGATCGACTGCACCGGGCGGTACTTGTACTCGGTGTAGTACTGCGTGATCCAGACGAAGGCGTAGGCGGTCAGGATCCCGACGATGCCCGCGCCGAGCAGGTAGCCGGAGTGCGTCTCGGCGGTCGAGCCCTTTACCGGCTGGAGCAACAGGTATACCGCCGCGGCGAAGCCGAGCATGGCGAGAACGGTCGTGACCAGGTAGCCGCGGTTGAGGCCGTTCATCGGGTCTTCGTCCTCGCTCACCTTCACGGTGTAGACACCGATCACGGTCGCGATCAGACCAAAGGCGCGGGCGAGCAGCGGGAACAGGATCCCGCCGAGCCCGAACACCGGGTAAAGCGCGATGCCGAGGATCATGGCCCCCACGTTCTCGGCGGCCGTCGACTCGAACAGGTCGGCGCCGCGGCCCGCGCAGTCGCCGACGTTGTCGCCGACGAGGTCGGCGATCACCGCGGGATTGCGCGGGTCGTCTTCGGGAATCCCGGCCTCGACCTTCCCGACGAGGTCGGCCCCCACGTCCGCGGCCTTGGTGTAGATGCCGCCGCCGAGCTGGGCGAAGAGCGCCACGAAGCTCGCGCCGAAGCCGAAGCCGACGATTTGCAATGGAACGTGCCGATAGTCCTGCATCCCGCCGAACAGCCAGAACAGGCCGCCCACCCCGAGCAGGCTCATCGATACCACCGACAGCCCGGACACGGCGCCTCCGCGAAGTGCTATCTGCAGCGCTCGATTCAGGCTCGTCCTCGCCGCCGCCGCCGTGCGGATGTTGGCCCGGATCGAGACGAACATGCCGATGTAGCCGGCGATCGCCGAGCACAGCGCGCCGATCAGGAAGGAGATCGTGACCTTCTTGAAAGTCCCCTCCCCCATCTCCTCGATGTTCGGCACGTGTCGGTTGAGGAAGTAGAAAGCGAAGATCGCCACCGCCGCCACCACGGAGAGCAGGCCGATCGTGCGGTACTGGCGCGAGAGGAACGCCTCGGCGCCCTCGCGGATCGCGTCCGAGATCACCCGCATTTCGGGCGTTCCGGTGTCCGCGCTCAGCACCTCGCGCGCGAGCAGCCAGGCGACCCCCAGCGAGAGCAGACTGATCCCGATCACGAGCGGCAGGACGGATTCGACTGGCATGAAGCCTCCGTGGAATGCAGGCCGAATGAGTTGAGATGCGTCACCGCGGGGAAGCGACCCAAACGGCCAGCCCGGGAGCCTATGACCTTCCCGTGGCGGAGTCAATCGTGGCTGCCTGCGGGTACAATCGCGTGCCCGGAGACCGATTGATCCAGCTCGATTTCGTCGGCACGCTGGCCGCGGCCGGACTCGTCTTGTTTGCCGGCTACGCGATCCAGCGCAGGGTCGGGCTGCTCTCCCGGCACAACATCCCGGCCCCCGTGGTCGGAGGATTGCTCGTCGCGGCCTCGCTCACGGCGCTTCGCGCTGCGGGGCACGAGGCGGTCCGCTTCGACACGACCTTGCAGCCGCCGCTGATGATCGCGTTCTTCACTTCGATCGGCTTCGGCGCCAGCGTGCCGCTGCTGCGCGCCGGCGGTCCCGCAGTCGCCGTGTTCCTGGCCTTGTCGACGGCCGTCGCCGTGCTGCAGAACCTGATGGGTGCGGGCCTGGCGGCGGCACTCGGCGTTCCCCCGCTGCTCGGCGTCCTCGCCGGATCCGTCACGCTCACCGGCGGGCCAGCCACGGGCCTCGCGTTCGCGCCGCTTTTCGAGCAGGCGGGGGTCGTAGGCGCCGCGTCGCTCGCGGTCGCCGCGGCGATGGTCGGGATCGTTTGCGGCGGAATCGTCGGAGGCCCGATCGGCACGCGACTCATCGAGCGGGCGAGACTTCGTGCCGCGCCGGGCGCAACCGGCCCCGTGCCGCTCCGGGACGTCCCGGCCGGAGATCTCGTGCTGTCGCGCCAGCCGGCCGATCCGGTGCCGCCGGCCGCGGCCGGGGATGATCCGGGCGCGCACGCGATCCTGAAGGGTGTGGTGAGCCTGCTCGCGGCGATGGCCGTGGGGTCGTGGATCAGCGCCGGGTTCACGGCGCTCGGGGTGACATTGCCCGCGTACATCGGCGCGATGCTGGCCGCAGCGGTGCTGCGCAACCTCGACGACGTCAGCGGCTTGCTCCGGCTGCCCCACCGCCTGCTCGACGACCTCGGCAACGCGGCACTCGCGCTCTTCATCGCGATGGCGCTGATGACGCTGAAGCTATGGGAGATCGCGAACCTGGCATTGCCGCTCGCGCTGATCCTGCTGGCGCAGGTGGCGCTCGTCGGGCTCGTGGCGCTCTACCTGGTCGCGCGCCTCATGGGACGCGACTACGACGCCGCCGTGATGGCGAGCGGCTTCGTCGGCTTCATGCTGGGCACGACTGCCAACGCGATGGCCAACATGGGCGTACTCGTCGAGAAGTACGGCCCGGCACCCCGCGCCTACCTCGTGGTTCCGATGGTGGGGGCCTTCTTCATCGATTTCACGAACGCGATCATCATCACGGCCTTCCTCAATCTCTTTGAATAAGGGGGTGCTGCGCCGCACCCCCTAACACCCCCGCTCGTTTCGCCCGAATGAATCGGGCTTCACTCGCAGCCCGTTGCATTCGACGGGCGCGGCTTCCCGTATAATCCGCCAACGTCCCGGGACGTGCTCCGGGGACAGCGCGCTCCACAAGAACCAGGACCGGACGAACCAGACAGGGGGAGGCCCGCATGGCCAGTCGGCTCTTCGCCACCAAGTCCATCGACCAGCTGATGCACACCGTGGAAGACACCGAGCACGGGCTGAAGCGGGCGCTCGGCCCGATCGACCTCACGATGCTTGGAGTCGGCGCGATCATCGGCGCCGGCATCTTCGTGCTGACCGGCAACGCCGCCGCAGCGCACGCCGGCCCTGCGATCGTGATCTCGATGGTGCTGGCGGGTGTGGCCTGCGCCTTCGCCGGGCTGTGCTACGCCGAGATGGCCTCGATGATCCCAGTCGCGGGCAGCGCCTACACCTACTCCTACGCGACGCTCGGCGAGTTCCTGGCCTGGATCATCGGCTGGGACCTGATCCTGGAGTACGCGCTCGGAGCCGCGACCGTATCGGTAGGATGGTCCGGGCTGGTGGTGAGCTTCCTCGGCCAGTTCGGGATCGGGATACCTCCACAGTGGACGATCGGCCCGTTCCTGACCCTGACGCTCGCGGACGGGACGCTGGTGCAGGGCGTCTTCAACCTGCCGGCCTTCCTGATCGTGCTGATCGTGACCACGATCCTGATCGTGGGTGTACGCGAGTCGGCTAACGTCAACAGCGTGATCGTGTTCATCAAGGTGGGCGTCGTGATCTCGCTGATCATCCTCGGCGTGCGCTTCATCGTCCCGGCCAACTGGTCGCCGTTCATCCCGCCCAACACCGGTCATTTCGGGGAGTTCGGCTGGAGCGGCATCCTGACCGGCGCTGGCAAGATCTTCTTCGCCTACATCGGCTTCGACGCGGTGTCGACCGCGGCTCAGGAGGCCAAGAACCCGCAGCGCGACGTGCCGCGCGGCATCCTCGGCAGCCTGGTCCTGTGCACGCTGCTGTACGTGATGTTCGCCGGCGTCTTGACCGGGGTCGTGCATTACAGCCAGCTCAACGACCCGGCTCCAGTCGCGGTGCTGGTCGATCGCATGCAGATGCCGCTCCTGGGCCAGGCGATGAAGCTCGGAGCGATCGCGGGGCTCACCTCGGTGATGCTCGTGATGCTCTTCAGCCAGGCCCGCATCTTCTGGATCATGTCGACCGACGGCCTGCTACCCAAGGCGTTCTCGAAGCTGCACGCGCGCTTCCGCACCCCTTACCTGAGCTCGGCCCTGACGGGTCTCGCCGTTGCGATCGCCGGCGGCGTCTTCCCGATTGGCACGCTCGGCGACATGGTCAGCATCGGGACGCTGTTCGCGTTCGTGCTGGTCTGCGCCGGAGTGATGGTGCTGCGGCGCACCAAGCCCGAGCTGAAGCGGCCGTTCCGCACCCCGATGGTGCCGCTCGTGCCGATCCTGGGCATGCTGTGCTGCCTGGGCCTGATGTCGGGCCTCGGGGTCCGCACCTGGGAGCGGCTCTTGATCTGGCTCGCGATCGGCCTGGTGATCTACTTCGCGTACGGTCGCTTCCACAGCACCGTCCGCAGCGAGGCCGCGGGCAAGACCGTCTAAACAAGGCCCGGCAGGCGACCCAAGCCGGACCAGGCTCGTCACGCTGAAGGCGAGCGTGGCGCGGGCTTTGTGTCCGACTGCCTGCCCGACTTGGCCGTCGGCTGTCGGGACGCCCGACTCGCGTTCAGATCGCCTTCGAATCCGGCCTCACTGGAGTACCCGCAATCTGGCTCAGGTTCGCGTCGCGTAACCCGGCCGGGTTTTCCCGGTACTTACCTTGAGAGAAGGATCTGACCCTCTCAAGGAGCGCGCCATGTCCACGATGCGGGCGAGTCCCGGGAATTTCCCTTTCATTCTGGCCTGGATGGCAGCTGGCCTTGCCGGGAGCGTTCTGGCCATGGCCGTCGCAGGGTTCGCGCAAGTACTTGCTCGCGTCGCTCTCAGTGGATTCGTCAACCGTCTTCCAACCGAGCAAATGGCTCAAACGAGCTTTCACGCGTTCCTGACTGCGATTTTCCCTCACTCGCTCCTGGCCATCCCGACAGCCGCCGCGGGGCAAGCCGTCTTGGCATGGGCACAAACAAAGGTGCTGCGCGGGCGGGTTCCGACGAGCAATTGGATTTGGAGGTCCTGCCAAGGTGCAGCACTCGGCGTCTTCCCATACACAGCCATTCATCTCTTGACCCTCCGCTCACTCTGGATCGACGTGCTCGTCGGCGCGGTGACCGGCGCGGTGCTGGGGCTGCTGCAATGGACCGTGCTTCGGCGCGTCTCCGCGCGAGCTTGGGTTTGGGTCCCGGTGTGCGTTGCCGGGTCGATGCTCGCTGCGGGTGCCGCGTTCGTCGGTGAAAGAATCATCGCTCTCGCCTGGCTGCCCGGCGCCCTCGCGAGCGGCCTTGTGACAGGCGCTACCTTGGCCTGGCTGCTTCCATCGGGAGACCCTTCGATCTCAGGGCCCGCCTCCAGGGTGACAGGCAAGCTGCGCGACGTCGGGCGGACTCACACGGGGAAGCAGCTCGATCCGGAAGCGCGCGAAACCGACGCGGCCTCTCCGGCCGCATGGATCGGGGTGAGTGTATTGGGCGGGGTGCTTGCCCTGCCCTTCGCGGCGATCGCCGGAATACTGGGCATTGTGGTGGCGTATCTGACCGGTGGATTGTGGATCTTCCTGCCCGCGCCGCTGGCGAAGGCGGCTCTGTTCTTCTGGCTGGTGATTTGTGTGGTCGGAGCGGCCGGGGTCACGGGGTACGCGGTCGTTCGCTCGTGCCAGTGGCTGCTTCTTCGGCGGCAGTCTCCATGGGGCAGTAAGGCCGGTAGGCGCCGATCGTGAACCGCCCATCGGAATCAGCGGCGAGTTTGACGGACGAAGGCCTCTGGAAGGGAATCGGCTTTCCTGGAGGCTTCCCGCGCTCCTCGCGCTCGCGGACCTCGCGCGCGACGCGAGGTACGATCACCGGATGACCGCAGTCGAGCTTTTGGTCGTGCCATACGATAGCGGGCGGCGGGAATGGCGCATGGGCAAGGGACCCGAGCGCCTCATCGACGCCGGCCTCGTTTCTCGCCTCAGCGCGGTCGGATATGACGTCGAGTGCTCGGTCGTCGGCCCGGAGAGCGACGCGCCCCCGGCCGAGATCGCGACCGCTTTCGAGCTGATGCGGCTTGTGGCCGTACGGGTGCGGGCCGCGCTTGCCGCCGGCCGGTTTCCCCTCGTGCTGAGCGGCAACTGCAACACGGCACCGGGAACGCTAGCCGGCCTCTCGCCGCAACCTCGCGCGGTCTTCTGGTTCGACGCCCACGGCGACGTCAACACGCCGGAGACCACGACGAGCGGCTTCCTCGACGGCATGGCCCTCGCCACGGCCATGGGCTGGTGCTGGCGCCAGATGGCGGAGGCCATCCCGGGATTCGAGCCGGTT
>Ga0114129_10013257_pt1 | contig 11742 bp, 24 predicted proteins | sample RhiMetdeltSRZDD1_FD_80071 | JGI IMG/M metagenome (GOLD analysis project Ga0114129, IMG submission 80071) | Populus rhizosphere microbial communities from Tennessee, USA - Rhizosphere MetaG P. deltoides SRZDD1 (version 2) (version 2) | ecosystem: Host-associated > Plants > Roots > Rhizosphere >... | reverse complement strand
CCACGGCGTCTGTGCTGCTTGCGAAAGCTGAGAGTCCCAGGCAGCAACGATGGTCTGCTCAGGATATGATGCATATAGGTTAAAGTAGTTCATGGCTTCTCCTTCACGAGCTTTATGTTTTCTCCGCGTCCTCCGCGGTCATGAGAAAAAATCCAAAAACCATCAAAATTGCAATTTTGGCCTCAATAAAATCAAATACTTGCAACTGCGGATTTTCGCGAAAAGGGATTTTTTCTCACGACCCGCGCCTCTGCGGTGAATCGTACGACTCCGATGCGGCGCGCCTGTGATTCGGGGTGAGCGCTTGCGTTTCGTTTGGCACTTGATTCAAATCGGCATTTGAAGCCACGGAGGGAGAGTCACTAGGCAGCCATGCGTAAACGGATCCTCGGCGGCGTTGTGTTGGCTTTGAGTGGCATTCTGGTTCTCACGGCGCTGAACCTTAACTTCCTGGTTCGGCGCAACAAAGACTATTTGATCGGCCTGGCGGACCAGGCGTTGGGGCGCAAGCTTACCGTGGACGAGATCGACGTCACGTTCTGGCCCGTCGGCGCTCGCTTGGTAAACTTTGCCTTGGCCGACGATCCGGCTTTTTCCGCCGATGCCTTTCTGCGCGCTAAGGATCTTCGAGTAGGCCTTCGGCTTCTGCCCTTGTTAATCGGCCAGTTCCGGCTCAAGGGAATGGTGCTGGAATCGCCGCTCATCACCATCGTTCGCGATGCCAGAGGCCGATACAACTTCGCGAGCCACGCCGACAATGAGAACAACGATCGGGCTACCGCGGATCGCGGCAAAGAGGCATCATCCGAGAAGAAAGACGGAACGCTGTTTTTGGTTGCGTCGTTGAATGTGTCCGATGGCACGCTCCATTATCGCGACCTCAAGAACGGCGGCGAGCTAACGGCGACGCAGATCAACCTAAAAGTGAACGACTTTGAATGGGACGAGCCCTTTGACATTCAGCTGGAGGCTGCAATCATGGCCGCCGAACACAACCTAAAGTTCAAAAGCCGGGTCGGCCCTATCGCCGGAAATCGTGACTATCGCGACGTCCCCCTCGATGGCGACATCCGCGCCGATGCCCTCGATCTGGGAAAGGTCAACACCGCCCTGCCGCAGTTCAGAAAGGCTTTGCCGGAAGCACTGCGGTTTGACGGCGTATACACCATCAAGGACCTCAAGTTCAAAGGCACGCTCAATAATTTATCGCTCAAGGGCGCCGTCACTGGCACGGATGCGTCCTTTCGGTTTGAATAGGCAGGCTTCTTACTCATTGGCGTCAGGAAAAGGTTTGCGTGCCCTTTAATTCCGCCCTTCAATTTTGCACAATTCGATAGGTAGCCAAAAAAATTCAAGAAAGGTGTCCTGGGAGCGCTTGCTCATTCGTCGTATGAATGAAGCGCAACCAAACACCGTTAATAATAAGGAGAAAATTATGAGCACACAGACGAAGTCAGAATATATATTGCTGTTCCGCGGCATGGATTGGCACAAGGGCCTGTCGCCGGAGGAGATCCAGGAGGTTGTGAAACAAATGTACGCCTGGCTTGACCGATTGACCGCGGAAGGCAAGGCCAAAGCGGGGAAACCGCTCTTTCCAGAGGGCAAAATTGTTTCACAAAAGAAAGGCCGTTCCGTCGCGGACGGCCCGTTTGCCGAATCCAAAGAAGCGATCGGTGGCTTCTTTTTACTCGAGGTGAGTAGCCTCGAAGAGGCTGCAGAAATCGCCAAAGATTTTCCAGGTTTGAGCTACGGCGCGACGGTGGAAGTTAGGCCGGTAGCGCCTGAATGTCCATTGGCGCTGAGCCCGAGCGAAAAGGTTGCCGCGCAGCCCGCGCGCGCGAGCGCGTAAGCTGTCAACTCTGCAAGCAGCTGCGAGTAGGTAGGCGGCTTTTGGTTAAGCGGGTTGAATGGGAGTTCATCAGTACGCATCCCAAGAGCAGCCCGGCTTCGGCTTGGACCGGTACGCATGTCATTTGGGAGATCTCAGAGAGAGATAATGTCGCCGCTCTATCCGGCTTTGGAAAGAATGGTGATCGCATCGCAATTCTGGATTTCCGCCACTCCGGTTGGGACGAAAACAGTGAGTATTTAGGATTTTGCAGCTTCGCGTGGGCCATGGTGCTGCAAAAGCTCAAGCAGGTGTGTGAATCGAAGTAGCGGCGCAGCTAAGAAGATGCTCCGGCAAGTGAACTTCGTCGTTCGCGGAGACCGGCCAATCCCTGACGATAACAATGACGCATTCTGAAACCACTGCTCCGGTTTCATCACCTGGGGAAGTAACCCAGGTGGTGGAGCATTTTTTTCGCCACGAAACGGGAAAGATGATCTCGACGCTGACGAGAATTTTCGGCATCGAAAACCTCAACCGCGCCGAAGATGTGGTGCAAGAAACCTTGGCCAAGGCGTTGCAGACCTGGCCCTACTACGGCATCCCGAAAAATCCTTCCGCCTGGATCACGCAGGTGGCGAAAAATCTGGCGCTCGATCTCATCCGGCGGGACAAAGTCTTCCGCAAAAAAGAAAATGAGATCGCCCATTTGATGGAGCAGGTCTCCGCAGATTCCAATGGCGCCGTTGCCGAGTCAGGGGAGAATGGCATCACGGATGACCGTTTGCGCATGATGTTCACATGTTGCCATCCGCTCATTCCGCAGGAGATGCAGGTCGCGCTCGCGCTCAAAACTCTTTGCGGTTTCAGTCCCGCGGAAATCGCCCGAGCCTTTCTTACCTCGGAAGCGGCGATCGCCAAGCGGTTGACGCGGGCCAAACAAAGAATCCGCGAGGCGCGCATTGCGTTCGAAATCCCGGCCGGAGAGGAATTGACCCGACGCTTGGACGGCGTGCTGCAATCGCTCTACTTGCTTTTCAACGAAGGTTACAAAGCTTCAGGCGGGGAGCACTTGATCCGGGCCGAACTTTGTCATGAAGCGATTCGTCTGACGGCGTTGCTGGCCGAACACCTTGCCGGCAATCAACCGCGTTCGCACGCGCTGCTCGCGCTGATGTTGTTAAACGGCGCGCGCTTGCCGGCGCGCCTCGACCGTGACGGCAACATTCTTCGCCTCGAGGAGCAGAACCGATCGCAGTGGGATCGGGCCATGATTGCCCGCGGCATGTATCACCTCATGCAGTCCACCGCCGCGGACGAAGCCAGCGACTATCATCTTCAAGCCGCCATCGCGGCCTGCCACTGCGCGGCGCAGGATTACGAATCCACGGACTGGCCGCGCATCCTGTCGCTCTACGACCGATTGATCGAAATGGACGATTCCCCCATCGTCGCCCTGAATCGAGCCGTCGCCGTCGCCAACGTTCACGGCTCGAGAGCAGGCATCGAAGCGGTAGAGGCCATCCACGACCGCCGGCAGCTAGATTGTTATTATCTGCTCTACGCCGTGCTGGGCGAGTTCGAGGCGGATTTAGACCATCGGCAGGCTGCGATGAAGCATTTTCGTAAAGCGCTTGAATTGGCCACGATGAAATCGGAACAGATATTCCTGTCAAAAAAACTCCAGGAGCTCGGTGACCCAAGGGAGTCCGCTGGTCACACGCGACGCGCTCGGTCGGTATGACCCGTTCCATTTAACGCCATCATTTCGGCAGCTGCCGATAACTCGGCAGGCAATCTCCAACGCGTCATATCACGATCACAATAACAGGTTGTTAAAATGTTTCTGTAAGAAGCATTTACCGGTTCCTTCCGCGCACCGACAGTGATTGGCACAACCCTTGTTACACTACAGATAATCGAAGACCACGGCATCGGTCGAATCGTCACGAAGCTTTAATAAGGAGGAAACATGTCTCTGCCACTCGAGGGAAAAACAGCGCTGGTTACCGGAGGATCGCGCGGCATCGGTCGGGCGATCGCCGAACGTCTGGCCGCCGATGGTGCGGCAATCGTCATCAATTATGCCCGCAACGAACAACTGGCGCATGAGGTCGTCAAAGCGATCTCGGCGAAGGGCGGCAAAGCCATAGGGATTCAGGCCGATGTTTCGAAACCCGCTGAGGTGCAGCGATTGTTCAGCAAAGCCGAGAAAGCGATAGGAGGGCTCGACATCGTCGTCGCCAATGCCGGTGTCCATATTGTAAAACCGCTGATCGAAAACACCGAGGCGGATTACGACTACATTTTCGACATCAATACGAGAGGGGTCTTTTTCACGTTGCAGGAGGCCGGCCGCCGGGTGCGCGACGGCGGTCGCATTGTCGTCGTTTCGACCGGCGGTACGAAAATGCATTTCGCCAACATGTCGCTTTATCTCGGAAGTAAAGGGGCCATTGAGCAATTCGCGCGCTCACTATCCCGCGAATTGGGTCCACGCAATGTTACCGTCAACGTCCTGTCTCCAGGATTTACGGATACGGATATGCTCCCCGAGGAGTATCGCGCTTACGGCGCGAGCCTGTCGCCTTTCAATCGCGTAGGCACCGCGAAGGACGTGGCCGACGCGGCTGCCTTTCTGGCGAGCGATGCAGCGCGCTGGGTGACCGGGGAAAATCTTCAAGCCGGCGGCGGGGTGGTCTGAGAGGAACGTTGCTGTTGGCTGATTTCTAAAACGACAAACTTACAAAGAAGGGACGAAATCCTATGGAATTTTCACTGGTGCCGTTGTTGCTCACTGGACAAAGCATCTCTGCGAAAGCTCGCCAGGCCCTGCGCGAGAACCGTTTGAAAGACGCCGCCGAAATCATCATGGAGCAGTACGGTTTGAGCTGTGTTGAAGTCACCCATCTGCTGGACTTCTCCATGTGCGAGCAGTGAGAGAATAAAGCAAAAGTGAGTTTCCGTGTCTATGGACGTGGCCGGTCTAATAATCCCGCAGCTTAGTAAAAGTGGAAACGTATCGTTTTGGCTGCTGCAAATTCTCAGTGCCGCGACGTTCTTCATGTCGGGGTTTGTAAAACTGTCCGGCAACGATGAAAGAGTGCAAGGGAAGGAAGCATGATCTCATTATCAACGCCACAACTTGGACCCATCGGGATCTGGACGTCTCAACTCGATATCAACCTGCTGCCAGGGCACAAGAAGCTGCCGCGGAGCTCGAACAGCTCGGCTTCGGAGCGATCTGGTTGTCCGAAGCCACGGGGCGCGAAGCGCTGACCCATGCAAGCTTGCTACTGGCGGGGACGCGCCGAATCGTCGTCGCTACCGGCATCGCGAACATCTACGCCCGCGATCCGGTGGCGATGGCCGCCGCACAGAATACGCTAGCCGAAGCCTACCCGGATCGTTTTGTCCTAGGCCTCGGTGTGAGTCAGGCTCCGCTGGTCGAGCAGTTTAGAGGTCACCGTTACGAAAAACCCGTGCCTACCATGCGCGCCTATCTGGATGCCACGGACGCGGCGCCCTATCATGCATGCCGGAAGGAGGATGATCGTTGAAACCCACAGAAGGTCGATGTCTTTGCGGTGCGGTTCGCTATCGCGCATCCGGGCCGGCGTACGGGATTACCCATTGCCACTGCAAAACTTGCAGGCGGGCGAGCGGCGCACCATTTGTCACGTGGGCCGGCTTTGATGCAGATAAATTCACGTTCGTTACCGGCCAGCCGGCCTCATACGCATCGTCGACAAACGTCATTCGCACGTTCTGCGGTCAATGTGGAACCGCCTTGACCTATCAGCGCGCCGACTTGCCCGGCTCCATCGACGTAACGCTCGGAAGTCTGGATGATCCGGAAGCGCTGAAGCCACAGGATCATACCTGGACCGAGAGCCAGCTTTCGTGGATTTCGTTGGCGGATGGACTTCCCAGATACGCTCGTGAGAGAAAGCTCGAATAAAGTCACCGCGCCCATCGAACGCACTTACGTCATTATTCATTTCTGCAGAAACCATGGGAATTAACATTGAGATTAAGGCAAAAGCTCATGAGCCGGACAGGCTTCGCCAAGTCCTCGCTAGTCTGTGCGAAAGCACCTGTGAGGTAATTTTTCAGGAAGATGTATTCTTTCACACGCCGAAGGGACGATTGAAACTGCGCATTCTCGCTCGCGATCGCGGCGAACTCATTTATTACGAGCGCGATAATATCGCTGCTCCGAAACAGTCGAACTATCTTATTGTGCCTTCCGGCGATCCGACTTCCCTGAAAATCTTGCTTTCCAACACGCTGGGAGTGCGCGGGGTCGTAAAAAAGCAGCGACTTCTTTACAGGATCGGCAATACGCGCGTTCATCTGGACGATGTTGATGGTCTCGGTTTCTTTGTCGAGCTTGAAGTTGTCTTGAACGAAGGGCAAGCGTGTGAAGATGGGAAGTTTGTGGCGGAAGAAATCATGAAGCAGTTAGGTATTTACGAAACCGATTGGGTAGCAGAGGCCTACATTGATCTCTTAGAGCGCCGCACGAGGTAATTTTTCTCACCGCTGCTGCAGCTGACGGCCTCGGTCAGTACCGTAGCCAATGATCGTCCTCCACGCCACGCCCATATTTCGGCGCCCGCCGACAAATCGGCGGGACTCTCACGGCCTTTTGTCCTCCAGGTAAATAAAATTCTCCACATAGCGGCCGCGCGGTACTTATCGATCGCATCTCAGGCTGGCACAATCCTTGTAGTAAGAAAAAGATAAGAAGCGCTTACTATCGAACAGCTTCATCCAAACAAGGAGGATTTATGGCTTTTTTACTGCAAGGGAAAAATGCCTTGGTAACAGGTAGCTCGCGTGGCATCGGCCGGGCCATCGCTGAACGTCTCGCCGCCGATGGAGCCGCTGTCGTCGTTAATTACGCTCGTAGTCCCCAGCAGGCGGAGAAGTGGTTGATGGGATCAAGGCGAGAGACGGCAAGGCCTTAGCGATCCAGGCCGACGTTTCGAAGCCAGCTGAAGTCAGACGCCTGTTCGACGAATCTGAAAAGCAGGTGGGGCCGCTCGACATCGTTGTGGCCAACGCTGGGGTGTATCTGTCAAAACCGCTTGTCGAATATACCGAGGCGGATTACGACCACGTGTTCAATATCAACACTAGAGGGGTATTTTTCACGTTGCAGGAAGCCGCCCGTCGTTTGCGCGACGGCGGTCGAATCATCGCTGTTTCTACCGGAGGTACGAAGATGCCATTCGCTAATGCTGCGCTTTACCTGGGAAGCAAAGCGGCCGTGGAGCAATTCGTCCGATCCCTCTCGCGCGAAATGGGTCCGCGCAACATAACCGCTAACATTCTTTCTCCGGGATTCACCGACACCGACATGCTCAACAGTGAAGAAGTGCGCGCTTTGGGGGCGAGTCTATCGCCTTTCAACCGCATAGGGACGCCGCAGGAGGTGGCCGACGTTTCGGCATTTCTTGCAAGTGACGCGGCACGCTGGGTGACCGGACAGAATCTACAGGCGGGTGGCGGGGTAGCGTAAGGTACGCGACGCCAATTTCTGATCACGAGCTATATAAAATTGTTGAGAGGCAAAAATCGCATGTCACAACGAATCGCTTACACAAAAGTTGCGCCCGGTGCATTGCGGGCGATGTATGGACTGGAAAAATATCTGGCCGAAAGCAGCCTTGGAGCCGTCGCTCCGAGAATTGATCAAGCTGCGCGCCTCACAAATCAACGGCTGTGCTTATTACATCGACATGCATGCCAAAGACGCGCCGGCAGCCGGCGAAAGCGAACAGCGGCTCTATGGCTTGGTGGCTTGGCGAGAAGCGCCATATTACACCGAGCGCGAGCGTGCTGCTCTGGCGTGAAGCGGATTACTCTTTAGTCTAGCAAACCTCGCCCGGAGGATGGGCCAGTCCTGGTGACGGTTGAGTACCGCATCGATCCGCAGCAGGCGCGGGATTTTACCTTCGCTATGCAGCGCCGGCCACGTCTCACTATATCGATGCTCGCAGCTCCGCTGCGCCCCCGAAGACGGAACCCACTAGCTTAAAAAAACCGACCAAGTCTGACTCGATTCGCGCGTAGAGGCGCTTCTGGTTTTGACACCTGGGATGGGATGCTCCCATTTCTTTATCGGGCAATGGGCGAATGATGGGATTCCCCGTCGTTGCGACCAAGCCACCATTTCGGCGCGCGCCGATCCTTCGGCACTGTCGCTTTGTCACGCGATAAACACACCGGTCTCCTTGAGCGAGAAAGCCATGGATACTAAATCGTTTTTTGGGTTTTCCGATATCCACGCGGCTTGGCATATCGATTGCCATGACTATCCATCGAGAGAAGGAAAGGCCTGGTGAACGTCATGAAGATCGAGATTCCAATCCTGACTGCCTTGCTGCTCCTGGGGACTGAGTTGATGACCCGTGTGGGGATTCAAGGTTTCGAGCAAGCGCTTGTTTCGACGGCAATCGAGTGGTCTGTCGGCAGATTCAAGGCGGCAAAAGAAAATTCCTCGCTGATCCCTAGAAGTTAGTTCTAAGGAGCGAATGAAGAGAGGGGAGAACGTCGGTGAAATCCGCAAATCGAGAATGGCTTTACCCCGCCACGGTAGCTGTGGAGATGCCGATTGGGCTCAATCACGTGGATGCCGATTTCTGCTGGTGTGATCCCATTGTCGAGTTCGACGACAACGGCAAGAAGATCGTGCTTCATCGTCAGGTGACATGGAACTGAGAAACAAATACAGGGGAGGGAAAGCGGATGTCATTAAAGAGTAAGATTTATCTGGCGTTGGTAATTTTTTTGGGTTTTATCGGCGAATTGATCCTTCTCGGTTACATTGCAACGGCGTCCGTCCAAGCAGCCGAAGGTGCTGCAGAGTCAACCATCAGTGCGCCGGCTCTCGGATTGGCGCGAAGTTCATTGAATCTGATTTCACTTACGCCGGTAGTTGCGCGCAATGAGACGGTGGGCGCGGTGGTTGTTTACGATGATCCGTCCACGCCAAGACCGGGGGATTATATTGAATTGTATGACAATGACGGCGACTTGGTGGCTGTCGGGTGGTTCGATCGATTCGGTATCCAGCGAATGGCGTTAGATCGCGCGCTAGTCGAGGGGAATAAAGAGCTTCAGGGTGTTTTTGTGACGGTCGTGAATGGCGAGTCGATATAAAGTTTCTCTGCCCGTTGCTTATGTTGAAGATCACGACTCATGCGGACGCGGGGAGAATCATACTCGAACTTGAAGGGCGACTCACGGGACCCTGGGTCGAGGAATTGAAAGCCTGCTGGCAGCGCGCCGCCAGTGGAAAACAGCCGGTCGGCGTTATTTTGAAAGAAGTGACGTTTGTCGATGAAGCAGGGAGAAAACTTTTGGCCGATATGTGTCGGCAACGAGTGACACTTGCGGGTGCAGGATGCATGACGAAAGCGATTATTGAGAAGATTATACTGGGAGAAAATTTATGACGACAGATATCGAAGAAGCAAACGACGGCAATTTCGCGAAGATCGTGCTGGGATCCACTCGACTTGTTCTGGTGGATTTCTGGGCCCAATGGTGCGGCCCATGCCGAGCGCTTGCGCCGGTCGTGGAATCCGTCGCGAAGCACTATGCAGGGAGCACGCAGGTGGTGAAACTCAATGTCGATGTGAATCCTTCGGCCGTCGAAAAATTTCACATTGAGGCGATACCGACGCTGATTGTGTTCCAAAACGGCGAAGAAAAGGACCGCATGATTGGCGCGGTCGGCCAAGCGGAAATCGTGGAGAGGCTCGACACTCGCTTGGCCGCCGCGGCGAACTAGGAGGTAGAACCATGGCAAGAGAATGGGCCAGCTCGGCATACTCGCGGGACGAAGCCGGTCTTACGACCGACGAGAAAATCGCCTCGCTTTTTCAGCCGGATACACTGCTCGCCGCGCAGTATTTTGAAAATCTACGCGGAAAGTCCCTGTTAGAGCCGGAAAAGAGGCTCATGTTGGCGATCCTGGAAGACGCGATCAGTCGCTATCAGGAGAATATGTTTTCCCAAGACAAGCGCGGCAAGAGGCATTTTCAGGAAGTGGAAGAGTGGATCGCTGATGCGGACGGCGATTGGATTTTTGCGTTTGAAAATGTCTGTGAATCGTTGGGGCTTAACCCCGATTATGTGCGGCAGGGATTGCGCCGGTGGAAGGAGAAGGGTCGACAGAGGCCCTCTCATCGGGAAACTTGGGAAAAACTCGCCGGATAAACGACCGCGGACAATCATGTGGGACGAACACCTACTTATCAATTAATTGGAGGAGGAAGGGCAATGGATTCGTGGGAATTGATCTTTCGACAAAGCAAAGCAAACGACGCCGACTACGACGGCGATCGGCTTGCGGTACAAAATTGGGATTGGCCGCGGCAAACCTGGTTTCAAGAGCGCCTGCGCTCTATCCGAGGTGACAAGCGAAGATATTTCAAGAAGTGACCGAAGTGAATTAGCAGATCCGCTAGCGCGCGAACGATATGAAGATCGCGGAAATAGATTGGCAAGCTTTCTGGAACGCCTTGAGCCACCAGGATTGCGCTGGCCGAGATCGTTGGGTCGGGCGGTGGGCGTTCGCGGACGACGGCGCGCGGTTGTCGATGGCGCCAGCACTGTCGCAGTCGGGCTGTTACAGTATCGTCGGTGACGGCGAAGTTCCGGACCACGACGTCTTCGTGGTAAGGACGCTGCGGACCGCAACGCAAGCCAGCCAGAAGGCTTGCTCGAGGCTTGAGAGTGATAAGGCGCGTCAGGCTCCGATTTATATACGTCTCGCTGCCGCACCATCCCGCATCGACATGAGCGGTTGGAACTCGGTGAAATCGATGAATTGGCAGAGATGTTTGAGAAGTGAAAAAGCCCTGTCTCGGAGCTTTTAATCCTTTCCCGCCACCGCTGCTCGCAACTTCTCCGGTACGCCGATCCCCAGCGACGAAAATCTCGGTTGTTAAGGTATTGCCGTGGTGACATAATCCAACTTTACAAGAGAAGTGGGGAGCTTCGCGGTCACTTATCGGCTGGATGGTGGTATGCGATGGGATTGGCAGAGGGACTAAGCTACACGATGCACCTGGAGGTTTACCTCCAAGCAGCAGTGGTACGGGGCGTCTTGGCGACGAACCAAGAGCGCTTGAGCAACTTTTTGATCGTTCGGCAGGGTGAAGAAGTATTTTCGCTAAAAGACGCGACATTGGAAAGCTTCAACCGAAAGCCCGTTTCCGTTGGCGCGGATGAATATCTGATCTATATGCAAGAAGTATTTCTCATTGCCGACTTGGGCTCCGAGGGCGGCACGCGACAATCGGGCATCGACAGTTTGTATGTCAAGAAGGATAGAAGCAAAGCTTTGTTCAGCGTGGGCCCGTACTTGCTCCAGGGAAACGTTCATTTGCTGCCGGGAAGTCCGCTGCATGGCCTGCTAATGGAAAAAAGTCAGTTTATTCCGGTGACAGAAGCGATGTTGGTAGATCGACAAGATGTCGGACCGCGTACTTATTTGGTAAATCGCGCCAAGATCGGATTTATGACCGCGATCGGGGACGGCCTAATTGAATTCTAATAAGCCGAGGCGTGCAGGAGTGGGCTTGCGGGTTTCAGGTTTGGGCGCAAAAACTTTGCTGATCATCGTGGCGAATTTCTTTTATGAATATTCCGACTGAGATTAATCATATCAAATCGCGCGGCGTCGTGCGCATCACTTGGGATGATGATCACGTGGGTGAGTACGCTCAAGAGTATCTGCGCGGATATTGCCCTTGCGCGCTTTGCCAAGGCCATGGCGCCCAACGGCGCTTTATCGATGTTCCCGGCGCCACACTGGAAGAGATCCGCGGCGTCGGCAATTACGCGATCGATCTGCGCTGGAATGATGGTCATAGCACCGGTATTTATACCTT
>Ga0114129_10013256_pt1 | contig 11742 bp, 11 predicted proteins | sample RhiMetdeltSRZDD1_FD_80071 | JGI IMG/M metagenome (GOLD analysis project Ga0114129, IMG submission 80071) | Populus rhizosphere microbial communities from Tennessee, USA - Rhizosphere MetaG P. deltoides SRZDD1 (version 2) (version 2) | ecosystem: Host-associated > Plants > Roots > Rhizosphere >... | reverse complement strand
TGATCCCCCTCGAAGTGGATTTTGCCGAAGTCATCCTGATTGAGGAAGTAATCGGTGACCACGAGGCGCGAGTCATCCTTGGGGTTTGTGTAGCAATGGAGCGAAAACCTGGGATGTTTCTCTAGAGTCCCTATAAACAAGGAGTTGTAGAGCTCTTTTGCCTCAGAGTTGCCGTGACATTGCGGCGGATGCTCCCTCGCGTCCATGCGCATCGTAGGACTCGGGGCGTATGATCGGTAGCGGCTTCTCAAAATCCCTCGTGGCAGTCTGGAGTGAGAAGGAGGTTTCGAGAATAGGTTTCGAGCATGGTAACCCATTGAATTTTCGTGGCGCATGCCCTGGCCGTTCTCCTGCTCAAAACCGCTCGATATCAAGAAACGAGTGCCCCTGATACCCTCGGTCTGTGCCTCAAGATTGGCATGTCACTCTAACGTCCAAATGCAACTTCCCAGGTTTCCGTTCGGCTGCTACACAAACCCCTCCTTCGTCAGGACGATGTCATGCGGGCCAGCGCCCTCCCCCAAGTTGACAATGGCCTTTTGCACGAAGCCGTCCTCATTGGTCCGATCGCTGATATCCAGCATCCCGATCTGACCCGCCTGAAAGGACGCGAAGATGAGACGGTCACCGCTCTTGGGCATCGCCAGGAGTTGCACCATGCCGCCCCGGACCGGGACCTCGATGTGCGGCACAATATTTTCACAGTCGAACGACTTGACCACGCTGCTATCCGTCGGGTCCACGGTATAGACCAGGCCACTAAACATGTTCACGGTCACGGCGCGCCCGTGGGGATCCTGAGGAATGAGCTTCACGTCCATCGTGCCGAGCGCCTCGGGCAGGGCCACTGTCTGGGTTATCTCGCGATTCGCCAGGTTCCAAAAGCGCAGGGACCCGCGCAGTTCCACGTCATCGCCGTTGACGCCGTTGAGGGTGGTCACGGGGTTGATGAAGTCACTCGTGACCAGCAGATTGCGTCGGAAAGCCGCCGAGATGCCATGGGGGTTGAACCCGTCGTCCGGTGGCTGGGCCGGGTACTCGGCGATCAGGGTGAGCTTATGATCGAACTCGGCCAGACGGCCTGGAGTACCGCCGGTCGCTGAGCCCATCTGCGTGACCAAGAAGCCCCCGCCGGGCAGGGGCAAGAAGTCGTCGGTAATGCTGGAGTTGGGCGCGCTGGTCGCAAAGAGGAAGACCGGATGCCGCGCGTGCGAGACGTCAAAAAAGAAAATGCCGTGCTGGCCTTTGAGGACGCTGAGTAACCCGCCGCAGGCCAGGATGTTTTTGTCGGCGGAGAGATGGCAATGGTGCGGCTCATTGCCCACGGCGCCCGGGGATGGGAGCGGGACTGTCCGCAGCACGCGGCCGTAGCTGGGGGAGCGTTCGTCGAAGTCGATCACCGCGAGGAAGTCTGGGCGCTTGCGCTCCTGATCGCCAGCCCAGATGTACAAGGTCCTTTCACGCTGATGGTCGTCTTGGTCGAGATCGTGGGACGAATGCGCCGCTACCCGGGGCCCGCTCGCTACCCCCAGTGCCATGGCGACACAACTGGTCACCACGAGACGCTGCATCCATGGCTTGAGCATTGAAGGCCTCCTCTTGAAACAGGGTGTAAGAATTGCCAGCATTATTTTGCCGAGTCCTGGGGAGGGCGTTGTACGGCGGTTTGGGAGTGGTGTCAAGAGCAAGAGTTGCGGGCTGTCGCAAAAAACGGAGGGTGTTTTTCCTGTCCCGATGAGGCCGTGTACCACAGGGACAGGGGACAGAGATGCTAGAAGGTGGGCAGAGAACGCGACAAGTGACAGCCCAGAGACGCAGCCCCATCAGGCCAGGACCCGCAGGATCTGATAACGGGAGATATGTTAACAGTGCCCCATTGTCCACTTAATGCACGGTTACTATACAGTCCCTGCCATACAGTGCTGGCCCTAGATACGCTGACGTTATTCAGGCATGATAAGCCTGGACAAGGCCATTGTGCTTCGTGAGCGCTCAGGGCAAGGAGGGCACGCATGTACGTAAGAGTCGTCACCGTTCAAGTGCAGCCTGGCAAAATGGACGAATTCTGGCGCAGGATTTGCGAGGCAGTCCCAGACGTCCGAGCGACCCGAGGGTTTCGCGAAGCACGGTTTCTGACGGATGCCTCGACAAATACGGTCCTTGGGGTCACGCTGTGGGAGACCGAAGCTGATGCCAGGGCCGCCCCGGTCGCAGGGGCCGAGGGCGGACGGCTCCGGGATCTCTTGACCGAACCTGGGGCCGTCGCGTTTTACGAGCTGAGTATGGAGTTTACGCGAGAGACCGGTCCTCGCTAATTCCCGTGGGGCCTGCACTGCCGCGCTTTGAGTGCCAGAGAAACGGGCGGTTTTCGCGTACCCTTCCAGAGCAGAGACCTCAGGACGTTGGCAGGCTCAGCGGATCACCTCGTCTGCCTGGAAGAGCAGCGTCGGAGGAATCGCCAGGCCCAGGGCGTTGGCAGTCTTCGGGTTAATGAGCAGCTTGAATTTCATGGGCTACTCACCGGCAGGTCGGCCGCCTTGGCGCCTTTTAGGAGCTTGTCTATGTAGGTGGCCACACGCCGGTCTATGTCAGGCAGGCTCGGCCCATAGGACCTGAGACCCCCAGCCTCCACCCACTCTCTCCAGTTATACATCGCAGGGAGCCGACTCGTAGCGGTGAGGTCCGCAAGGCGTCCGCGCAGACCATAGGGCTCCCCCTAAGCATTGAAGGTCGAGTAGACTGGGTGGTTACCCATGCCGATCTACTCGACCTCCAATGTACCAGGGAAGCCTATATGGTAAGTTGAAACAAGATAAAGCAAGATGTTATTATTGATGTTACCCGCTAACTATCACAGAAGCCGATATAGGAACAATTATGAAATCCCAGTTACTAAACTTTAAAAATATCCTTCTCATCATGAGTCTCCCTGCTCTCTTGGTCGGCTATACAATGTCTGTGGGGCACCCATCAGTTACCCGACAGGAAGTACAACAGGCAGAGACACCGACCTTGGGCCAGGAAGGCACTGCATCCACTAGTAGTAGTGGAACGGCACAGCCCGGACAGACTGTAGTGCCTCGTCCACGCACCGACACGATGAGTCCGGAGGAGGCTAGAAAACACCAGGAGATATTTGACCGCGCCAATCCGAGTGGACCACGCCCGTCACGCCCGCAGACGAAGATTCCAGACAATCGTGAACCTCAGGGGCCACAAGCGCCATCTCCACGCTAAACACGGAGCTCCGGGAGATGGGACCCTGGAGGCAGGCTCCACCCCGCCTGTGGTTGAAGCCTTGACCACCCTGCGTCCTGGGGCTGGCGTCTCGCCTGTGCTGACTGCAGCCTACTCGCTCTGCCAGCGTGTGACAGAGCCTGCATCACGCCCGCGGCCAAAGATGGCATTGCGCGGTTCCGCATACCAGCCGGTCACACCGCAGTGGTTCCCCTGGATCGTATACCCCGACGCGACCCAGACGGCACCGACCGGAGAGAACGGCCGCACCGTCAGATAGTCCCCCCAGCGCCCCAAGCCCGTCCGACTATCCGGGCAGGCGTTCCCGCCGCCGTAGCGAATATACGCGACGTGCCACGGCTGGGTGGGTGCAAAGTCATCGTCAATTAACAAGCCCCAACCAGGGTAGTAGGCACTGGTGCCAGTCCCGCCACCCCAGGTAAACGTCCCCCCGATGTTGCCGCGGGTATTTGGTGCCAGGCTCAAGAATAAGAGGGCCCCCCAAGTGGCCCAGAGATTCGTGCGCGCGAGGAATGTTTTGTCACTTTCGCTAAAGTACACGCGGTAGGTATAGGGAAAGGGAAATGAAGCGTCTTGTTGCGCATTGAAGGAAAAGCCGAGCACCCCTCCGGCACCATTCACATCTTGGGCCAGGTAGCCTCCGAGCACCCGTGAGTCGGCGAACTGACACCAATTCGTGACGACCCCATTGGCACTGGCACAGTTCTGGCCATTATTGCGCACCATAAAGGTGAACGTCGGGATGGTGCGATCATAAAAAAAGTACTGGCCTGAATTCTCCGCCCAACTGTAGATGCGGAACGAGGAGCCATTCGTCTGGCCCCAATTGGAGCCCCAATACATCACGTCTACCGCCCCCTGCACGGGCTTAAAGGTGAAACTATCGGTCCGCTGCACCCAGTTAAAATTGAAGCTCGAACACGTCGTCAATGGATCAAGAGGGAAACGGGCGATCAGGGACCCGGACGCTCCCGTGAACAGGTTGGTCGTCAGATACAGGAAGTTCTTACTCAGTGCGAGGTCATTGTAGTCCAGCTCCGTGTTAGCCGGGAGACCGAACCAGGCCGGGGTGATATTCCACGCGCACCAGCTGCCACTCGGATCCGCCGTATTGGCGAGCACCAAGCGGTCACTGTATTGCAAGAGCCAGAAATACCGGTCGCGGCTCGCATCGTACAGGGTGACCTGGTCACAGCAGAAGTCGGTGCCAAATAGGGTAAAGGGGTTCAGAAAATTCCACGTGGCCCCATTGTCGTGGGAATAGCTGGCATACCAGTTCCCCGTTTGGAAGATGATCTTGCCGCTCACGGCCAGGCTCGGCTCACCAATAGGGCTTGAAAAGGCATAGCCGCCTGCGATGCCCGTGCTGGGAATCACACTATCACGGAAGAGGAGGAAGCTGTCTGTCGCATTACGCGTAGGATCCGGTGACGGGACCTCGGGGCCACGATTCTGCACGAGTGGTGCAATGGTGGTGGCACTGGGTGGTCCGGGACGATGCGATTGCGCGAGTTGCTCTAAGAAGGTCTGATACTGTGCCGCGGTCATCTGCGGCGGGGTGGCCGTAGAACGGGCCTGCACGAGCGTCCCCTGCGGTGCCGTCGCGCTCGCGGCGGTCGCCTGGGCAGTCGCACCGAGCGCCTGCGCCGCATCTAGTGCTGCAGACCCCTCTCCTGGGAGGGGGGTCTGCGGGAAAACATCTCCAGGGGGCAAGCACAGCACCACCGCTACCCATACCAAGCACACACCAAGACATTGTCCGCGTCGAAATCTCTGTGCCATTCTCATGCTCCTTCCTCTAGGGATCAACAATTGCCCATTGCATCGCACCATGTAGCGTGTGCGAGGGGGGCGGGTCTCGTTGTGGCAGGTTTTCCTCCGACGGGGAGAAGCGAGCGGATGGTCGTAGGAGAGGGCCTCGCCTATGATGCGCTGTGAACGAGGCCTGGCCAGGCACCGCCTGAGAGGCCGCACGACAAAGCGTGTTTTCGTGGGGTTGTACTTGGCTGCGAACACCCGTGGTGAGACGCGTCAGGAGTCCGGGCCTCTTGAGGAACCGAGGGAAGATGGGGAGCCCAGAAGCGGAAGGCCAGGCACATGCGGGCGTCGCCCTGCCCCACACAGGACAGGACCTCCCCACCCGCCCATGCGCGAGATGAGGGAGCGCTGGGACCAGGAGGCGCAGATCGGGTATAATGCTAGAAGCCATGAGCAATCCTCTCGTGGCCGTGGGGGCTGGTGATCACTGCCTGCCAAAGCTTGTATCACCAGCCCTGTCTCTGTCCCTGTCCCAACACCCATAGCCCTACGCGTCTGTGTGCTTTGGGCGGTATGCCACCCCACGGGCCAGCCCCCCCGTCGCGATGATCGGGAGAGTGTCCCCACGGGCCTGCAGCGCTCCAGTTCGACTCGGGAAGACGCGTCGCGGTGGTATGCACCGAGGCGGGACAGGCCAAGCGTGCTGAGGCCGCAGCCTACTCCAGTCCTAGATTGCTGTCAACTATTTTTTCCTGGACACAAATTCCTGAGGACAGTAGCACGCCTCAGCCAGCTGCGAGTCGTGGTGGCGAGAGGGCACGGGCCTGGGACTATAATGGAACCTTCCGCATTCCCAGGCTATGGAGTGATGGCCAGCTTCCGATAACCCGCGTTACGTCAACTTTCCAGGGCTTGATTGTGCTGAGGTTGCGGCGACCACGCCTACCAACTCAGCATATCTGCTGCCTGCGCCATCGCCAGGAGCGTCATGTTGGGCTTTTGTGCAGACTGCTGGCCTGCCAGGAAAAGCCAGGCAGAGCGGTTCTGTTACCGCAACGCCTGTTGCGGGTCTGCGCCCTTCGGCCGGCGACTGGTCTGCCTGCAGGTGGCCGTAGGCGCAGAGCGCACGGCCCTTTTCCAGAGCGCTCGCTCAGAACGATGCCGCAAAGACCGCTCTGCGACGTCGCTCACTCTGGCGCTCTTGCTCGGCAAGGAGCGCGTCCTCTACCTCAGTCGGGCCACGCGGCGAGACCATACCGTAGAGCCCACAGGCCTTCAGCACATGCACGGCTGCTGGGAGCGGGGCCTCACCCTCCAGCTCGCATTTCAGGACCTCCAGGGCCTTCGGCAGCAGGCCCCGGAGGGTATCGGTCATCCTAGCCCACAGCTCCTGTCTACGGCTGTTCAGCGCTGTCTGAAAGCCAGGGTGATGGTTGAGCCATTCGCTCACGGTCTGCCGGGTCACCTCGATGGCTTGCGCGGTATCAGTCACCGTCTTGCCGCTGGCCAGGAGGTCAACAGCCGTCTCTTGCTGCGGGGTCAGCGTCCAGTCTGGGGTGTCGGAATTCGTCGGCTTTTGTCGGGGCATACGTCAGGTCTCCTATGAAAATGCTCCACCTCTACTCTCAAAACTCGTGCATACGTACACGCGGGCACACGTCTGGTCTCAGCAAGCAGGACACCAGCATTGTCCCTCCTCCCCCTGGATCACGCCGCTATGGCTTCATAAACCCCCGCTGCAGCCGCGCTAGGGCTCCCTCTAGATCCACCAGCACCCACCGATGGGCCTGCTCTTCCTGCGCCCGCAGCCGCTCCCACGTGCGCCAGTGCATGCCCTTGGGCTTGTTCCATGGCCACACAGGCTCTGTCAGGTTGTGACTGGCGCCTAAGCGGTCCCGGATCTTGCGGACCTTCCGGGAGTGGCGGTCCTGGGCCGTTTCCTGCTGGGACCCATACGGCAGCGCGTAGCAGTGGCGACACAAGAACCATTTGCCTTCGCCGCAGAGCACCGCGACGCGCCGGTGACATCCCGCGCACCGAAACCAGGGCCGCTCGCCCCCATAGTGGCACGGTGTCCAGTCCAGTGTGATGACCTGGCGCACGGACTCCCAGTCTCCACCGCCAACTCGGTAGCGATACGTCAGCACCACGCCTTCAGGCTGCAAGGCGAGGAGAAGAGACCCAACCTGCTGCTCCCCGCGAGACCACGTCACCCAATGGAACCGGCCGTCGAGGTACCCGTGCCGCTGGAGCCAGCGTACATCCAGCCGGTAGACTTCATCCAGCGTGGTGCGTGTCCCCTGCCACCTATACCACCGCCCAGAGCCAGGACCACCCATACACCGCACTCCTACCGGTTTTTAGTCGAAATCATTAGGGAAATATCCCATATCCAGAGCCAACTTTTCCCCACAATTGCTTGTAGAATCATCGGTTCGTGCCATTGCACACTCTTGCACACATCAGCCAGTTGCGTGGCGACTTTTTGCTACCTTAGCCACTCCCCACACGCGCCAGCACACACAGGTGCTCTGGATCAGGAATGTTGATGCCGATGACACCGCGTCGTACCCTCTACCCGCCAATTCCAGCAATAGCGAGTCCCTAGCCGCTTGGTGCAGCGGCGTGCTTGCGGTGGTCGACCACCAAGCGTCCTGCCCCACTGCCAACACCACATCCAGAGGATAACCGGAGGGACATCACAGTACGGATGGCGGCGCCGGCGCCGGGCCCTCGCTCGGAGGAACTGTTGTCCTGCGGGCGAGGCTTGCCACCTTTCGAGAAGCTGCTGCTGACGCCGCCGTGCCATGCGTTGCTCGCTTGCATAAGTCGCCATAGGTGTCCGCTCCATCATGCTTCATAGGGTGGCCATAGACCGCGTGCAGGGGGTGAGGGGCTCGAGGGCCTGTAGGAGAGTGGGAATGAGCATGTACACGCACAGGTACCCCCTAGACCACGTATGTCTTTTTCCTCTGCGCACGCCGGCGGGCCGCTTCCTCTATACGGCGCTTCCCTTCTGCCGTACGTGGGCCGGTGGAGAGCCCTCCATGAATACGGCACCGACCATTACGCACGTAGCAGCCCGTCTCTGCATCTCGTGTGGCTCTGGCCTGGCACGGATGCCCATCTCGACACCGCGCGCCACACAACGGGAGCTCACGCTTGCAGAGAATGTGGAAGGGCCTGTAAGTGTCATCCGCGCGCAGCATCGCAGAGCATAGGCGGTACTGCTCCCACACTGTGGGTGTGTCAAAGTCCTGTTCTTGCAAGCGCTCCAGGCTTTTACAGGGCAGAACACGCCTCGCGCGTCATGGGGTTTATGCTTTTATCAATGGGGAAGACGTTTCCCCTTGTAAATATGCGGCTCTCGTGCCGCGAGATACGCATCAGTGTGTCATGTCTGCCCTTTTTATAGGTGTGCAATTTCCTGCACCTTCATGGGGTGCGCTTCCGCTTCGGCCGCAATCCATTCAACGCTGCCCGCTGTTTCCCCTCAGCGGTCCTCGGGCCGGTGCTCAAGCCGCCATGGAGTCGACACCGGGCATTGAGTCCCCAGAGATCCCGCCGCTGGCAGGGGGTCCCGCGTCGGGTCTTCGCACCACACGTGAGATCCCGGCAGATCTCGGGGAACATGGGCCGCGTAGCCAAGAAGGCCTGCTTCTCCGCATGCTGTGCCATCAGCACCCGCGATAGCGCCCGCCGCGAGCCAAGCAGCAAGCCGACCGGCAGCGGCCGGTGGTGTCGCTCCTCGAGAAACGCCTCGTAGCGCGCCTGCCACTGGCGCCAGGCACGTCGGGGGTCACTAGTCATGGGATCACCTCCGCAGCGGCGGGGCCCGCCGCCTCCACCAGCGCCTCAGCTGATCTCAGCCCAGCGTGTTCGCTGTATCTGCCCGGAATCAGGTTGAGGATTTGCCACACACCGTACAGAGCCAGCCGGCATTGCCATTGGAGAACTGCTCGACGGTGTACGGTCGTTGGGCCTTACATTCCATACAGCGATGTATGGGAAGGGCAGGGGGCTCGGGGGACTGCATACCTCTCTTCTCTCCTTCTTAGTTATTCCAGGGTTGATTCCAGGGATTCCAGGCTTAAGAAAGGCCGTTTCCCCTAGATATTCCAGGGTTTTCCAGGGATTCCAGGGTTTTATCTATTGACTTCTCCATACAGATAAAAATAAGTCCATGGATTTTCTTTTTCCTAGTATCCGACTCAATAGGAAAAACCCTGGAATGTCTGGAATGCCCAGTATTCATACGGGTAAAACCCTGGAATCTGTGCCTGGAATCCCTGGAATCAACCCTGGAATTTTGCCTAAAACGGCACATCATTAGGATCCTGACTTCCTGGGTTTGCCCACGTTGGATCTGCCCATCCCATTCCGAACCAGTAGCGTTGCCCATTGTTGCTGTCGCGCCGTTCATCGAGTGTTGGAATGGCTTGCTTGAGTGCCCCTTTAAGCCTTGTTTCGGTGACCGCACGTTCGCCGCGTTGCTCACACCACTGGCGATAATAGGCATAAAACTGCCGTTTCGAAATTTCGTCATTTGGGTCAACATTCACACACTCATCTACGAACGCACGCACATTGTCATTCAACTGGATATACGCCGCTAGGGCTTGCTCAACAACCTGGGGAATAGTAAATGCATCGTGCTCAAAGAGTCGACGGAGCCCCGTGAGGGCTTTGTTGAGAATGCCTGGGAGTTCGCCAAGTAACTTCTCACCTAACCCCTTAATTTCCCCCTCTTGCCCACGAAAGCTTTTACTAAAAGGAATAATGATCCATCGGTCATAAAACGCGATGGTGCGATCTGCGCTGCGTGGGATCTGGTTTGCGCTGAAAATTAAGCGGGCATAGGGATGGAAATAGAAGGGGTCTTTATTTTTACGCTCGCCTTCGAGACGATCCCCCGTAACGATCTGCTTAAACTTGTTCGCGGATTTCAGGGCGCGGGCATCGAGATCGGCGACGAGGTTGGCCAGTTTGCCGTACAACTCGGCGACATGAAATCGGAGTCCTTCTAGATCCTGCAGCGCAACGTGGCAGACATTGTTTGAGCCGAGCAGCGCCGTAAGGACGGCAAGAAAAACAGACTTTCCATTTCCACCAGGGCCCGTCAACATGATCGCTTTTTCAAAGCGTGTAGACGGCACGAGACAGTACCCTAGTATCTCCTCAGCTAAAGGGATAATGTCAGCCTCAAAGGTACTGGTGAGATAGTGCTCAAAGAGCGGACACTGGGCGTCTGGATCAAAGGCCACAGGTAATTGCACTGTCTCAAAGAGAGCAGGGGCATGGCTCTCTAGGGTCTCTGTGCGCCAATGTAACCGCCCGTTCCGCAGGTTGAGATAGTCTATACATGGTTGGGGATCTTCCGTCCGGGTCGCGACTTCAATAAAACGAAGCGTTTCATTAAGGTAGTGTTCCCGTCGTTCATTCCCTAAGAGCGCTTGGGCATCCTCGCGTACCATAGCTTCACCATCAGACACATAGACACCATCACGATAACGCCAGAGCAGAGCAGCCGTATAGCGATACTGCCCACGCGCCATAATGGCTTCAGCCAGTAAGCGCGGGATAAAAACCTTTCTTTTCCCTACGATAGGATAATCAAAAAACTCTTCGCCGCTACCAGAGTAAACACGACCATAGGGTTGACGGTTGGCAATTAGGGCTTTGACACCTTCCCACGCGGCTGTATGGTCCTGATCAAAATCCCGGATGTAGCTGTCCAGGTCGGATTTCGTGCCCCAACTCAAGGGTGTGGTGCAGGCCTCGACAGCCATCCCTTTTTGGACATTTTTGACCAGTTCGAACCCGGCCCCGTTGGTATCATTGTCATACATCAGCACCGGGTGTGCAGTGATACGCTTGAGCGTGCCCACATCTGCCACCAAAACCCCACCGACAGCGCAGGCATGGACATACCCCAGCGACTGCCCTGTGCTTTCCTGGTACCGCACGGTCAGAGATTGCAGTTGCAGGGCATTGAATTCCCCCTCGACCACCAGCAAAAAGTCATTGAAAGCTTGATTGGCTGGATTGATATAGGGCGAAAAGAGTTCACGCCCGAACACGCCGGCGATCCCTGGCTTGAAGGAGACGAAACGCTTTTCATAGGGCTGGCGTAGGCGTATAGCAACCAGACGGTGTGCCGCGTCGGTATAAAAGAACACCAGCCAGCCAGCTTTATGTGCCAGGCACTCGACAAGCTTCTGTTGCGCGTCCTGCAGGTCTTTGAGCCGCTTGTCTGCCTGGGCGAGCTGCTTGGTAGGTCGGCCGCGGTGCTGGCCTTGCAACACTTTCAAGGCGTCCTCTGCCTCTTGGAGCACAGGCCGAAAGTGTGCCGTAACATCGTACCCGGAAGGGACAGCGCCCAGCTGAGCCTCTTCGATCACTTGCGGGTGAATCCCTCGTTCATCGCGCACGTAGGTGTAGGCATTGCGCTTGAGTTTATCCCGCTTTCTTTCTGGTATGATGCGCCTCTGATATCCCGAGACAGTGACAGGAGGCACGATCTATGGCTGGTTTACGATTCACCGAGCTGCAGTCCCGCCCGAGAGAGTTCCTGGATTTCACGAGCCTGACGCTTGACGAGTTTCAGCAGCTGGTCCCGCCCTTCGAGGCGGCGTTCCACGCCCGAATGGCGACGTGGCGCATGAATGGGAAGCCGCGGGCCGTGCGCCGCTTTACCGTGTACCAAAACAGCCCCCTGCCGACCCC
>Ga0114129_10013255_pt1 | contig 11742 bp, 9 predicted proteins | sample RhiMetdeltSRZDD1_FD_80071 | JGI IMG/M metagenome (GOLD analysis project Ga0114129, IMG submission 80071) | Populus rhizosphere microbial communities from Tennessee, USA - Rhizosphere MetaG P. deltoides SRZDD1 (version 2) (version 2) | ecosystem: Host-associated > Plants > Roots > Rhizosphere >... | reverse complement strand
CGCTTCCCAGGGTCGCTCCGCGCCTGGCTCGAGACGCCGCACGAGGCTGCGTGGCCCGGGGCGGAGACGCTCGCCGCGGTGCGCGCACGGGCCCTGGCGGGGCTCGAGGCGATGCGGCAGACCCACCCGGAGCAGACGGTCTGCCTCGTCTCCCACGGGATCACGTGCCGGGTGCTGATCCTGGAGGCCCTCGGGCTCGGCCTCGACCGGCTCTGGTCGCTCCAGCTCGCCTCCACCGGGATCTCGGAGCTCGAGTTCCGTGACGACTGGACCACGCTGCACCGGATGAACTCGCTCGTCCACCTGACCGACGCCGCGATCGCCTGAGGCCGCCGTGAGCGTGCCGCGCAAGACCCAGCCGACTCAACTGCCCCCAAGACAACTTCCAAAGGGCGCCAAGATCTACCTGCCCGATGAGGCGGCCCGCAAGCGGGCGGTCGAGGAGCGCCTCTTCGAGGTCTTCCGGCGCTGGGGCTATCGCGAGGTGGTGACGAGCGCGTACGAGTACTTCGACGTGCTCTCCCACGGGACGGATCAGGAGCTGCAGGAGCGCATGTTCAAGATGGTGGACCGGGAGAGCGGGCGGCTCCTCGCCCTGCGCGCCGACGTCACACCGCAGATCGCGCGAATCGTCGCCACCCGCATGCGGGACGAGCCCAAGCCGCTGCGCCTGGCCTACGTCACCGACGTGTTCCGCTACGACGAGCCGCAGGTGGGCCGCTACCGCGAGTTCTACCAGGCCGGGGTGGAGCTGATCGGACTGCCCAATCCCGAGGGCGACGCCGAGATGATCGCGATGACCGTCGAGGGCCTTCGCGCCCTGGGTCTCGAGCGCTTCCAGATCGACGTGGGGCAGACCGAGTTCTTTCGCGGCATCCTGGAGGACGTGGCCGCCGATCCCGCCACCGGGCGGGAGCTGCGGTCGGCCCTGGGGCACAAGGACCTCTCGGCCCTCGAGCGCCTGGTAGGGGATCTGGCCGCGCCCGCGGCGGTCACCGAGCTGCTGCTGGCCCTGCCGACCCTCTACGGGCGCGGCGATGTGCTCGACCGCGCCGAGCGCCTGGTCAAGAACCCGCGGTCGGAGGCCGCCCTCGCCAACCTGGCCGAGATCTACCGGCTGCTGCGCGCCTACGGCCTCGCCGACTCGGTCCTGCTCGACCTGGGCGAAGTGCGTGGCTTCGACTACTACTCGGGCGTACACTTCGAAGCTTACGTGACGGGCCTGGGCGCCCCGCTGGTGGGGGGCGGGCGCTACGACCAGATGCTGGCCCGGTTCGGTTACGACTGCCCGGCCACCGGTTTCGCCTTCGAGACGGGCCGGGCGCTGCTGGCGATGGCGACGCAGGGCGCGGAGCCGCGGCTGCCCGGGCCCGATTTCTTCGTGATCGACTTCACGGCGGACAAGACCCGCGCGCTCGCGCTCTCGCGGCGGCTGCGGGACGCGGGGGCCGCAGTGGCGCGCGACATCATCAGCCGGCCCCTGGCCGAGTCGCTGGCCTACGCCCGGGGGCAACACGCCGGCTGGGCGCTGATCATCGGGACCGACGGGACCGACCCGGACCAGGTGCGGATCCTGGACCTGCGGACCGGCGCGGAGCCAGCGGCAGAGCGGATGGTGACGTGTGGTGAGCTGCTCGCGGACCCGCGGCCGCACTTCCCGGGACTTGGAGACGGAAATGCCTAATATCGTGGTGGTGGGCGCGCAGTGGGGTGACGAGGGGAAGGGCAAGATCGTGGACGTGCTCGCGCCCCACGTGGGGGTTGTCGTTCGCTACCAGGGCGGGAACAATGCCGGCCACACCGTGGTGGTGGGCCGGGAGAAGTTCGTGCTCCAGTCCATCCCCTCGGGCATCCTGCATCCCGGCGTCCGCTGCGTGATCGGCTGCGGGGTGGTCATCGACCCGGCTTCCCTGATCGAGGAGATGGAGTCGCTGGTGCAGCGGGGTGTCTCGCTCGACGGCAACCTCTATATATCCAAGAACGCGCACCTGATCATGCCGTATCACCCGGCGCTCGACCGGGCCTCCGAGTCGCAGGCGGGCAAGCGTCGGATTGGCACCACCGGGAAGGGGGTCGGGCCCGCGTACGCCGACAAGGCGGCGCGCATCGGCATCCGCATGGCCGACCTGCTCGACGAGGAGCTCTTCCGGGAGAAGCTCGAGTTCAATATTCAACAAAAGAATCGGTTGCTCCGCGAGATCTACGACGAGCAGACGTTCACGGTGGACAGCATCCTCGGCACCTACCTCCGCTACGCGGGCTGGCTCGCCCCGTACGTGACCGACACCGCGCTGCTCCTGCACCGGTGGATCGAGGCCGGGCACTCGATCCTGTTCGAGGGCGCGCAGGGGACCATGCTGGACATCGATCACGGGACCTATCCCTTCATCACCTCGTCCAGCACCACCTCCGGCGGCGCGTCCACCGGTACGGGGGTGCCGCCCACCAAGATCAACGGGGTGCTCGGCATCTCCAAGGCGTACTGTACCCGCGTGGGTGGCGGGCCGTTCCCCACCGAGGTGTCGGGGGAGATGGCCGAGCTGCTCCGCGCACGCGGCAACGAGTACGGGGCGGTGACGGGTCGGCCCCGCCGCTGCGGCTGGGCGGACGCGGTCGCGCTGCGCTACGCGGCGCGCATCAATGGGCTCGACACCATCGCGCTGACCAAGCTCGACGTGCTCGACAGCTGCGAGACGGTCCGCATCTGCGTGGGCTACCGGTACCGGGGCGAGGTGCTCACCGATTTTCCGGAGGAGGAGCGCATCTGGAGCACGGCGGAGCCGGTCTACGAGGAGCTCTCGGGCTGGCAGAGCTCCACCCACGGCCTGCGCGACTACGCGGCGCTGCCGTCCAAGGCGCGCGAGTACGTCGAGCGGCTGGCCGACCTGATCGGGGTGCCGTTCTCGCTCGTCTCCACCGGCCCGGTCCGCGACGAGACCATCCTGGTGAGCGACTCGGCGCTCACCCGCTGGTTCCCCGCCCTCCGGAGCGCGCTTCCGGCGCACTGAGGCGGCCCGAAACATGGCGCTCAAGATCCTGATCGTCGACGACGAGGAACCGGCCCGCCAGGGGCTGACCGCCCTCCTCGCGCGCTGGGGCTATGACGTGGACGAGGCGGGCGATGGCCAGGAGGCGCTCGCCAAGGCCGCCGCGGGCCTGCCCTCGGTCGTGGTCTCCGACCTCGTCATGCCCAAGATGGACGGCCTCGAGCTGCTCCGCGCGCTCAAGACCGACGTGCCCTTCGCCTCGGTGATCCTGCTCACCGGGCAGGGGTCCATCGACACCGCGGTGACCGCGATGAAGGAAGGCGCCTACGACTACCTGACCAAGCCGGTGGACGTGGCGCGCCTGCGGCTGCTCATCCCCAAGGCGGCCGAGCGGGGCGAGGCACTGCGCGAGGTTGCGCTGCTGCGTCGCAAGCTGAGCCAGGTCTGGGGCATGGGGCGCCTCGTGGGCACCAGCGCGGGCATGCAGGAGGTGTATCGCCTCATCGAGGTGGCGGCGCCCACGACCGCGCCGGTGCTGATCAGCGGGGAGAGCGGCACCGGCAAGGAGCTGGTGGCGCGCACGCTGCACGATCTGTCCCCGCGGTCCAAGGGCCCGTTCGTGGCGGTGAACTGCGCGGCGATCCCGGAGACGCTGCTCGAGAGCGAGATCTTCGGGCACGAGAAGGGGGCCTTCACCGGCGCGCTGGAGCGGCGGCCCGGCTGCTTCGAGCTGGCGCACGAGGGCACCATCTTCCTCGACGAGATCGCGGAGATGAACCCGGGCACCCAAGCCAAGTTCCTCCGCATCCTGCAGGACGGCGCGGTGCGCCGGCTGGGGGGCCGGACCGAGATCCGGGTGGACGTGCGGGTGCTCGCCGCGACCAACAAGGATCCGGTCAAGGCCATCCAGGAGGGGACGTTCCGGGAAGACCTCTATTACCGCTTGAATGTCGTGAGCCTCGTACTGCCGCCGCTGCGCGAGCGCCGGGACGATATCCCGGCCCTGGTGCAGGCCTTCATCGAGGAGTTCAACGCCCGTTACGACAAGCACATCCGCGCGCTGGACGAGGCGGTCCTGAGCGGGCTCGTCGCCCAGGCCTGGCCCGGCAACGTCCGCGAGCTTCGCAACACACTCGAGCGCGCGATCATCGTCTGCGAGACCGATACCATTCTGCCCAAGCACATTCCCCCGTCGCCGACCCTGCGCGTGGCCGATCCCGGCGACGGGCCCGACTCGGTGAGTTTCCGGGTGGGGACGAATCTGGAGGACGCGGAGAAGGCGCTGATCCTGAAGACGCTCGCGGCCAACGGCAACAACAAGACGCGCGCCGCCGACGTGCTCGGCATCAGCCTCAAGACCCTGCACAACAAGCTCAAGACCTACGGCAGCTAGCATGGGACTGCGCCTTGGAGTGCGCGGCCGGGAGGCGCTGGTCGTCAGCCTGCTCACCCTGCTCGTGGTCTCCACCGCCACCGCCATCCATCTCTCCCAGCTCAGCCGCGTGGTGGTGCAGGAGGCGGTCAAGCAGGCCGAGCTCATCGCCAAGCAGATCTACGCCCAGACCAGCCGCGCGCTGCAGCGCGCGCCCGGCGCCGATCCGCTCGTCGCGCTGCGGGAAGATCCGGAGCTGCGCAGCTTCCTCGACGCGAGCGTCGGCTACTCGCCGCACCTGGTCTACGCCCTCGTCACCGACCACACCGGCACCGTGCTGCTCCACACCGAGCGTCAGAAGGAGGGCAAGCCGGAGCCGGAGCGGCCGAACCTCGACGGGCTCCTGAAGGTCGACACCCTCAGCCGCTTCTCCGCGCTCTACACCGCGGGCCGCACCTACGAGACGGTGCTGCCGATGACACTCAACGACCGGCTCTTCGGCTCCATTCGTCTCGGCGTGTCCACCACGCTGCTGCGACGCGAGGTCACCGGGTCACTCCAGCAAAGCCTCGCGGTGGCCGCCGTCGCGCTGCCCCTGGCCTGGCTCGCCGCGATGGTGCTGGCGCAGCTCACGGTGCGGCCGATCCGCGCCATCGTGGGCCAGGTCGACCGGATCCGCCGGGGCGAGCCCCTGGAGGCCACCCCGGAGGCGCTGGGCGGCGACGAGTTCCAGGAGCTCTCCTCCCAGCTCACACGCCTCGGGCGCGAGCTGCAGGCGGATCGGCTGTCGACGCTCAGCGAGAAGGCTCACCTGCAGGGCGTCGTGGATCAGCTGGAGGACGGCGTCATCTTCCTCAACCCGGAGCGGCATATCCTCTTCTTCAACCGGGCTGCGGAGGCCGTGGTGGGCCTCCCGCTCGAACGGGCGGTCGGCCTGCCCATCCACGAGGTGCTGGATCCCGCGCACCCGCTGCTGCCCTTCGTCGACCACGTGCTGGTCGGCTCCGCGGGGATCCGCAACGCCACCGTGGTCCTGCCCCACGAGGGCCGCGACAAGGAGTTCCTGATCTCCGCCTTCCACATGGAGGACGCGCGCCGGGTGATGGGTGTGGCGGTGCTGCTGAAGGATCTCGAGTCCGTCAAGACGGTGCAGTCGCTGGTCAGCTACTCGGCCAAGCTGGCCGCCCTCGGCCGGCTCACCTCGGGGGTGGCCCACGAGGTCAAGAACCCGCTCAACGCGATGATGATCCACGTCGAGCTGCTCAAGGAGCGGCTCGAGGACTCGGGGGCCGACGTCAAGCAGAGCCTCGAGGTCATCGGCAGCGAGATCCGGCGGCTGGACCGGGTGGTGCAGGGCTTCCTCAAGTTCATGCGTCCGCAGGAGCTGATGCTGAAGCCGGTGGATCTCAACGCGATGCTCCAGAGCGTCTGCGCGCTCCTGGAAGCGGAGAGCCAGAGCCACGGTGTACGCTTCGTCCTCGAGCTGGACCCGGACTTGACCACGGTGAGCGCCGACGAGGAGCTGCTGCGCCAGGCCTTCATCAATATCGTGCAGAATGCGGTGCAGGCGATGCCGACCGGCGGCGCGGTGCGCATCCGGACCCGCCCCGAGGCACTCGAGTGGACGCGGGTGACGGTGACGGACCAGGGCGTGGGCATCGCGCCGGAGGATCTGGACAAGATCTTCAAGCTCTACTACACCAGCAAGGTGGGGGGCAGCGGCATCGGGCTCTCGGTGGTGTACCGCATCGTGCAGCTCCACGACGGCACGATCGAGGCGAAGTCCGAGAAAGGGCGGGGGACGGCCATGATCGTCCGCCTGCCGGTGCGGTGACGCGCGTGCGCGGACCGATCTGGATGCTGCTCGCCGCCACGACGCTCGGCGGCTGCGCGGGCGTCAGCGATTTCCTGGTACCCGTGCCATCCATGGCGCCGCCGCGGGCCGCGACCCCCGGTGACGAGGAGCTCGCGGCCAGGTCGGCGCCGCCCGTACGGGAGCCCGTGCCCCCCCCGGCTCCGCCCCGGCCCACGCCGCCGCCGCCGCTGGTGACGCCCCCCGTGCCGGCCCCGCCGCCCCCCCGGAGCGCGGCGATTCCCCGCGGGCCGGCGGTGCTGGCCCCGCCGGCCAGCGCGGAAGAAGAGCAGCGCCTCAAGACGCAGGCCGAGCGCCGCATCGAAGGGACCGAGAAGCTCGTGCAGAAGATCGATCCCGCCCGCCTGCCTCGCGAGCAGCAGGAGAACTACCGAACCATCCAGAGCTTTCTCGTGAAGGCTCGCGAGGCGCTCTCGACCCGCGACGTGCAGCGCGCGTTCACGCTGGCCGACAAGGCCTACTTCCTAGCCGACGAGATGTCGAAAGCGCCCCGGTGACCGGCCTGTAAAACCTTACCGTCGGCGGTAAGTCTTACCGGCTGGCGTCAGGGCCCGTTCCGGCCGGTTCCTCCCAAGGCCCCAGACCATAAGGCTTAGCCGCCTACTGCCCCTCGTGGCATGGGGGTTGCCCATCAATCCAGGTTTGCCACGACTCGCCGGAGGGGAGACCATCATGCGCAGCGTATTCCTGGGACTCACGCTGGCTCTGGGGGCGCTCACCGTGGCCTGCACCATCGACCCGCCGGCGGGAACGCCGGTACCTCCGATGGCCGGCGCACTCGAACCGGGGCCGCGGGAGGCCACGTTCGGTCGCACCGGGGACGAGGTCATCAACAACCCGCAGCTCCGTGACAAGATCCGCAACCTCTTCGGCGCCGACTGGACCCCAGCCGGGGACGGCCGCGGCAAGATCGCGAAGGGCGCCGCCGCCTACTTCGGTCGCACCGAGGCGCCGCGCGGGGTGCGCGTCGGCGACGCGAACTACGTGGCGGTGACCGGCTGTGTGCCCGCGGCCTGCCGCAGCGAGCGCGTGCTGCTGCTGATCCAGGAAGGGGGCGAAGGGCTCCTGGCCCGCCTGGACGAGGGCGGGTTCTCCCACTACTACGCGTACGGCGGTAACTGGGGGCTCGCCGGCTCGACGGCGCAGATCCTGGACAGCGGGCTTCGGGCCCTCGCGCGCACGGGAGACCCGTACCCCCGGACCTGAGGGCCCAACCCTTGACCGGTTCTCGATCGACCGATATGCTGAGGCTTGCCTACGTGGTCCCGTCGTCCTCGCAGGGCATGTGTGCCATGTCGATACTGAGCGCGCGAGTGGTCTCCGCGGTACCGGCGACGCGCCGCAGCCCGGAGCGCGGCGCGTGAGCGATCTCGCCCGTCTGCTCACCTGGGCGGAGGAGTCCCTGGCCGGGCCCGGCGGCATTCTTCTCATGACCGATTACGACGGCACTCTGACCCCCATCGTGGACGATCCGGCCGACGCGGTCCTGGCCGAGCAGACCCGCGAGGACCTCGCGCGGCTCGCCCGCTCCCCGCGGGCCCACGTGGCCGTGATCTCCGGGCGTGGGATCGCGGACCTGCGGGCCCACGTGGCGCTGGACGGCCTCATCTACGCGGGCTGCCACGGCCTCGAGATCGAGGGGCCGAACCTGCTGTTTCGCCATCCAGACGCCCTGGCCCAGCAGGGCATGCTGGGCGCGGTGGGGGACGTCCTGATCCGCCGCGCTCCCTCGGTGAGCGGGATGCGCGTGGAGACGAAGGGGCTGGCGGTGGCCGTGCACTACCGGCACGTCGCCGCCGACGAGATCCGCCGGGTGGAGATCGAGCTGGCCCGCGCGATCCAGGAGCAGCAGGGGAGCCTCCTCAAGATCTTCCACGGGAGCAAGGTGATCGAGGTGCTGCCGCAGGTGGCCTGGACCAAGGGCGAGTGCGCGCAGTGGATCCAGGAGCGGCTGCGGGCGAGTCTGCCCGAGCCGGCGTTCTGGCTCTACCTGGGGGACGACTGGACCGACGAGCACGCCTTCGAGGTGCTGAGCGGCCAGGCGCTCACAATCCGGGTCGGCGACGTGGTGCCCGCGTCCAAGGCGGCGTACCGGCTGAACGACGTCTCCGAGGTCCACCAGCTCCTGGCCCTGCTCGCCGACGGCGTCACCGCGGAGAGCCGCGCATGAGGTTCCAGCTCCGGCTCGTCGCGGCGCTCTGGGTCGCCTCCCTGGTGGTCATCGGGGTTTTCGCCTACCTGCAGATCGCCGAGGAGCGCCAGCGGCTGATCAACGAGCTCGACCGGCGCGCGGCCCTCGTGAGCGAGAGCCTCAAGGAGGTACTGGAGCCGGCGCTGGTCCGCGGCGGCAACAAGGCCCAGATCGACCGGCTGATCAAGAAGTTCAGCAAGCCGGACCTGGACCTGGCGGTCTTCGACCGGGTCGCCTCGATGATCTCGGTGACGCCGTCCGTGTCCAAGCAGATCGAGACGCCGCCCCCGGAGGTGACGTGGGCGCTCACGTCGGGAGCGGTGCAGACCGGCTTCCGCAAGCTCGACGGCAAGACCCTCTACGTCTACGCGGATCCGATCCTGCGCGACGACAAGGCCGCCGGCGCGGTCGTGGTCTTCCTCGACGCCTCCGACCTCAAGGTCGCCGAATGGGAGCGCTGGCGCTTCAACGCGGTTCGCTTCCTGGTGCTGGCCGCGGTGCTGGCCCTGATCGCGCTGCTGGTCGTCCGCATGAGCCTGACCCAGCCGCTGGCCAAGATGGCGCGCTGGACCAAGGCGGTGCGGCGAGGTCACGCGATCGACCCCCCCGAGATGCCGGACGAGAGCCTCTTCGGCCCCATCGCGCGCGAGGTCACGGTGCTGGCCAAGAACCTGCAGCGGGCGAAGGCGGCCGCCGAGGAAGAGGCGGCGCTGCGTCTGATCGGCCAGACCCTCTGGACCGAGGAGCGACTCAAGCAGTTCGCCAAGATGCGGCTCGGCGAGCGGCCGCTCGTGGTGGTCTCCAACCGCGAGCCGATCAGCCACGTCTGGAAGGACGGCCGCATCCAGGTGATCACGCCGGCCAGCGGCCTCGTCACCGCGATGGACCCGGTGATGCGCGCCTGCGGCGGCATCTGGGTCGCGCAGGCGAGCGGCGACGCGGACCGGGAGACCGCGGACGCGCGGGGCCGCCTTCGCGTGCCTCCCGACGACCCCCGGTTCACGCTCAAGCGCGTCTGGCTCACGAAGGAGGAAGAGGCGGGGTACTACTACGGCTTCTCCAACGAGGGGTTGTGGCCGCTCTGCCACATCGTGCACAACCGGCCCCTGTTCCGCCCGGAGGACTGGGCGCACTACAAGGCGGTCAACGAAAAGTTCGCGGCCGCGGTCCTGGAGGAGATCGCGGGCACCGAGTCGCCGATGGTGCTGATCCAGGACTACCACTTCGCGCTCCTGCCCGGGCTGATCAAGCGCGAACGCCCGGACGCGCGCACCGCGATCTTCTGGCACATCCCGTGGCCGAACTTCGAGGCCTTCTCGATCTGCCCGTGGCAGGACGAGCTGCTCCTGGGCATGCTGGGCGCCGATCTCATCGGCTTCCATACCCAGTACTACTGCAACAACTTCCTGGACACGGTGGAGCGCGCGATCGAGGCCCGCACCGACTGGGAGCGCTTCTCGGTGACCCGCGGGCAGCACGTGACGTCGGTGAAGCCGTTCCCGATCAGCGTGGCCCCGGGCTTCGTGGACAACCCGCCCGCGACGTCTCGACAAGCGCTCCTCGCGAGCCTGGACACGACCGCCGAGTTCCTCGGGGTTGGCGTCGAGCGCCTCGACTACACCAAGGGCCTGCCCGAGCGCTTCCGGGCGCTGGGCCGCTTCTTCGAGCGCTTCCCCGAGTACCGCGAGCGCGTGGTCTTCGTGCAGCTCGCCGCGCCGAGTCGCAGCACCATCCCGCGCTACCAGGCGCTGGAGGCCGAGGTGGACGCGGCGGTGCAGGAGGTGAACGGAGCCTACCAGACCAAGCGCTGGAAGCCCATCCTCTACCTGAAGCGCCACCACGAGCACCGCGACATCTGGCCCTTCTACCGCCACGCCGACTTCTGCATGGTGACCTCGCTGCACGACGGCATGAACCTGGTCGCCAAGGAGTTCATCTCGGTGCGCGAGGACGAGGAAGGGGCGCTCATCCTGAGCCAGTTCACCGGCGCGTCGTCGGAGCTGCGGGACGCCATCCTGGTGAACCCGTATGACGTGGACGCCATGGCCGACGCCATCCGCACCGCGGTCGCGATGCCGAGCGATGAGCGCCGGGCGCGCATGGGGCGCATGCGCGAGAGCGTGCGCGAGCACAACATCTATCGCTGGGCCGGACTCCTGCTGAGCGAGCTCGAGCGGATCCCCGAAACCCCGGCCGCCACCGCCACCCCCGAGCCGGCGGCCTGGGAGAGAAACAAGAACTAAAAGGGGGGAAGGACGTGAGCCCCTCCCCCCTTGGTGGAGCCTTACGGGGTTCTGCTTAGTCCTGATCCACCATCATCTTGACGGTGACCCGGCGCTTCTTCTCGTCCGGCGTCTCCTTGGCCGTGATGGGGCCGAGGCCGACCGCCTGCACGCGGGAGAGCGGAATGCCCTTCTCGACCAGGAAGCGGCGGACCGCCTCGACCCGGCGCTGGCTCAGACCGTAGTTGTAGTCCACGGTGCCCTTCGGATCCGTGTAGCCACCCAGCTCAACCACGAGCGTGGGGTTGCCCTGCAACTCCTTGATGACACCCAGCAGAGCCGTCTGGGCCCCGTCGGTGAGCTCGGCCTTGTCGAAGCCGAAGTAGACCTCGAGGGTGTCGGCCGTCTTCTGGTTGTAGCGGTTCGACCACAGGCGGGTCAGGCGCGTGTCCACGCCCTCGGCCTTGGTCATCGCCGCGTCGGCACGGCTCCGGGCATCGGCCACGGCGCCCTCCAGGCTCTTCACCTGGGTGGTCACGCCCTTGACCTCGGTGTTGACGCCCTCGACCTGGCCCTCGACCTTCACGAAGCGCTGGTCGATCTCGACATCCTTCTTCGCGAACATGTCGCGCACGAAGCCCTTCGTGGCGCACCCGGACACCAGCAGGACTGCCACTGGCAACAGGACGCCGATCTTCATGACGTTCCGCATATACGCGCCTCCTCTGTGAGAACGTTAACTGAGAATCGCGAACCTGCCTTGGAGAGCAACAAGCACGCCAGGAAGGTGAGGGCGTACGGGGCGAGGCGGGGTGCGTCATTTGGCGTGGTCTGGCTCCTACTTGCGCGGCGCCACCGTGCGGGCGGCGAGTGCGCCCATGTCAGTGATTCCATGGCGCGATTATAAACTTTACACGGTACGTGTAACGGTTACACGGTCGAGTGAGAAGTTAGTGGACCGCGGCCGGCATGTGCACGTAGAGCTCCTGCTTGCTCGGCTTGCTCCCGGCCGGCGGCTTGGGCGGACGCATCTCGTAGCGGACCGGCTTCAGGTGGTCGCCGTACTGCCGCTCCGGGTTGTAGACCGAGCTGAACTT
>Ga0114129_10013254_pt1 | contig 11742 bp, 8 predicted proteins | sample RhiMetdeltSRZDD1_FD_80071 | JGI IMG/M metagenome (GOLD analysis project Ga0114129, IMG submission 80071) | Populus rhizosphere microbial communities from Tennessee, USA - Rhizosphere MetaG P. deltoides SRZDD1 (version 2) (version 2) | ecosystem: Host-associated > Plants > Roots > Rhizosphere >... | reverse complement strand
GCCGTATGACGTGGTCTCGGATGGCAACGCTCACAAGGCGACGGGCACCGCGACCGGCGTTGAGTCAACGCCCACGGACCTCACGAGCCTGCTCAATCTCGACGGAACCATACACACTGCTGTGGGTGACTACCTGCAAGATCCGTGGTCTTTCGCTGGAAACGACGACTACAACAGCGCAAACGGCTCGGTTCACGATCGAATCGTCGCAGCAAACAGCGTGTTCAACGGACCACCGATGGACGCTGCGCGCAGGCTGCATACATCGACGCTGCTGAACAACGGCAAAGTGCTGCTCGTCGGCGGCCGTGGACAAAACATTACGCTGAACTCCTCGGACATCTACGATCCGTCGGCCAACAGTTTTTCCAGCGGTCCGAACCTCCTCGCCCCGCGTCAGCAACACGTGGCCGTCAAGCTGGACAACGGCGATGTCCTGATTGCCGGCGGTTGGGCCGACAACACTGGTGAGTTGGCGAGCGCGGAGCGGTACTCGGCGTCGACCGGCACCATTTCCCAAACCGGCTCGATGGCTTTCACCCACAACGAAGGCGCCGCGGTGAAACTTGGTGATGGGAGAGTGGTCGTCTTCGGCGGGTACGGAACTGGAACCGACAAAGCGGACATCTACAACCCGACTGATGGAACGTTTTCGACCGCCATCGGGAGCATGTCGGTCGGTCGGTCGTTGCTGACGGCGACGTTGCTGCCGAATGGACAGGTTCTCGTCGTCGGTGGGTTCACGCCTTCGTCCGTGTCGACGAACACGGCCGAACTGTTCGACCCGGCCACAGGGTTGTTCACGGCAACCGGCAGCCTCACAACTGCACGACACGGCCACGTCGCGGTGCTCCTTGCGAGTGGGAAAGTGTTGATCGCCGGCGGCATCAAGTGCGCCTCATGCACCACGCTCGCGAGCGCCGAGGTTTACGATCCGGGTACAGGGACCTTCAGCGCGGCCGGCACCATGACCACGGCGCGTCAGGAGTTCACGGCGACGCTCCTCGTCAGCGGCAAGGTACTGCTCGCCGGCGGCCGCAACGGTTCAGCGCTGTCGACGCTCGAAATCTACGATCCTGCCGTCACCCCACCATTCACCTCGGTCGGCACGTCGATGAGCAGCGGTCGGGCGAGTCATGCAGCGACGCTATTGAATAGTGGGCGGGTGCTGGTCTCCGGCGGCTCTGACGGCACAAACGACTTGGCGACGACCAGCCTGTATCAGCCGTAAGAACGGCAATGCACGTCGGGAAGCGAAATCCGCTTCCCGATGTGCATTGAAGGCACGTGAAGAAGCCGGACGATGCGACGGGTGAGGTCCGGCTGAAGCCGGACGACGGTTGTTGGTTTCCGAGACGGTTATTGGTTTACGGCGTTACAGGCCGGCGCGGCGGCGTACGTCGGGTAGGAGCGGATCGTCGGTCGATTTGCCGCGGATGTTCAGATACTCGCGGTAGGACTCCGCGAATCCGCTCTTGAGACCCTCTCGCACGCGGCCCTGGTAGTAGTACACCGACGGCAGGTAACCCCACGTGGGCTCTTCCTCGAGGAACAAGGACAGGGCCTCACCGCGGTGCTTGATGCAGCGATCGAACTCGGAATCGGCCTGGATGAATTGACCCGCATCCAGGTGCGCGCGCCCGAGATCGAAATGTCCAATCCACGTTTCCAGGAGCGCGTTCGCGTCCGACAGGGCCTTGATCGCCTGACGCGTGTCTCGGTTCTTCAGGAAGATGAGGCCTTCGATGATTTTCCCGTGCGCTTGGGGCTCGGCCAGCGCTTCGGACGCGAGACCGGCGGCCACCTTCTGCGCCTCTTTGATTTGACCCGCTTCCACCAGCGTCCGTCCGGCGAGGAATCGAATCTTGACGGTTTGACTGTTCTTCAGCGCGTTTTCTGCGGCCGCGCTCGCCGCCGCTTTCTGTTTCTGCAACAGGTGCGCGTACGCGAGCGCCGCGAACTTGTTGGCCGCTCTGTTCGGCTCCTTGGCGGCCAGGTCGGCAGCCGCGCCGTCGCCGAGAATCCGCACCGCGTCCCCAAACCGGCCTTCGTAAATCGCCACGTCGCCAGAACCGGATATGGCGCGCGAAGCACCCTGCGTACCCATCGTCGCCAGCTTCTGATAGGTTTCGAGCGCCGGCGGCACTTGTCCCTGTCCTAATTGAGCAAACGCCAGCGCAATGACGGAATTGACGACGGGATTGGGGATCGCCCGCGCCTCCTGCTCCCCCGCCTGGAAATTACCGGAGTACGACAAGTAGAGCGCCAGATTGTTCCTCAGGATGGTGCTCTTCGGCACGATCTTGACGACCTGTCGCATCTCCTCCACGGCTTTCGGCATGTTCCGAAGCAGCGTCGAGCACAACGCAATCTGGTTGTGCGCCGCGACGTCCGCCGCGTACCGGGCGACGAGTTCGCCATACTCCTTCACGCATGCCTGATAATCACCGGTCACTCGATAAAAGAAACCTCTCGCTCGATACCGCTCGCGCTCCGTCATCCGGTCGAGGTGTTTCAGCGCTTCTTTGATGTATTTCTCAGCGTCCTCCTGTCGATCCAAGTTCCGCGACGCCAGCGCCATCCCCTGGTACGCCATGCCGAAATTCGGATCGGCCTCTACGGCTTTCGAAAAGACCTTGAGCGCCTCGTCGAAGTTCGCCTTCGACATCAATTCGGTTGCGGCCGCGTACTGACGGACAACGTCAACGTTGGTAGCGGAAAGGGTATCCATCGCAAAGATCTGGGCATTCGAGGTGGACGTCTCGTCGCCCAGCGCCGTGCGGATCGTCGTCGCCAGCTTCGTCGCGGCAGGCAGCACCTTGTCCCTGTCCGACGCCCGACTCGAGGCGCTGGTCAGCACGGTCCCCGTCACCGCTTGAGTCGCTTTCACCGAGATCCCGTAGCCGCTGCCTTGACGGCTTAGAGCGCCCGAGATGACGACGCCGACCCCCTGCTTGACCGCGATCTCCTGCGCCGTACGCTCGTCCAGCTTCTCTGGCGCGACACCACCCAACGCGCGAACTCCGGTCCTGTCGTAGGCGCTGATGAAGCCCGCGCCTTCGAGCGCGAATTTCAGCACCGGTTCCAGCGCGCGATCGAACGTCGCGTCGCCGGTCTGATTCTCGAACTCGGCAATCAGCACCGAAACGGGATCGTGCTGTTTGGGCGGCGGCGGCGTTCGTGTCAACCACCAGGTCGCTGTGACCAGCCCGGCGACGAGCACGACGCTCGCCGCGATCATCCGCGGCGTAAAGCGGCGCGGCAGTGGGATTGGGACACCGTTCTCGTCGAGGCGCTCGAGAGCCGCTGCCAGCTCCGCGCTCGTCTGATATCGCTTCGCGGGATCCGGTTCCAGGCAGCGCGCAACGAGCTGATCCAACGCCTCCGGAATCTCCGGCACGACGGATCTCGGCGGCGGCGGCGGCTGCTCCATCCGCCCCTGGAGCTCGGCAATCGCGCTCGGTGCATGCTCCGCGCGGCGCCGTCCCACGAGCAGGTCGTACAGGATCAGCCCGAACGCGTAGATGTCGGCACGCTGATCGACGAGTTGTCCCTTGGCCTGCTCCGGCGCCATGTATTCGACCGTGCCGACGACGGCGCCTGCCATCGTGGTCGAGAACCTCGCGACCGATCCTTTGAACTGGGTCGGCAGCCCCTCGACGACCGTCGCCGATGCCGACGGCGTGCCGGCCGAGAGCGCAATCCCGAAGTCCATGATCATGGCTTCGTCGTCCGCGCCGACCATGATGTTTGCCGGCTTCAGGTCGCGGTGAACGACGCTCGCGGTGTGCGCCGCGACAAGTCCCGAGGCGATGCCGCGCGCGATGCACAGAATCCTCGGGATCGGCAGGTGGCCTTCGTTTCTCGAAATCGTGGCCAGATCCGCGCCGTCGACGTACGGCATCGTGATGTACTTGATGCCGCGGATCTCGCCGAGGTCATGAATGCGCACGACGTTCTTGTGCGTGACCTGGCGCGCGAGCAGCAGCTCGCGCTTGAAGCGGCGCTCGACTTCAGCGGCAGCGGTGGGATCCGCCATGACCTCGGGGCGAATCACTTTGATCGCGACTGCCACGCCGAGCTCTGCGTCCCACGCCTGATACACCGCGCCCATCCCGCCGATGCCGAGCAGCCGGATGATGTGATAGCGCGCGCCGAAGGCAGAGCCGATGTCGAGAGGTCCTCGATCGGCGTGCGGGGCACCGCCGCTGCCAGGCTGTATCGTCAGCTCCGGATCGACAAATCCGTCACCCGCCGCAGCGTGAAGCGGAGTGTGTCGCTCAGGATCTGGTATTGGCGCGGCTGGAAGAGGAATCGCCGTCGGCGCGTCATCAGCCATGAACGCGGGGGCAGGGGTGCGCGCTGTCGGCGGGGGTGGGGTCTGGAGACCAGTCGCAGTTGTCCGCACGTGCCCCGCGCCGCAGCCTGGACACCGGTTCAGAGACGACGGGACCTCGCTCCCGCAGCGGGGGCAGACCATTAGATGACGTGCTTTCTGTAACGGGAGTCGGTCGATGATAGCACGGCCGATGCGGCGAACCCGACCGGCGGCGAACGAGCGCCTGAAGCCCATCTGTTGGCCTCATTCGAACGCTGGGGCCCAGTCGTAATGGTCGTGAGTCCGCGCTGGCGACGGGGTCATCGGCGAGCGCCCAGGACAGAGCGGATCACACCGTCGGACTTGGTGAAGATATAGAGCTCGCCGGTTCCGTCAACGGCCACGTGCGCATCGGCGCGCCCTTCGCCCGACACGAGCGCTCTTCCGGGCAGGATCGGATTCTTTCCGCCGCGCAACCGATAGGAGGCCTGCACAATCGGAAACATCGTCGGGTAGACCTGCTTCTCCCAAAACAGATTCACTTCGTGCATCGCCGCCATCGTGCCTGGGTTCCCGTCGTCGGCCGCGAGCATTTCCTTGTAGTCCGCCCACCAGACGCGGCCCGTGGAGATATCCGTGAAGATGTACTTGCCGCGAAGCGCCGGCACGAGCTTCCCCTGGTAGAGGAATCCGCTTCCGATGGCATCGCCGCCTCCCGGGACATGGCCGTACTGAATCACAGGGTAGGTCGGGACGATTGTGCCGTTGGTGACCGTGCCAGACACGCGAACGGGGATCTCGTCGACGTCCGGCAACTGCTTGACGATTTGATTGTCCGGCCGCAGCACTTCGTTCCCTTCACGCGCCGAGTACCCATAGTTCGCCCCCTTGCGGACGATGTTGACCGTTTCCCACGTGTGCAAGCCAATCGAGTTGGCAATGAGACGGTTGTTCGCGGGATTGGCGGCGTCGATCGCCCAGTGCATCCGGTGAGGATTTCGGAAGCCGTACGCCCAGATTTCCTTGCGCGCGCCTTCGGTCGAGACGAATGGGTTGTCCTTGGGTATCCGGTAGCGACCGTTGTCGCTGACGATGGTGGAGGCTTCGTGATCGCGCAGGTCTGGAACGATGCGCAAAACCTTCCCGACCAGTGTGTCGAGGCGCTGCGGATTCGAACGAATTGGGGTTCGCGATTCACCTGAACCGCCGTCGCCGCACCCGATGTAGAGAACACGCCATTCGCTGTCTCCTGGTCTGGCGGCGGGATTGAACGCAAGATCCCCGAGCGGGTGGATGCGTGTATTGAGCTGCACACGCATCAGCTCGCGGGCCGACCCCTCGAAAGTCGAATTGGAGATCTTGGTGTCGGTCCACTCGATCAGGACGCCCTCGCGCTGAATATCGCCAGGCGTTGCGATTGGTGGAGTGGCTTCGTAGCCGGTCGTCTTCAGGCCGGGAAGGTTCGTGTTGTCGGGAAGATTGGAAGCGCCGACGGCCGGGTCCTCGATGTGGACGGTGTAAAACGTTCCGTTCCTCCGATAATCGGGATCGAATTGCACGCTGACCAGCCCGTTCGCGTAGCCGGTCTCGTACGCGAATTTGCGGAACAGACCCGTATGGCCTTCGCGGCCGTTGAAATCGAGGTAGGTCGTCAGCGTCTTCGTGTTCTTGTCGAGGATGTACAACGGTCCGTTCAGATCGTTGACGAACAGCCGATTCGCACCACCGGGCTCTTCCCGCAGCGAATTCACCCGAGCCAGCATCCCGTCGGTTTGACCCTTGCCGTCGACCTTTCCGGTGATCGGCATCGCGGCGTAATCCCTGATCTCGAGCGTCAATGGCGATGAACCGGCTGCGGCCCACAGCACCGGCAGGGCGGCAACAAGGCAAGCCATTCGCAACGGCGGTCTCCAGCTCATTTGTCTGCGGTCCCTCGTCGTCTTGTCGCCCAATCGTAGTGGGCCGCCGCGTGCTTCAACAGGTCGGCCACATCTTCAGGAAGCAGAAATCCCCGCTCGACGAGCTCGATCGCCGACGCCGCGAACCTGCCCACGTACTCGTCGCGTCCCCGGTACCGCTCCTCGATCGACAGCCGCGGATCGTTGGCGCGGAGGCGATCGGCGCGGGTCTGCGCGAACGGGATGTACGATCCGATTTCACCCGCAAGGCGGTCCGGAGCGCCGATTGACGGATCGCGATAGTTCCAGCCCGCCTGCGTGGCGAGCGGCACGGCGATGTCCGGCAGCCGGATGCCCGCGCGGACGTTGCCATCCGCATCTACTGCAGGGACGCCGAAACCGAACGGCTTTCCAACTTCCGGCGGCTCGACGCTGACGATTCCCTTTTCCCAATCAGCGCCGAAATTCAAATGGTACGCGCGGAGCGGCTGTTTCGGCAGCTCGAAACCTGGAATCGCGGGCCAGCCGGCGCGGTCGGGCGAGGTCAGCGTCCCGTCGGCGATCTTCGGGTACGCGCTCGGCGGCGGTTCCTCCTCGTCCGCGACCCACCGGTCCAGCGCACGGAACAGCGCGCGGACGGTTGGCCGATAGTCCAGCGGATTGAGGGCGGCGCGCCCCACCATGCCGCCGCCGGTGTTGGAGGCCGGTGGAAACGGGCCCGGACCATGCGGCGCCGACGCGATCGTGTAGATCCGCGTGTTTGGCGGCAGCTCCGCGTCTTTCGTTCCAGTGGGGTCGGTGTGGACCAGCGATCCCGCGCGGTTGAAGTACTCCGAATTGGTCAGCAAGTGGAAAAGCTTCGGCGCGGTATTGGTTCGTTCCGCTCGCGCCAGCAGGCTGTCTGTCTTTCCGCTTTCCGGATCGATGGCAGGTCCGTCGGTAAACGGAAACAGATCGACTGGAAACAGAATGTTGAAGAATTGCAGCGCGTCGCGGGATGCCTGGCCAAAGCGGTGATTGAACGATCCGCGGCCGGCGCCGCCGACCTGATCGAACACCCCGTCGAACACTTTGCGCCCCCGTTCGTCGGCGTTGAATCCCTGATAGAGAAAGTGACGCAGGAAGCGGCCGCTCTGTGAGACACCCCATCCGATCGCGTACTTCAACCCAGGCGATGGATTTTCGGATGATGCGTCGTGCTTGAAAAAGCTGATCAGATCCCGCGTGCCGGCGAGACCACATCCGAGGACGCGCGGATCCGCGGCGCGATAGACGACGTCGTAGATGCGTCCCGGTTCGAACCCGCCATCGAGCGCCACAGTCTGGCTGTCCGTGAAGCGCCAGCGACTGCGAGGGACTACCTGGCCCTTGGCTGTCGGGTCGTCGCGCACCGTCATCACATTCTCTGGCGCGTTCGGATCGAGGACGGGATAGGCCTGATGATTGCGATCTGCGAGCGCCGCCGTCTGTGCACGCTCGTTCAGGATGAAGTTGCCGCGGACGAGTCCGCTGATACGGCCGCCATCACGACTTTTCGCGATCGGCATCGCCATCCGCATCGTTCCCGGACGGAGCGGTACGTCCCACTGCCAACCCATCCAGAGCAGTGTGAAGCCCTGGCGCATGAGTGTCCCATCGCCGAATTCCACTGCGCTCGTCGGGTCGGTGGATCCTGCGGCCTTCTGAAACGTCGTCAGCATGCTCTTCCCGCCGCGGTTGCCGACTTCGTAAAAGAGGCGCCCGTTGCCGCGGCGCGGGTCGACGGGCTTCAGCAGATAAAAATCCGCGCTCGCTTCGACCTCACCGCGCGCGTTGCGCGGCGCGAGCTCGAGGTCGACGATGATGTCGTTCGCGGGGAGAGTGGGATCGAAACCGAAATCGACTTTGCCGACGAGTTTCTCGTACGGTCCCGCCGCGCCGAACGCACGCCCGTTCAGCACGACGTCACGCCGCTCGACCCTCAGCCGCACGACGCGCGCCTCGGTTGCCGGCGCGTAGAGAAGGAGAGCGAGCACACTGATAGAGATCACGCGCATACCGTGCTGTCTTTCACGCTGCGATCGAGCCCACAGTCAGCGAAGAAAGAGCTTAAACCAATCTTCGCGATCCAGGCCTCAGTACGTGTTTCGGACACGCCTGGAACGGAAAAGATACATCAGCCAGGCGGCGTGGAACGCCATCGAAGCGGCGATGTAGTAGATCGTGTCTCCCGGCGCGCGATTGTTCGGAAAATACGGCGTCGCGTAGACGAAGACGTCCGTGCCCGCGGAGCATACGAGCGCGACTTTCGCCAGCGCGACCGCCCCCGCCTGTCGATTCGACAGCGCGATGCCCGCCGCAACACCTAGGGCAGTCACGATTGTCCGCAAGAGAAGCACAATCGCCACTGCCGGTCCGCGGATCGTCATCGCATGGAGCGCGCCCATCCCGGCGACGGCGAGATTCAGCGGCTGCCAGACGATGAGCAAGCGCGACAGGAGAAGCAGCCACCCGCTGACGCCTGCCGGTTCGTCGCCGCCTTCGGTGGACATGCGCGATACTAGAGGCATGATCTCACGCGCGGCGCTTGCTCTCGCCCTCGTTGGTCTGGCGTCCCTCGATGCTGCCGTCGTCAAAGAGATTGAGCAATTCCGCGCGAAGCACGAAGAGGACTATCGCCGTCAGTTTGTCCCGTTGGCAGGCCTCGCCTCGCTCAGGAGCGGCGTCAACACTGTGGGCAGTGGCCCGTCCAATGCCGTGGTCTTACCGAAGCGAGCCCCGGCGTCGGTCGGCCGGCTCGTCGTCACCGACAAGAGCGTACGGTTCGTGCCCTCGCGCGGCGTCAAAGTCACGATGAAGGATCGGCCGATCACCAGGCCGGTGAATCTCACGTCCGACGAGAAGGGACCGGCCGACGAGCTCTCGGTGGACGGCGTCTCATTCTGGGTCCACATGAGCGGCGATCGCCTGACGATCCGCATTCGCGACGTGAACGGCGACCCTGCGCGCACATTCGCGGGTTTCAAGTGGTTCCCGATTGACGAAAAGTTTCGAGTCGTCGGCAGGTTCATCAAAGATTCGAAACCAACCTCCGTACGGATCCCGAATCAACTCGGCGACGAGGAGACGTACACGACCGAAGGGGTCGTTCAATTCACCCTCGACGGCCAGAGCGTGGCGCTGAGGCCGATGACGACGCGGCCGGGCCGTCTCTATTTCATTTTTCGCGATGGAACGAGCGGAAAAGAAACCTACGAGACCGCGCGGTTCCTGTATACCAACTTGAATCCGGACGGCACGACCATCATGGATTTCAATCAGGCGTACAACCCGCCGTGCTCGTTCAATCCGTATACGACGTGCCCGCTGCCGCCGAAGGAAAACCGTCTGACGGTGAGAATCCTCGCCGGCGAGCAGGCCTACCCTCATCCACCTCGCTCAGCTAATCCCTAATCCCTACACCGTATCGCGTAGTCACAACGTGAGGCTCTACCTGGTCCACCACGGCGAAGCGGTTGGTCCTGATGTCGACGCCCGCCGGCCGTTGTCGGCCGCAGGGCGGGCCGCGGTGGAACGCCTTGCGGCGGAGGCCGCGGCGCGCGGCGCAAAGCCTGCAGTGGTGTGGCACAGCGGAAAGCTTCGCGCCAAGCAAACGGCGGAAGCCTTCTGGCGTGCGTGCAACCCGCTTGCGGAGTTCTCGGCGACTCGCGATCTTCAACCTGACGATCCCGCGCAGTGGATGCGGGATCGACTCCGCGGCGAAGCGCGAGATCTCCTGATCGCCGGCCACTTCACCCACCTGCCGCGGCTGCTGGCGCTGCTCGTCGTCGGCGGCGGAGCAGGCGCAGATTTTCCAGTCAACGGAGTCGTTGCGCTCACGACAGAAGACGAAGGCGAGACCTGGAAAGAACTGTGGCGGTTGGACGCTAAGAGCAGGGACTAGCGACTCGCTCGGATCGTCCAGTCCCTAGTCCCCAGCCCCTAGTCCCTACAGCTTTTTACCGGAGAACGAGGCCTATCGACGCTCTCCAGAAGTGGAAGCTGCCCGGATCGAAGTCGATGTTCGTCGCCGTGCTGTTGTTCTGGATGTTGCGGAGATAACGCACGTCTCCGCGCAGGCCGACGTGATCAGAGAAGTACCCCATCACACCGCCGCCCGCGTTCCAGCCGAGGTCGTTGTTCGATGAGCTCACTCGGACGATCGTTCCGCCGTCGACCTGCGTCCGGATCAGGCCAAGCCCAGCGGTCACATACGGCCGGATTCCCGGGCCATGCGTCCCGCCGACCGGCACGCCCACGATGAGGTTGCCCATGACGTCGATGACGCTGTTGTTGCCGAAGTCGTTGGTCGTGCCAAAGAAGCTTGGGCTCCAGCCGAAGCCGAGCTCGCCGCCGATGATCCCTTTGCCCATCGCGCCGGCCTGCACGCCGACGGCGGCGCGGCCGGTATCGAAGTTCATCGTGCTCGAGCCGCTGCCGGTGTTGGCTGCGACCCACGGGCTGACATAGCCTTCGGCGTGTGCCGTCGCGGGCGTGAACACGAGGGCCGTGCTGGCCGAGATGATCAGAGCAAGAACTACCCGTCGCATGTGTGTACCTCCACCGGTGTCACCGTGCAAGCGACGTACCCCAAGAGGTCTATAAGGTTTTCAAATGCAAGGAAATAGCAGGGTTTTGGTATCCGCCGAGGTGGGCAGCTCAAGAGTACGCCACCTCCGTCCCTGATCGCAGGGACGGAGGTGTAGAGAGGCTATCGCTTGTGCGATTGCGCGTAGTCGATCGCGAACTGCTTCAGCGCGGGGCTCGTCAGCCCGAGCGCCGTCGCTTCCTGAAAGGCTTTGTCGGTGTCCCAGTGATCGACGGCGAGTCGCTTGATCATCCACATCGCCGCGGCACGGTTGCCGGCCGCGCAGTGGATGTAGGCCGGCTCGTTGCCTTTCGTGGTGATCGTGTTCAGGAACTTGTCGGCCACAGCCGGATCGGGATTCTGTCCGCTGAACGGGATGCTGAAGAACTTGATGCCGGCGGCTTGCGACGCGGCCGCTTCGGCCTCGATGTTCGCGCCGGTCTCCGACGGGAGCCGGAGGTTGATGATCGACGCGAATCCCATTTTCTTCAGCTCAGGGACCGCCTCCGGCGTCGTCGCGCCGCCACACGCGACGGTCGTTTCCAGCCGCGTGAAATTCATAGCGCCGGGAACGGTCTGCTTCGTGACCTGTTGAGCGGCTGATGGCGGGACGCCGAGCATCGCGATGGCGACGAGCACGAGCGAGCACTTGAACAGCATGTCGAGCTCCATCTTTGAAAATGTCCTCGGCCGCTCATCATAGTTCAGGCCGGCGCCGTTGTCGCCACCAGCGCAGAAAACGAAGAGTCAGCCGATTGGCCAGATGAAAAGTTCGAGGTTGGGTCGGCCCTGTCGTGTAACGCGGCTACCGCTCGATCGTGACCGTCACCGGTTGACTGATACGTGCCGTGACTGGTGTCCCTGGAGCCAGCACGACTTCGTTGCGTCCGCCCGCCATGACAGCGGCACTGCCCGCGCCG
>Ga0114129_10013252_pt1 | contig 11743 bp, 8 predicted proteins | sample RhiMetdeltSRZDD1_FD_80071 | JGI IMG/M metagenome (GOLD analysis project Ga0114129, IMG submission 80071) | Populus rhizosphere microbial communities from Tennessee, USA - Rhizosphere MetaG P. deltoides SRZDD1 (version 2) (version 2) | ecosystem: Host-associated > Plants > Roots > Rhizosphere >... | reverse complement strand
GATGTCAATCGGGCATCGAAGGACGACATGGTCAAGATTCCTGGACTCACCACCGAACTTGCCGACAAACTGCTCGCTTATCGGCAAAGCCGTGGGCCCCTGGCTTCACGGGACCAGATCCGTGAGGTGCTCGGGATGGACGATAAAGCATTTGAAAAGATTCGCTACTACGTAGCCGCAGGGCCGCCATCATCGGGTGCAAGAACCCCTTAAGCACTTTGCATTCGCCGACCGCCGATTTGTAAGAAAGATCTGCACCAGCGAGAATCGATTATCGAAATCGATATAGATAATCGATTTTTGCTCGTGCAGATCTTTCTTACAAATCGGCGGTCGGCGAATGCAGAACTAAAATTTGCGGAACCGCCACACACGAACGTGCTGCGGGGACCCGCTTGGGGTATACTTGGCCCGTTTTAGTTCCCACCAACAATTTCTCGGGAGGCTCCAATGAAGCGCTGTTTGGTGCTCGTATCCTTCATCGTTCTTGCATTGTGTGTCACGCCGGCGTCTGCGCAGCAGAAAGCGACGGCCCAGAATGTGCCCGAAATCTCTTACACGTCGGTGCCGAATTTCTTGAAACTTCCGCCCGGCGAGTATCTCGGCGAAGCGGTCGCGGTTGCCACGAACTCCAAGGGCCACATTTTCGTGTACCACCGCAGCGCGAACACGCGCCTGTTTGAGTTCGATCAGAACGGCAATTTCGTGAAGGAAATCGGCAAGGGCTATTACGGTTTCGAATTCGCGCACTCGGTCCGCGTCGACGCTCAGGACAACATCTGGACCGTTGACGAAGGCACGAACATGGTCACGAAATTCAGCCCACAAGGAAAGGTCCTGATGGTCCTGGGCCTCAGGCCTCCCGCCGTAGAAGGGGCCGTCGCCACGACCAACGGTCCAAACCCGCCGGCACAGAAGTACATCTTCTGCCGGCCGACCGATGTCGGCTTCGACCCGCAGGGCAACATCTTCGTCTCTGACGGATACTGCAACAATCGCGTCGTGAAGTTCGACAAGAACGGCAGGTTCGTCGCGCAGGCGGGCAGCGAAAAACCCGGCAAGGGTCCTGGAGAGTTCAATCTTCCACACGGTCTGCAGGTCGATGGCCAGGGCAACGTCTGGGTCGCGGATCGCACCAACATCCGATATCAGGTTCTGGATAACAATCTGAAGCCGATCAAAACGTACGACAACCTCGGAGTCGGCTGGACGGTCTGCGTGTCGCAAGGTCCGCACCAATACGTGTTCGCGTCGAATTCGAATCCGAACGGAAATCCGCCGGGGTCATGGGCCATTACAGGCGAGATCTACAAGCTGGAACTCGACGGTACGATCCTCGGAAAATTCGGCCACGCGAGCAAAGAGTTTGGCGGTTTCCAGGTGGTTCACATGATGGATTGCCGAAATCCGAACGAGATCATCGTCGGTGAAATCGAATCGTGGCGAGTGCAGAAACTCATGCTTCAAACGGCGCCGACGAAGACGTCGAGTGCGCGATAGGAGGCTGTGATGAAACACCTGTTATCCCTACTGATACTCGTAACGTTCTTCGTCGCGGTCGCCGATGCGCAGGCGCCCGAGATCGCATTCGACTCCGCCGCCAATCCGTTGAACCTTCCGGATGACATTTACCTCGGTGAAGTGGGCGGTGTCGCCACGAATTCGAAGGGCGACATTTTCGTTTACACGCGAACGGGACATCCCACGGTCTCCCTCGGAAGCTCGCGCGCCTTCGCGCATGGCGGCTCACGCCTGTTCCAGTTCGATCGAACCGGAAAATTCGTCCGCGAGATCGGACAAGGAAACTATGGATTTCTCTATGCGCAGAAAGTCCGTATCGATCCACAGGACAACCTCTGGGTTGTTGACGAAATGGCCGGCTACGTCATGAAACTGGACCCGAATGGCCGCGTGCTGATGCTTCTCGGTAGAAAGCCGGAAGCCATTCCGGTTCCGGCGCGCGGTGCAGCGCCGGCCGCCGAGGGCGGTGGTGGGCAGCGTGGCGGCGGACTTCCGGGAGCCGGAGCCCAGAGCGATGTTTTCAATCGCCCGACTGATGTTGCCTGGGATGCCGCTGGGAATATTTTTGTAGCCGATGGGATGGGAAATGCCCGCGTCGCTAAATTCGACAGCAAGGGTGTATTCATCAAGTCGTGGGGTTCGAAAGGAACCGCAAACGGAATGTTCGGCTCGGTGAACTCGATCGCTGTCGATGCGCAGGGTAATGTCTACGCGGCTGACGCAGGAAACAAGCGGATCCAGGTGTTCGATAACAACGGAAATTTCAAGACAGCCTACACCAACGTCGGAGCGCCTGCGGCGCTCTGCATCACGCCAGGACCGAACCCGGTTCTATACAGTTCCAATTCGAATCCGCCGGAAGACCTGGATGTTGCAGGTGAAATCTACAAGATGAAGTTGGATGGCACGGTCATCGGCAAATTCGGCAAGGCGGGAAAACTGCTGAAGGAATTCGGTACGGTCAACGAGATCGATTGCCGCAGTGAGAACAACCTGCTGGTTGGCGAGGTTGGTAATTTGCGAGTTCAAAAGCTGACGCTGCGGTAAACCCTCGCCGCGGATTGCGCAGATTACGCGGATTCAATCTGCGTAATCTGCGTTTATCGCTTACTTCTTCTTACGCAGCGCCGCATCCAGGCTGTATTTTCCCGGACCGAGCAGAGCCAGCGTCAAAGCCATGGTGCAAAAGACGTCGGCGTGGTGTCTGGGGAACAGCTCTCCCGTAAATATGAGAGTAATGGTGATCAGGAAAAGCATGATCGCGTTAACAAGCGCAGCCCACCTGCCGAACAAACCCACGATCATCAGGATACTGACCACGACTTCCGCCCACGGCCAGGCGTACCCAAACGGTGCCGCGAGGGCGGGCGGCAGGATGGCTCCTCGATTTTGAAAACCGCCGGTGGCCAGGTATGTTCCGATGCCCTTGGTGAGTTCGTCATGTAGCTTTTCCCACCCGGCGGACAGGACGTACCAACCCAGGGTGAGCCGATTCAACAGCAGAAACACATCCAACAGAGGACTGGATGCGGCCGCATTAACGGCTGATACTTCGGATCGATTCAAGGTTTCTGTTCGCATGACTGTTTATACCAATTCTCGGCGATTACTCTGCAACGCCGCCTGCAGGATTCCGGACACCCTGGTTGAGAGAAGCCACACAAAAAGTGATGAAATGGTTTTTCATTTTTGTTTTTCCGGCTAAGAATATGTCGGCTATCCGACCCCCGTGTCAAGATTATAGAGCCCAAAGCAAGGAGCAAGCATGAACTGGCTCATCAAAGAAGAGCCCACACACTATAGCTTTGACGACCTCTTACGCGACGGCCGTACGGTGTGGAGCGGCGTGCGCAATCCCGTTGCGCAAAAGCACCTTCAATCCATGAAGAAGGGCGATTTGATCTTTTTCTATCACACGGGAGATGTTAAGGCGGTTGTAGGTATAGCCAAGGCTGCCGGCGCGCCGTATCCGGATCCAGCGGACAAGACCGGCAAATTCCATGCTGTTGATGTGATTCCAGTGAAGAAATTGAAGTCGCCGGTGACGCTTGCCGCCGTCAAGGCCGATAAGGCCTTTGCCTCGTTTCCCCTCGTCCGGATATCACGCCTGTCGGTAATGCCTGTCACCGACGACGAATGGAACCGCATCGAAAAAATGGCGGGTTGAGAGAACAGCCGCGGATTGCGCGGATGACGCAGATAAATCTGACCAAAACAAATCCGCGCCATCTGCGTAATCCGCGGCTGTTCCGATTAGGCGCAGGCGGCGGCCTTCCCGATACCGCATTGCAGCTCGAGCAGCGTATCGTTATCGATTGGGCTCATGCACCACGGGCACAGAAGATCTTCAGTCAGCACGTATTCCCGGTCGGAATGAAAGAAACCTGTGAACCGATCCAGCAGCTGCGCAAACGAGACCTCCGCGTTCTTCGAACAGGTTTCGCACGCATGGATCGACCTGCGAACTACGGTCAGGGTTTCCGGCGACACTGTAATCAACAACGCTGGGGACGGCTGCTGCTTCAGCATTCATCGACTCCGTGAGATTGGTGTATTAAAAAGTCTTACATGAAGGCGCTCCACCCAATCCACGAAAAATTCGGTAGCGGAAGCGGAAAAATCGGGGCCAGACCCTAATTTCCCTCGGCAAGAGTTTGGGCAGTCGCAATTTACGATAAGGAAATTAGGGTCTGACCCCGATTTTTTACGCCGACGCGTGCGCCTGCTGTTTAAACACCCGCTCGCGCACCAGCGTGATTAACTGTTGGGGGAGAAAGGGTTTCGTTACGATGTCGAATTTAGAGTTCCGGCATTCATCCTCTTCGCGGGTCGTCAGCTCCGCGCCGGTCATGATCGCGATTTGAATCCCGGGCTGTTGTTCCACCAGTTTTGCAGCCAGCTCCATTCCATTTCCATCGGGTAATAAGAGGTCCAGCAGAGCAAAATCGATCCTGCCGCCCGCACTGATTCCCTCAGCCTCCACCGAAGACTGTGCGGTCGTCACATTCCAACGCGTTGCGTCCGACATCTCCAGCGAAAGCAAGCGGAGGAAATCGCGGTTGTCATCGACGATCAACACCGTTGGACGCGGCGCACTGATGGTGGCTTCCCGCGTTGCCAATTCGAACTCCAGGCTGTCGCCGGTCGCCGCCAGGACCACACGTACCGTTGATCCGGCCCGGATTCGGTTTTCGATCACGACCGTGGCCAATGGCTGGGTCAAGTATTTGTGGATGCTGCGTTTCAGTTCACGAGCCCCATATTCAGGACTCGTGCCCTTCTGCAGGAGAAACGCACGGCTTTCTTCGCTGACTTCAATGTTGAAGCATTTGTCGGCGAGCCGGCTGTTCACATGCTCCTGGAGATCCGTGATCTGCTGCTCGAGGATTAACGCAAAAGCTTCCGAGTCGAGCGGTTGGTAGGTGACGACCGCATCAATCCGGTTCACAAACTCCGGCGAATACATCTTCCGAACCGCATTCAGAGCGATGCCTTCAAGCTTCTTCGTCAATCCTGCAGCTTCCTCCGGCACAGGCGGCCTGAAACCGAGCTCGGGCTGAAGCTCTTTCATCATCTGGCGAGCACCAAGATTGCTGGTCAGGAAGATCAGCGTCCTTTCAAAATTGACCTCAGTGTTATCGCCCAGGCGGAGTGTGGCTTTATCGAGAACACCCAGCAGCAGTTGACTCACCGCTGGCGCTGCCTTCTCGATCTCGTCAAATAGGACGATCGACAAATCGCAACCGGGGCTGATGGCTTCCACCAGGCGCTCCTGCGTCAGAACGGCCTTGGTTTCTCGATGGCCAAGGTAGCCCGGCGGCGATCCAATGAGCTTTGCGACTTCATGGTCCGTCTGAAACTCGCCGCAGTTGATCTTGATGACCTTCTTCGAGGTGCCATGCAGGACTTCCGCAAGAGCTTCCACTGTTCTTGTCTTCCCCGTACCGGTCGGACCGAGAAGCAGGAACACTCCCGCCGGCCGACCCGGAGGAGCGAGACCTGCCTGGTACGTTTTTACGGTCGATACGATTCCATTGATTGCCGTTTGTTGGCCGATGATCTTGCGCGATAACAGATCGAGAATGCTCGGAGGTTCGTTTTTCATCGTTGCTTCCTTGGCATGAATGCGGCCAAAAGAGCGGTATCGCGTTACCACTCGTGCCAGGATCAACAATGCGTTGCACTTCCGGGCAATCCTGGCGTGTTGACGCGGCACGATCTCGGTGAGGAAAAAGTTTTATTCGCGGAGAATTTTTCCCCCGTCAGAACAGGAACTTCAAACCGAGCTGGATTTGCCGCGGATCGAAAGCGGAAGTAAAACCCAACGGATCGGTTGGTGCGACATCGCGTCGCCCCCGAACACGGTAACTTGGAAACGGTGTGTTGCCGACCACGGTGTTAACGCCGGAGAAATTAACGCGGTTGAAGAGGTTGAATGCCTCGAAGATGCCTTCCAACCGATAAGGCGAATCCGGCCTCAGCAGGAACTTCTTAGCAACACGAAGATCCACCGTCATCAGATCGGGACCAAGACCGGTATTTCGGCCTGCGAACGGCGGCCGATCGGTATTTGCGTTCGTGTCGTTATTCGCGTCGAAACCGAGCAGGAGATTGAATGGATGACCGCTGGAATACGTAAAGATCGGTGCAACCGTCACATCCCATGGCGCGTTGAGCACGCTATTCACGACCAGCCGGTGACGCTGATCGAAAGACGAAAGCGAACGCTCGGCGCGGAGGTTCAGCTGATTGGCAGGTTGCAAATCGGTGATGAAATCCGTCGTGTCGTCGATTGCCTTGGAATAGGTATACGCAACTTGAACCTGCGAGTTCCGATACCGCTTGGCGAGGCTGAGCGTCAATCCGTGGTAGATAGAACTTCCCGAAGATTCGACTCTGTTGTTCTGGAGGAGTCTCGGATTGAGCGGACCGAACGCTGGACCGTACGCATTGGTTCCGACCTGCTGCAGATTAACGTTGCGCGACCGGATGAGTTTGACTCCGCGATTCCCGATGTAGTTTGCGCCGAGCGTGAAGCCGCCCGGCAGCTCACGATCGACGCCAAAACTGAACTGCTGGCTGTACGGATTCACGATGCCGGGATCCGCATCCAGGAGAACCGGGGGCGTGAGCCCTGGCTGTAACCCAAGCCTCGCGATGTCACTCGACGTAATCGACCGGTTTCCGAACACGTTCTGCTGCTTCGCCAGCCCCCACACCTGTGCAGACGTGGCATTGATGCCCAACTGTGGCAGGCCGGTAAGCGGCACAAACACCTGTTGGATCTGCGTGCCGTTCAGCACGCGGCCGACAAACGCGATCGCTTCAAACAACGGCGAATAGAAAATTCCATATCCGCCGCGGACCACGGTCCTGGGGTCGCGGCTGTAGGAAAATCCGAATCTCGGGCCCCAGTTGTTCTTGTCGCGATGGAGCGGCGAAGGCTGAAACTCCATGTCGTAACGCATGCCCACGTTGAACACCACGTTCGGCCGGACTCTGAACGTATCCTGTACATATCCCGAAAATGTTTTGTTTCCCAGGTCCGCGCGTGGGCTACCGAACCCCTGCTGATAGACAATCGGTAAACCAAAGTTGAACGACTGAAGCGACGTGATCGGCGCGGTAAGGTTCGAAATCACATCGGCGCGGCCGGCGGCGGCAAGCCCTGCGACTGCTCCGGCGGTGGTCCCAGGACCAGCAATAGTGTCGATGACGGCAGCCAGCGGAACGGCCTCTCCGAAAATGAATCGGCCGCCTAGGAACACTTCCGTGGTTGTCCGGAATGGAACCGAATTGAAGTCGCCTCCAAACTTCAGTTCATGATTGCCGACGACAGCGGTGTAGTTATTCACCCACTGATATCGCTTTTCGTTTCGCGTAGAAGGCAGAAAGAAATCGCGGCCGACGGATGCAACGCCGTTGATGGTGATCTCGGGACCGTATGGGTCCAACGGATAGACGTCAAATTCGCGATTGGCAAACTGGAATCGGAATTCATTCACGCGTGTCGGACTGAAAACGTGCGTCTCGCCAAATACCGCTGCATAGTCCTGAATCTGCCTGCGCGTTCCACGAGATGGTCCACGTAAACCGCCAAACGCGCTGCCCACCGTGTCGATGTCGGTAAACGTCAGCCGGCCGAATACCTGGCTGACTCCGGAAATGGCGTGATCCAGGCGGAGCGAAGCCGTGTTGTCGTTGTTTCGAAATGGAAAGACACCACTGTTGGAGCCCAGTAGTTTCATGGTTTCGGGGAAAGTCTGGTCCGACGTGACGAGCACATTTCCCAAGGTCGCGCCCAGCGTTCGCAGCGAAGCAGACGGATTGGCGGCAAGCGCCGCGATGAGCGCCCTCTGTGAAGGCGTGGTCTGAAGCACACTGGTGTTCTCGAGAAACGTGACGAACCGCGATTCCCGCTGCCGCAGCCCTTCATAAGAAAGGAAGAAGAACGTTCGATCTCTTTTTGCCGGGCCACTCAATGTGAAGCCGGCCTGCTGGCGTGAGTACGGCGGATCGATTTTCGAGCCGCCGGGCCCGAAGGCAAATGGGTTTCGCGCATCCAGCGATTGATTTCTCATGAACGCGAAGACATCCCCGTTCCATGTGTTCGTTCCGGATTTCGACACGATGTTGATCAAGCCGCCCGATGCACGTCCGAATTCCGCGTTGTAGTTGGAACGGTTGATCTGGAATTCCCGCACAGCCTCCTGGCTAACCGTCGAGCGAACAGCCCCCACAGCATTGTCGTTATTGTCGACACCGTCGATGGTGACGCTGTTGGCACGCCCGCCCTGCCCAAGAAATGAAAGTCCGGAGGCAGTTGTCTGAGGCAGCGAGAACGTCACCAGGCCATTGGAATCGGTCACGCCGGGGGTCAGCATAGAAAAGTTGAGGAAGTTCCGTTCGTTGATCGGCAGATTGTCGATGCGTTCTTCAGTGATCGTATCGGACTGCTGCATCTTCTCGGGTTCAATCGGCGGCAGCTCCTCCTGCACCAGCACTTCCTGCTGAATGGCTGCAGGCTGAAGTTCGCCATCGGCAATCACGGTCTGGCCGATCGTGACCTGAACCGGTCTGCGCGTCAGCGTACCAAAGCCCGCCGACGTGATTTTCAATTCGTATGAACCCGGCGGCAGCACGAAAAACCGGAACTCACCCATTCCGTCGGTTGTGCCGGTACGTTCGATACCGGTGTCGATGTTGGTCAGGATGACGGCCGCGCCTGCGATCACGGCTCCCGTCGGATCGGTGATTGTTCCTTTGAGGTTGCCGGAAGACATCTGGGCCTGCGAAAACGCAGGACCCGCGGCGACCAAAATAGCAACGCTTAGTTGCAGCAGGTGATTCTGAAAAGATCTCAAGGCACCCTCCACTTTAAGAAGTTCCAGGGTTTTATGGTTGGCCGATCGATCTTAGGGCGAAGACCGCGAGTATCCTCTCACGTGGTCTCGCTTGAAGCAATACGGAATCGAAAAGATCGGAATGGTGTTCGAGTATTCGACCCTCACCCGGCGCTTCGCGCCACCCTCTCCCAATGGGAGTGGGATAGTCCTGAAGTCGTTCCCTCTCCCTCTGGGAGAGGGTGGCGCGAAGCGCCGGGAGAGGGTCTCAGGACTTGATATTTTTAATTCTCCCCTCCGTCTCCGAATTCCCCTTGAACCAAGGCGCGCACTGTTTTCCAATAACGCACGAATGACAATTACCAAGAAGGTCGGTTCGCTTCTCCTTCTTCTGACAGTTGGTTCTTTGGTCGGCATCGCCACGTTCGCGATTTTTCTCGAACGCAGCTCCGTCAATTTTCTTTTCTTCCTTGCGGCATCAAACGAAGAGCGCCTGCTGCAGCAGCTTTACGTCAACACCGTCATGATCCGCGACGGCCACGACGATCTTCGGGCCTCACAGCGCGATTTGATCGACGATTTCGACGACTTGCTTAATGCTCTGGAAAACGGCGGCCCGAATACATCCGGGTTGTCGCCAATACGGGCAATGGAACAGGTTCGTGTGGCAGCGGCTCACCCAGGAGGCACGCTGGAAAGCACCGGCCCCGAAGTCGTGAGCTTATTGACCGATGCCATGCCCCAACCACCGCAGGAACTGCGTGGAGAGATCATCACGGTAAGACAAGATTGGTTGCGCCTCAAGAATTCATTCTCGATTGTGATCGAGCGGCCAAAGGAAGATCCGGTTACCGGCGGAGCATTCGAAATGATACGCGCGGGCATGCCGTCACTCAGTCAGGCTTCTCGTCTGGTGGTCGCTACATCAGCCGCTCGTTTATTAGAGATGCGCCGGCAGATGCTGATCACGCTCGCATCGATCGCGGGCTTATCGATCGTGCTTTTCGCGATCGGACTTCTCTTTACGCGCCGCTTTATTGCACGGCCTGTTCAGAGTCTCCAGACATCCTCGCAACGAATCGGCGCTGGTGATTTTTCGTATCGAGTACCTGCGGAGTTGTGTGAATCGAACGACGAACTGGCGTTTCTCGGCAGAACGTTCAATTCGATGGCGGATCAAATCCAGCGTTCCCTCGAGCGATACCGCGAGCTGTTCGAGAACGCCACCGATTTTGTCTACACCACCGATTTGAATGGCCGATTTCTGACCGTCAACAGGGCGGCGGAAATTATTTCCGGATACAGCCGTGAAGAACTCTTACAGAAAAACTTTGTCGATCTGATGGGCTCCTCGCTCGAACCCGCCCCCGTGGCCCGCGAAGTTCAGATGCTTTCAAAGGATGGTAAGCGGATATCGCTGGAAGACAGCCATCGGTTGATTTACGAGAACGGCACGCCCGTCGGCATTCAGGGTGTCGCGCGCGATATCAGCGAACGAAATCGTCTAAAGGAGAAATTGCATCTCGCGCAAAGGATGGAGGCCGTCGGACGTCTCGCCGGCGGCATCGCACACGACTTCGGCAATGTACTCACGATCATCAGTGGATACTGCACGCTCATTCGGGATCGACTGAAGCAAGACGATCCGCTGCGAGCCGATATCGACGGTATGTATAAGGCGTCACAACGCGCGGCATCGATGATCCGGCAGCTCCTCAGCTTCAGCAAGGAACAGGTCGTCAACCCGCGGCTGCTGTCGCCTAAAAAAGCGATTCGTGAGCTGACAGAGCTTCTTTCCCGATTGATCGGTGAAGATATTCAACTTGTCATCAAGTTCGCGCCTGACGTGGGAAATATCCAAATGGATCCCACGCAGTTCGAGCAGGTCTTCGTCAACCTGGTGATGAATGCGCGCGACGCCATGCCGAATGGTGGAAATCTCCGTATCGAAGCGGTGAATGACGATGGCACCCTTCCACGTGTCCGCATGACTGTGATTGACACCGGTTGCGGAATGCCGCCGGAAGTTCTCTCTCGAATTTTCGAGCCGTTCTTCTCCACAAAATCGAAAGGCACAGGGCTGGGTCTTTCGAGCGTTTACTCGATTATTCGACAGGCCGATGGGGAGATTTCTGCAGAAAGCGAAGTCGGAAGCGGCACGAGGTTCACCATTCATCTGCCGCGAGTCATAGAAGTTCCTGAAGACGACGAAGCGGCCCTAACCTCGCAAAACGGCCACGGAAATGAACGAATATTGTTGGTCGAGGATGAAGCCGATGTTCGGCGGCTGGTGCGCGAAATGTTGCGCAGCGAAGGTTACGCGGTGATTGAAGCGGTGGACCAGCACCATGCGATTGATTTGTTTCAAAGACCGGACCAAGAAGTGGACCTGGTGCTGACCGATGTCGTCATGCCGAATATGAGCGGTCCTGAGCTCGCCGACCGCCTGCGCACCATCCGGCCCGATATCAAGGTACTTTTCATGTCGGGTTATCCACGCGATAAGTTTGAGCAAACACGCAAACGTGGCGAAACTTTCCACTTCATCCAAAAACCGTTGTACTCGAAAACGCTCGCGGCGAAGGTCCGCGGGGTTCTCGACGGAGAGCCGAAGGAGGATCGAGCGTGAGTAACGCAAAACTGCTTCGAGTTGTGGTTCTCACATGGACATGCGGGATGTTCGCCGTCAGCCTCGCGGCACAGGATCGAATGCCACCGATCTCTCCCGACAAGATGACCGACGCGCAGAAGAAAGCCGCGGCAGAATACAAGGCCCTTCGCGGATCCGAGATGACCACGCCGCCATGGACCGTTCTTTCACGTGTCCCCGACTACGTCATTCCCGTCCTGCAAATGCGTTTGCACAACCAGAACAACAG
>Ga0114129_10013251_pt1 | contig 11743 bp, 9 predicted proteins | sample RhiMetdeltSRZDD1_FD_80071 | JGI IMG/M metagenome (GOLD analysis project Ga0114129, IMG submission 80071) | Populus rhizosphere microbial communities from Tennessee, USA - Rhizosphere MetaG P. deltoides SRZDD1 (version 2) (version 2) | ecosystem: Host-associated > Plants > Roots > Rhizosphere >... | reverse complement strand
TGGTCTGCCCGATCATGCGCTGTTCCTCGGTGAAGTCCTCGGGCGTGAAGACCTCGTCGGGAGCACGCTCCTCGATCAAGAAGCTGCCGCCCTTCGCGGCGACGACGGGACTACCGGCCTTGGCTTCAGTGGCCATGCTTGTCTCCCTTTGCAACCGTTTGAAGATCCCCGCTGGCGGCTCGGCGCCTCGGCACTGCCGCGGTCAGAACTGGACGGACGCCCGACGCTGGCTCGGTGACGGCCGCTCCCCGCAGGAAGAGGTCCACGAGCGGCGCCGCCCTCTCCTTGAGCGGGTACGGCTTCTCGGAGAGAAGCCACGACGTGACAGTCTCGTCGAGCGCGCCGAAGAGCATCCTCGCGGCCAGCTTGCGGTTGACGTCGCTCCGCAGGCTGCCGTCGCGCTGCCCTTGCTCCAGCACCTCGTCCAGGAGCTCGAAGTAGTCGCGGAGCCACGAGGCGGTGAAGCGTCCGATGAAGCGGGTGGATTGGCGCAGCTCCACCTGGAAGACCGCGGCGAGGTCGCGGTTCTCGCCAAGCGCCGTCAAATGGCGCTCGGCGATCGCGAGCAGGCGCTCGGGGGCCGAGGGGAGTGCGCGCACCGCCTCGCGCGCCTGGCCGACGTGCTCGGACATCACCTCGTCGAAGAGGCGCACCAGGATGTCCTCTTTATTGCGGAAGTAGAGGTAGATGGTGCCGTCCGCCACGCCGGCTTTCTTGGCGACGTCGGCGACGCGCGCCGCGAAGTAGCCCTTGCGCGCGAAGACACTGGTAGCCGCCTCGAGGATGCGCCGTCTCTTGTCCGTCGTCCGCGTTCGCGCCATCTGCCGCCGCTCTCCTTACTGAATGAGGGCTCATTCATTATTGCGACGGAGCGCGCGCGGCGTCAAGAGACTTCGTTGCTCGTCGCGGGCGGCCAGCCGCTATCCGGATTTCGCGATCTTCGGAGCCGCCGGCCCGGGCGGCGTGCTGCAGCGGTTCGAAGCGCATGGGCACAGTAGAATTGCGCATACCTTGACCCTCACCAGCGGCACAAAGCTCGGGCCCTACGAGATCGTCGCACCCCTGGGAGCGGGAGGCATGGGCGAGGTGTATAGCGCCCGCGACTCGAAGCTCGATCGAGTCGTCGCGGTGAAGGTGCTGCCCGCGCACCTCGACGAGAGCCCCGAGGCCCTCCTCCGCTTCGAGCGGGAAGCCAAGGCCGTGGCGGCGCTGTCGCACCCGAACATCCTCGCCATCCACGACTTCGGTGTGCAGGACGGGCGCGCATACGCCGTGATGGAGCTGCTGGAAGGCGTGACCTTGCGCGAACGCCTGAAGGACGGAGCGCTGCCGCTGCGCAAGGCCGTCGAGGCTGGCGCCCAGATCGCACAGGCCCTCGCGGCCGCCCACGAGAAAGGCATCGTCCATCGGGACCTGAAGCCGGAGAACATCTTCATGACCGGCGACGGGCGGGTGAAGATCCTGGACTTCGGCCTCGCGCGGGCCGATACCCCCACGGCATCGAACGACACGCATTCGCCCACGCTCTTGCGCCAGACCGATCCAGGCACGGTGCTCGGCACCGCGGGCTACATGTCGCCCGAGCAGGTGCGGGGTCATGTGGCGGATGCTCGCTCGGACATCTTCTCTTTGGGCGCCGTGCTCCACGAGATGCTGACGGGAAAACGCGCGTTCGCGCGGGAGACCGCGGCGGACACCATGATCGCGATCCTCAAGGAAGAGCCGCCCGACGTCGCCGACTCCGGCGTGTTGGCACCGCCCGCGCTCGAGCGGCTGGTGCGCCATTGCCTGGAGAAACGGCGGGAAGAGCGCTTCCAATCGGCGCGGGACGTCGCCTTCGATCTCGACACGATCCTGACCGCGAGCGAACGGAGCGCGCCCACGGTCGTGGGCGGGCGCCACGGGAGCGGTTTCGCCTGGCGGCTGGCTTACCTCGCCTTCGCCGCCTTGGGTCTGACCGCGCTCGCCTTCGCGTTCTGGCTCGGCCACCGGACGGGTATTGCTGCGCGGTCCTCGCATGAGCCGACCTTCACGCGCATCGCGTTCGGCCAGGGCACCGTCTGGGCCGCGCGTTTCGCGCCGGACGGAAAGGCGGTGGTGTACTCGGCGGCCTGGGACGGCGAGCCGATACGCCTCTACACCACGCGCACCGATCATCCCGAGTCGACCCCGCTGAGCCTGCCGGACGCTCATCTGCTTTCCATCTCGAGCGCCGGGGAGCTGGCCGTGTCGCTCGGCCATCGCTACGAAGGATGGATGGGGGAGGGGACGCTCGCCCGCACACCGCTCCTGGGGGGCGGCGCGCGGCCCGTGCTCGAAGGTGTCCGGGAAGCCGACTGGACGCCCAATGGGTCGGACGTCGCCGTCGTGCGGCGGGTGGGCGGCCTCGAGCGGCTCGAGTTTCCGCCGGGCAAGGTGCTCTACGAGACCGGTGGCTTCGTGAGCCACATCCGTTTCTCGCCGCAGGGGGACCGGATCGCCTTCGCCGACCATCCGCTCTTCGCCGACGACATTGGATCGGTGAGTGTCGTCGACCTGAGCGGCCACAGGACCGTTCTCACCAGGGAAGACCGGTCCGGGCTACGGGGCCTCGCCTGGTCTCCCGCCGGCGACGAGGTCTGGTTCACGGCGGCGAAAGCGAACGCGAACATGTCGGTATGGAGCGTCGACTTGCAGGGCCGCGAGCGCCTGCTGCTCTCGGGGCCCACCGGGCTGCTGCTCTACGACGTCTCCCGCGACGGTCGCCTGCTCCTCGGCCGGGAGACGTCGCTGCGTCACGTCGAAGCGCTGCTCCCGGGCGGTGATCGCCCCCGCGATTTCTCGATCCGGTCGAACTCGATGGCGCGGGGGATACCCAAAGACGCGAGCGCCGTCGTCGTCACGGACCAGAACCCCGCGGGCTACGTCGCCTACCTGCGTCCCCGCGACGGCTCTCCACCCGTCCGCCTCGGCGATGGCGACGGCTTCGACCTTTCGCCCGACGGACGCTTTGTCCTCGCCCTCACTCCCACGCCGCCGCGGCGGATCCTCCTCCACCCGACGGGGACCGGCTCCTCACGCGAGCTGCCGAACCCCGACAGGCTCGTGTTCAACTTTGCGCGCTTTCTCCCCGACGGCCGGATCGTGATGTTCGCGAGCAAGCCGGGGCAGGGCCTTCGCCGCGGCTACGTCCTCGACCCGGAGGGCGGGCCTCCGCGCCCGTTCACAGAGGAAGGCGTGGAGGCCGTGCGCTACTGGGCGATCCCCATCTCGCCCGACAGCACGCGCGTGGTGGCTCGCGACACGAAGGGCCGTGTGAGCGCCTATCGGATCGACGGGGGCGCGCCCGAGTCGATCGCGGGCCTCTCCCCGCTCGACCTTCCCCTCGAGTGGTCCGCGGACGGCCGCGCGCTGTTCGTCGCGCGGCAGGGCGAGCTGCCGATTCGGATCCGGCGCCACGAGCTCGCGACGGGCCGCGAGACGCCGTGGACGGAAGTCGCGCCGGGGCAGCTCGCGGGGGCGCGGCTCAGCCAGGTCTTCCTCACGCCGGACGGCCGCTCCTGGGTCCACGCCTACTCTCGCATGCTCGACGACCTGTACGTGGCAGACGGCATGCCCTGGCAGCGCTGATCGCCGTCAGCTGGCCGACACCGTCCGAGAAGACGCCCAGAATCGCAAGGAGGCGACTTCCTCGGCGCGGAGCACCGAGAGCGGGCGGGTCGCCGCGATCTCGCGGCGAATGAGCTCGGTCGTGAGTTCGGAGCCGGACGTGAAGGCCGCGTAGAGCGCACTTACGATCGCCTGCTCGATCTCCGCCCCGCTGAAGCCCTCGGAGGCTTGCGCCAGAAGAGGCAGGTCGAAGGAGCCGGAGTCGCGTCGGCGTTTCTTGAGGTGGATCGCGAAGATCTGGCCTCGTTCTTCGGGTCCCGGCAGATCCACGAAGAAGACCTCGTCGAAGCGCCCCTTGCGCATCAGCTCGGGGGGGAGGCTCGTGACGTCGTTGCAGGTTCCGACCACGAACACCGGTGCCGGTCGGTCCTGCAGCCAGGCCAGAAGGCGCCCGAAGATCCGCTTCGACAGCCCGGCATCCGATTCGCTGCTGCTGGCCGCGGTGAACCCCTTCTCGATCTCGTCGATCCAAAGGACGACCGGGGCCAGTCGAGCGGCTACCTCCAGCGCTCGCTCGAGCCTTCTCTCCGATTCCCCGATGTACTTGTCGTAGAGACGACCCGGCTCCATCTTCAGCAGAGGCAGCTGCCATTCCTTGGCGATGGCCTTGGCGCACAGGCTCTTTCCACAGCCCTGCACACCCAGGAGCAGCAGTCCCTTGGGCGCGTCGAGGCCGAACTCTCGTGCCTCGTTGCTGAACGCGGTAGCTCGGCGCGACAGCCAGGCCTTCAGGTTGGCGAGCCCACCCACAGACGCCAGGTCGTCCACCCGCGGCCAGAACTCGAGATGGCCCTCGCGCTCGATCACCTGCTTCTTGAACTCGATGATCCCGTCGCGGTCGGAGGAGGTGAGAGCCATGTCGTCCATGGCGGCGCGGTAGAGTGCTCGTTCCGCCTCGAAGAGCGTGAGGCCGCGGAGCGACTCCGCGAGCAGGTCCAGGTCGGAGGGAACCAGCTTGATGCGGGTCGTGCCGCGCGCCGTCAGGCCGCGGACTGTGTCCTGCACGAGGGCCTTGAGCTCCGCAACGCCAGGGAGCTCCAGCGTGAAGGCCGCAGACAGGGCCTCGATCTCGGGAGGTAGCAGCAGATCCGCAGCCGCGAGAATGAGGGTTCTTCGGCCACGGCTGAGGGCCGGAGCCAGATCGCACAAGCGGCGCAACGTGGCCGGATCGTCGAGGAACTTGTGCAGGTCCCTGAAGAGGTAGATCCCGTCCTCCCGGGTGGCCGCGACCTGGGCCAAGGCCTGCAACAGCTGGCGATCGTGCGGGGTGGCGAGCTGCTTGAGCGGCGGTCGGGTGAGGCCCTCGACGGGCGTCCACACGTAGAACGGGATTTTCAGCTGCACGGCCAGCCGGCGGAGCATGTCGGCGAGCCGTTCCTCCTCCTCCGTGGTGATTGCGATGAACGGATAGCGGGAGTTGATGAGAAGCTCCAGATCCCGCAGCTGGTTTGACATGCCTCAGCACCCTACGCCGCTGGTTCGCCGCGGTCAAGAATTGCGGGCACTCGCCTTCATGTGAGTCCACGGCGCGGGCGTGAACCATTTCTTGAGATGCTCCGGCTGCGTCCAGGCGATCCAGACCAGCTCGGGCGACACATCGACGGTTCTTTCCAGGACGAGATCGCGCTTCGGGTCGATCGTCATTTCAGCTCCTTCTTCTTTTTGGCGGTTTGCCGGGCTTCATTTCCAGGACATAGCGGTCCAGCTGATCGAGCCTGTGCTCCCAGAGCGCCCGCTGCTCGGCCATCCAGCGCTCCGCGGCTTGGAGCGGTCGGGGCGAGACCCGGCAGGTCCTGACCCGGCCGATCTTGCGCGAGCGGACGAGGCCGCAGCCTTCGAGCACCTTGAGGTGCTGGAGGAACGACGGCAGCGCCATGGCGAACGGCTTGGCGAGCTCGCTCACGGGAGCCGTCCCACCGGAGAGGCGCAGCAGCACCGCCCTCCGCGTCGGGTCGGCCAGGGCCTGAAACACGCGGTCGAGGCGCGCGTGTCGATTAGTCATATGCCTAAGTATATGTCAGTCAACAGCTAGGTCAATACCTAGCTATCCACCCACCACTTCGGGTCGCTCGCCGTGGGACTCGAAAGCGCCGGTCGACGTTGTAAACTCGCCTCAGCTCTCAGCAGCCGCTGCCGTGTGGCGCTCATCCACCATGTTGAATACCCTGCGCAATCGGGCCGAGTGGAAGTTCTTCGCCGTCCTGCCCCGGGCGGACCGCTGGCTGGCGTTCGCGTGGTGGGCCGTGCTGCTGCTGCGTGGTGTGCTGCCAGCGGCGTTCGCGATCGCGATGGGAGTGCTCGTCGCAGCGGTGCAGCGCGGAGCGAGCCTTCAGGCGCCGCTTGCGGTTGCCGGAACCGTGTTCGTGCTGCTCCAGGTGCTGGCGCCGGTGCACCAGGCGCTCAGTGCCAATCTCGGGAGCCGCGTGGCAGCCTGGCTCTACGACCGGCTGACCGAGGCGTGCGTGAAGCCTTCCGGGATGGGGCATCTGGAGGATCCGGAGCTGACATCGGACCTGACCGTCGCTCGCGAGTTCGATGCCGGGATGACCGGGCCGCCGATGCACATCAACATGGACTTCATCGCGGCCGAGCTCGTGCAGACCGTCGTGGGGCTGGCGAGCGCGGCCGTTCTCTTCGGCTTTGCCTGGTGGGCGCCTCTGGTCCTGGGCGGGGCCTGGCTCTTCACGTACTGGCTGTTGCGCGAAAGTGCGGTCTGGCTGGAGCGCAACACTCCGGAGGTCCGCGAGGCGCAGCGGCACGCGGAGTACGCCTACCGGCTCGCAGTGGATCCGCCTGCGGCGAAGGAGCTGCGCCTCTTCGGGCTTCAGGACTGGGTGATGCAGCGCTTCGTGGCCCGGCGCACGTTGATGCACGAGCGGCAGTATCAAGCGACTCGCTTACGGGAGAAGCCGCTCGCCTGGAGTCTGCTGATCGTGCTTGGGGCGAACGTGCTCGTGTTCTGGGCGCTCGCCTCTGCGGCACTCGCCGGGCGCATCGACCTGGGGCAGGTGGTCACGTACGCGCAGGTAGCGGTGGGGGTGAGCGCCGTCGCGTTCGGCGGACTGAGCTGGGCGCTCGACGGTGCGTCGGCGCCGGTGGCGGCAGTGCTCAAGCTCGAGGGGGCGATGGGAAGCCGGGGGGCGCTTTCGGTTCCGGCCTCGCCGCGGAGCGCTGCCGGTCTGCCGGCGCGCGAGCTCCGGTTTCGGAACGTGACGTTCGCCTATCCCGGGAGCGCGCGCCCGGTGCTTCAGGGCCTCGATCTGATCTTGCCGGCCGGGTCGTCGCTCGCGATCGTGGGGCAGAACGGGGCGGGCAAGACGACACTCGCGAAGCTGCTGTGCCGGCTCTATGACCCGCAGGGGGGTGCGATTCTCGCGGACGGGATCGACCTCCGCGAGCTGGACGTGGACTCGTGGCGGTCGCGCCTCGCCGCCGTGTTCCAGGACTTCATCCGCTTCGAGCTGCCGCTGCGCGACAACGTCGCCCCGTATGGCGCGCCCGACGACGTGATCCGCGCGGCGCTCGCCGAGGCGGGCGCTGCGGGGCTCGCCAAGCTCGACACGCCGCTCGCGCGCGGCTACGACGACGGGACCGAGCTCTCGGGCGGGCAGTGGCAGCGGGTGGCGCTCGCCCGGGCGCTGTGCGCGGTGCGAATGGGGGCGGGGCTGGTGCTGCTCGACGAACCGACCGCGCAGCTCGACGTGCGCGGGGAAGCCGAGATCTTCGACCGCATCCTAGCCGCCACCCGGAACGTCACGACGATCCTGATCTCGCACCGCTTCTCGACGGTGCGCCACGCCGACCGCATCTGCGTGCTCGAGCACGGCCGCGTGGTCGAGCTCGGGACCCACGACGAGCTTCTGGCCCTGGGCGGCCGCTACCGCACGATGTTCGAGCTGCAGGCCCAGCGCTTCACGTCCGACACGGACGAGGACGGAGCGGCGTATGTCCAGCTCGCCTGAGCGGCTGCCGCCCGCGCTCAAGTCGATGTGGCGCGTGTTGAAGCTCGGCTACCGGCACGAGCCCGGGATGATGCTGGCGGCGTTCTCGCTTTCGCAGCTCGCGGCGCTGCCCGACGCGCTGCTGGCGCTGTGGCTCAAGTTCCTGGGGGAAGGTCTACTGCGAGGCGACCGGCGCCTGCTGCTGGCGTCGGCTCTCGGGCTGGGCGTGTCGGCGACCGCCACCTGGTTCCTGGGCACGCTCAGCACGCGCGTGCAGCGGCGCTTCCGCGACAGGATCACGATCGCGCTCGAGTCGCACGTGGCGGGGCTATTGGCCTCGGTCGCCACGATCGCCCACCAGGAGCGGCCCGAGTACCTCGATCGGCTCTCGGTGCTGCGCAACCAGGTGTTCGTGCTCGACCACATGTACATGTCGATCTTTTCGACCTGCGGCTGGATCCTGCGGCTGGGAGTGGCGCTCGTGCTGCTGATGTCGATCCATCCCGCGCTCGTGCTGCTCGCCGTCTTCGCGCTGCCGACCGTCTTCACCTCGACCTGGCGGCCCGGGATCGAGCGCGCGGCCGAGGAGCGGCGCGCCTCGGCCTCGCGGCTGGCAACGCATCTCTTTACTACGGCCACGACCGCGCCGCCCGGTAAGGAGGTCCGCGTCACGCGCATCGGCCGGCGCCTGGTTGGGGACAGGCGCCGGGCGTGGGAATGGTGGTACGGGCCAGTGGCGGCCGCCCGCTGGTCGAGCGCGCGCTGGCACGCGCTCGGCTGGGCGATCTTCGGCGCGGCCTACGTCGGCGCGATCGGCTTCGTCGCTTCCGTCCTGCGCGCGCCGGCGGGGGACGTGCTGCTCGTGCTTGCCGCGGGCGGGCGGCTGTCGGCGTACGTCGGGGCGACGGTGGGCGAGATCGGCTTCCTGCGCGGCATCTGGATGGACGGCTCGCGGCGGCTCTGCTGGCTCGAGGACTACGCGGCGTCGCTCGTGGCCTCGGCCGATCAGCCGGCGCCCTCACGACTGCGGGAAGGCCTGCGCTTCGAGGGCGTCTCTTTCGCGTATCCCGGCACCGACCGCGTGGTGCTCGACTCGGTCAATCTCGCCTTGCCTGCGGGCGCAGTAGTCGCCCTCGTCGGGGAGAACGGCGCCGGAAAGACGACGCTCGTCAAGCTCTTGTGCAAGCTCTACGAGCCGACCGCCGGCCGGATCCTGGTCGACGGTGTGGAGCTCGGCCGCATCCGGGCCGACGAGTGGCGTAAGCGCCTGGCGGGGGCCTTCCAGGACTTCTTCCGCTTCGAGCTTCCCGCACGCCACTCGGTGGGCGTCGGCGACGTGGCGCGCGTGGAGGACGAGCGGGCGGTCACGGACGCCATCGAGCGCGCCGGGGCCGCGGACGTGGTGGCGCAGCTGCCGGCCGGCCTCTCGACCCAGCTCGGGCCGACCTGGCCGGGCGGCGTCGAGGTCTCGTTTGGGCAGTGGCAGAAGCTCGCGCTCGCGCGCGGCTTCATGCGCGACCAGCCGATCCTGCTGGTGCTCGACGAGCCCACGGCCGCGCTCGACGCCGAGACCGAGCACGCGCTCTTCGAGCGCTACGCGGCGGCTGCGCGCGGCGGTCGCGGGGCCTCAGGCGCCGGCAGCGGAGCCGCCGGCATCACGATCCTGGTGTCGCACCGCTTCAGCACCGTGCGGATGGCCGACCTGATCGTCGTGCTCGACGGAGCCCGCGTCGCGCAGGTGGGGGGTCACGACGAGCTCCTGGCTCAGGGCGGCCCGTACGCGGAGCTCTACCGGATCCAGGCCGCGGCGTACCGATAAGACTCAAGCCGCCGCGGTCTTGAGTGAGGCGATGTCGATCACGAAGCGGTAGCGGACGTCCTGCTTCAGCATGCGTTCGTAGGCCTCGTTGATCTTCTGGATCGGGATCATCTCAATGTCGGAAGCGATCCCGTGCTTGGCGCAGAAGTCGAGCATCTCCTGGGTTTCGGCGATGCCGCCGATCGCCGAGCCGGCGAAGCTGCGGCGGGGCAGGATCAGGTTGAAGGCCGAGACCGGCAGCGGGTGCTCCGGCGCGCCCACCAGGCACAAGGTGCCGTCGAGCTTGAGCAGGGTCAGGTACGCGTCGATGTCGTGCTGGGCGGAGACGGCGTCGAGGATGAAGTCGAGGCTGCCCGCATGCTTCTTCATCTCGTGCTCGTTCTTCGAGATCACGACCTCGTGGGCGCCGAGCCGCTTGCCGTCCGCGACCTTACCGGGCGAGCTGGTGAACAACACGACGTGAGCGCCCATCGCTCGAGCGAGCTTCAGGGCCATGTGGCCGAGGCCGCCCAGGCCGACGACGCCGATCCTCTTGCCGCGGCCGATCTTCCAGTGGCGGAGGGGCGAATAAGTAGTGATGCCCGCGCACAGCAGCGGCGCGGCGGCCGCGGGGTCGAGCTTCTTCGGGATGCGCAGCACGAAGGCCTTGTCCACCACGATGCTCGTGGAGTAGCCGCCGTAGGTCATGCCGCCCTGGACTTTGTCCGGGCCGTTGTAGGTCAGGACCGGGAACGAGAGGCAGTACACCTCCATCCCGGCCTTGCAGTTCACGCACTTGCGGCAGGAGTCGACCATGCAGCCGACGCCTGCGAGATCGCCGGGCTTGAACGTCTTCACGCTCTTGCCGACGCGCGTGACGCGGCCGACGATCTCGTGCCCGGGGACGCAGGGGTAGGTCGTGTTGTGCCATTCGTCGCGGGCCTGGTGGATGTCGGAGTGGCAGACGCCACAGAAGAGGATATCGATCTCGACGTCGTTCGGGCCCGGCTCACGGCGGGTGATCTCGAACGGCGCGAGCGCGGATGCCGCGGACTGCGCGGCGTACGACTTGGTTTTGGAGGGCATGGAACGATCATATCGCCTCGATCGAGGCGAAGACGCCTTCCGCCTCGGCGAAGGCAGGCTCGCGCTCGGCTGAAGAATGAAAAGCTTCTTGCCTTCACCGCCCGCTTGTCACATACTTCCCTAAAGCATTTATGGGGAGGACGCAAAGGCGATGTTCACCAGGGCGAAGAAGAGCGTGCCCGGCGAGTTGGTTCAGGGCACGCTCGACATGCTGGTCCTGAAGACGCTCTGCCGCGGCCCACTCCACGGCTACGCGGTTGCCGAGTTCATCGAGAGCCATTCGGACGCGATCCTGCATGTCGAGGAAGGGGCGCTCTATCCTTCGCTCCACCGGCTCGAGCTCCGCGGGCTGCTGGTGGCGGAATGGGGGCTCTCGGAGAACAACCGCCGCGCGAAGTTCTACCGGCTGACCGCCGCGGGCCGCAAGCAGCTCGCCGAGGAGGCGAGCTACTGGACCCGCATGACCGCGGGCATCGCGCGGATCATGGAGACGGCCTGAGCCGTGCGCGCTCCGGAGATCGTGCGCGCCGCCTGGTTGCGGGTTGTGGGGCTGGTGCGGCGCGCGCAGCTCGAGCGCGACCTCGACGACGAGCTGCGCTTTCACGTCGCCATGCGCGAGGAGCGCTACCAGGCGGCGGGGGCTTCGGCCGACGAAGCTCGGCGCGCGGCCGGGCTCCGCTTCGGGAGCCTCCTCGCGTGGAAGGAGGCGTGCCGCGACGTGTGGAGATTCGGTCACGTGGAAGCCTTCTGGCAGGACGCGCGCCATGCGGCCCGCCTGCTCCTGAAGAGCCCCGGCTTCACGGCCGTGGCGGTGCTGTCGCTCGCGCTCGGCATCGGCGGCAACGCCGCGATCTTCAGCCTCGTGAACGCGATCCTGCTGCGGCCGCTTCCTTATCCTGCGGCCGACCGGCTCGTGCGCCTGACAGGCTTCTACCCGAAGGGCGCGCTCGTGGCCCTGCAAGAGCAGAGCCACACCATGGAGGTGGCCGGCGTCAGCAGCGACGTGGAGTTCAACCTCACGGGCCGCGGCGAGGCCGTGCGGCTCGTGGGGAGCACGGTGTCCGCCAATCTCTTCGCCGTGCTCGGTCGCGGGGCGGCGCGCGGCCGACGCTTCGAGCGGGGGGACGATCTCCCGGGCCGCGACCGCATCGTGCTCCTGAGCGACGCGCTCTTTCAGGGCCGCTTCGGCGGCGATCCGGCAGTGGTGGGACAGACGATCACGCTCGAGGGTGTCGAGCGGCAGGTGGTCGGCGTGATGTCGCCCGGCTTT
>Ga0114129_10013250_pt1 | contig 11744 bp, 18 predicted proteins | sample RhiMetdeltSRZDD1_FD_80071 | JGI IMG/M metagenome (GOLD analysis project Ga0114129, IMG submission 80071) | Populus rhizosphere microbial communities from Tennessee, USA - Rhizosphere MetaG P. deltoides SRZDD1 (version 2) (version 2) | ecosystem: Host-associated > Plants > Roots > Rhizosphere >... | reverse complement strand
TCCCAGGTCCGCCTCTACACCGCGATCGCCCGGCACACCGTGCTGGTCATGGCTGCCCTGGCCATCTGCGCCGTCACCGCCGCCTTGCTCCGCCGCCGCACCGACACCCGGGCCCCGGCGCCAGCCCGGCCGGACCAGCCACCGCCCGCCCACCCAGGAATGATCCCGCTTACCATCCCAGAAACCGGCCGACTGCTCGCCCAACCCCCTCCACCCCAAGCCGCCGCACGCTGGCTGGCGTGGCGCCGCCGTCACCAGGCCTGCTCAGCCTGGTACCACAAGCGCACCCGGCTCACCCAGGCAGCCAAGATCTCACTGATCAGACAATGAATGGCTGCTGCCGTATTAGGCACTCGCCGGTGAAAAACGTCGCACATTCTTCGTGGGCAGATCCTTGCCCGGGTGTTTCCTGCCGGCAGCCTTCCCAGCAGAAATTCTGCGGCCTGCCAGCGGCGGCCCGCGGGGCGCTGGCAGCGTTCGGTGTGGCCCTGCCCGCCCTTGGCCGGGTGGCGGTGGTCGATCTGCATGCTGGTCACGTACACCAGGCGCAGGACAACGGCGCCGATGGCGGCGTCTGCCCCCGCGCGGGCATGGGGTGCATGTCACCGGCGCCAAGGTCGCGGGCGCCAGTGATGAGGCTGACGGTAGGCAGGGTGCCGCTGGCTGGTCCTGGACCCAGGCGAGGCCCCGCCCGCAGTGGCCAGGGCCTCGTCTTGGCTCGCTGGGGTCAGGTGGCCGGCGGGAGTTGGGCGAGAGCGCCGCTGCAACTGACGACGCCCCACTGCAGTCTCCGGCTTCGCCCGCCCCATCCCGACCACCCCCGCCCAGGAGCGGATCAAGCGCTGGGCTGTCCTCGGCGGCCTCATCAATGAATTCGAGCGAGCTGCGTAGAAGGCCAGGGCAAGACCGGTGACCAAGTTCTGGAACCCCACAGGGTTGATCGGGGTGCTCGTCCTGTGGCCGCCCGTTGCCCAGGTCAGCGCGAACCGCGCCATGAACTGCCGCTGGGACACGGTTGCCAGCGGCGACCGATCCGGCGGGCGCCAGCCGCGCGGCCTGCGATAGGTGGCTGGTGGGTTGCGTGGATTGTTCTGGGGCAGAGGCAGTAGTCATGCATGCAAAGCTGACGATCCGATACCGGCAGGGTGCGCTCACGGCCCATGCCCTGGTTGCGATACTTGAGAGGGAGGGCGTCCGGGTCATCCACTGGGCCGCACCGCATAGCAGGTGGGGGGTAGACGACGATGGCGGGGCGGTGGCCCTGGGTATCGTGGCGTCCGGCGCTCGCGATCGGATCCAGGCCGCGGTGGCCCGCTTCCGCCATCTCGCGCCGCGGGCTGACGTCGTCATCGAGCCGGACCCGTGACGGTGACGGCCGATGTGGGGACCCGATGCACCACCAGCACGCTGCTCCCGGGTGCCTGGATGATCTCCACTTCGGAGTTCAGGTCGCGCGGTATCGGTGCGCCGGTGACGTGGCGAAGTACTCGCGGGCGAGGAGCAATCCGCTCGCCGGCGCTCACCGGGCAGCGCCATAGACGACCGTCGCGTCAGCGGACACGTCCCGGGCCGCGCAGGCGCGGGTGCTGGATGAGCGGGTCACGGTCATCCGTCCGGCGTCCGACCCTGGAGTCTCGCAAGGTGGGCGTCGGCGTTGCCAGGCGAGTACGGGCATGCGGCAAACCCTGGTTAGGCTTGGGATCGTGCGCGTGATCGGTCCGGTGGAGTCCCATCGCGGGCTCGGCCTGCAGGACCATTTCTGCTGGGTTCATGGTGACCCGGTGGACTATCGCGCTCGCCTCACCGACTTCCTCACCCAGGGGCTGGAGCGTGGGCTGCGCCTCGGGTATGCGGGCTCCGGGCGGGTCGGGGCGCTGCGGGAACGTCTCTCGAGGGGCTCGATGACCTCAATGGGCTGCTGGTTCGTGACGCGGTCCGCATTATCTCCTTCGGCGGCATCTGCAGGGCCGGGGAGCCGGTTGACCCTGCGGAGGTCCTCAGATCGTATGCCGCCGCGACCGATGAGGCGCTGGCCGACGGGTACTGTGGCCTTCGCGTCAGCGAGGATGTGACCGACATCGTGCGTACGCCCGAGCAGCAAGATGCTGTCGCCTGCTACGAGTTTCTGTTGGAGCGCTATACGTCGCGGCGTCCGCTGTCCGCGATGTGCACGTATCGCTTCGAGCTCGGGGACGCGGTGACGCAGTGCGTGTGCATGCACGCGGCCGTACCGGTCGGGCTGACACCGTTCCAGGGGTTCGCCCGCGATGACGGTGCGGTTGGTCTGCTCGGTGAGATCGATCTGAGCTGTCAGGTCGCGTTCGAGCGGGCCTTGGAGCAGGTCCAGCCAGCGCCCGATGACTCAAGCCTCATATTCGACATGTCGGCGATCCGGTTCATCGACCACCGGGCTCTTCTCGCCCTCGACGCGTACGCGCAAAGTCTCAGGTGCCGGTAATCGTCCGGTCGCCGCCTCCGATTGTCGGCCGGATCGCGGACCTGATGGGTCTCGAGCATTTTGATAGCGCGCATCCGGCGGGTTTGTGATGAGGACTGGCGCCCCCCGGGGCCAGGTGGGCCACTTTCACGAGGCCGGCTTCTACGGGTCGGATGCCGAGTTCGGCGCCCTCATCGTGCCGTTCGCCGAAAAGGGCACCGCCGCGGGTGAGCCCGTGATCATCGGTTATGATGACCGTAAGAGCGGCCTGTTGCGGTCGTGGCTCACAGATCCGTCCGGCGTAGAATTCATCGGTGATAAGAGCCTGTACGCAACGCCGGCGCGGGCGATCGCAACGTACCGGCCGCTCTTCGAATTTCACGTCGCTATAGGCGCTGAGCAGATCCGGATTGCCGGGGATGTTCCTCATCCGGGCAACGGGGGGCAATGGGACCGCTACGAATCGGCGGTCAACACCGTTTGGGAGGACTTTCCTGTCTGGGGCCTGTGCCTGTACGATGCCGCGAGCGCGCCAGCGACGGTGCTCGACGTCGTCGAACGAACGCACCCTCACATCGTTTCGCCTTCGGGAGAGCGCCGGGCGAGCGACCGCTACCAAGAGGTCTCGGTGTTCGAAGGTCTCCAGTCCGCGCCCGATCCGCTCGAAGAATCCAGGCCCATTGCCGAGCTGGTCAACAGGTCCGCAGCCGATGCCCGGCACGCGCTCGCGCAGATCGGTCGCTGCCGAGTCGCCCACACGACGCTTGAAGACTTGCTGATCGGCGTGTCAGAGGCAGTCAACAACGCACTGCGCCACGGCCGTCCGCCTGCAACTGTACGCACCTGGGCCACATCGGACCGCCTCGTGGTCAACGTTCACGACAAAGGCCACGGTCCAGCCGATCGCCTGACAGGCCTAGTTCCCGCGTCAAGCAGCACGTCAGACCCGGGACTTGGACTAGGGCTCTGGGTCATGCATCAGCTCGACGTCGATGTCGCACTCATACACGCCGACGACGGCTTCACGGTCAGGCTCCGCGGCGGGACGATGATCGGCTGATCCACAGCGTGCCTACTGACCTCCGGAAACTCCGGGGCGGCAGTTCACACTCCGAACTGCTGGATGTGCGCGTTACTTTTTGAAGGCGTCTTTGACCTTTTCGCCGGCGTCTTTGAGGTTGCCTTTGGCCTGGTCGCGCTGGCCTTCGGCTTCGAGGGATTTGTCGTCGGCCGCTTTGCCGAGTTGTTCCTTAATTTTGCCGGTTCCTTTCTCGGCGGCGTTTTGGGCCTTGTCTTGTGTGCTCATCGTGTGTGTCTCCTTCTTATCGTGGTGGTCCCGGGGAGCCTTGGGTTAGGCGACTCGGGTGGAACGTTTGGTGGTGACGGTCAGGTCGAGCTGGATGGGCAGTGAGGGGTTGCCGACCGCGGAGCGGGCGTGGGTGAGGGCGCTGGTTTCGATGCGCTGGCGCAGTGCGGCGAAGTCGGCGGTTTCCTCCAGCGCCGCGGTGACGACGAGTTCGGGGTCGGCGGGGTCGCCGAGCAGACGGGCCCGTGCGGAGTTGACGCCCCGGTAGCTTTCGGTCTCTTCTGCGACTGCTTCGGTCAGGGCCCGGGCGGCCAAGGTGGTGCGGCCCGCGGAACCGCCGGGGGTGATCGGCAGATCACCGGCGCGGTCGGTGGAGAAAAGCAGCGTAAGCAGCCAGCGCAACGCGAGCAGGACGAGGATCAGCGCGGCTAGGGCGGCGGCGGGCCAGAGCCAGCCGCCCTGGGTGCCGGTGAAGTGCCCGGCCGGGTTGGCGGTCAGAGGGCTGTGCCGGGTGGCGGTCCCGAACGCCCCGATGGACGCGGCGCCGGCGGCGGCGCCGGCGGCGATCAGCAGCAATGCCAGCAGGAGCAGCAGGAGGCGGTTGGTGCGGTCGGCGTGCATCAGCGGCTCCTGGGGGTGACCCGCACTGACACCGAGGGCTCCCGGCGGAGCTTCAATGCGGTCAGGCGCTGGCGGGCGGCGGCAAGGATCGGGTCGCGCAGGCTCCGGGCGGCGGCTTTGCCCTGGGCTGCGGTGGTGGCCGCGACCGTGATCTTGCGGCGTTTCACCTTCACCGAGGCGCCCCGGACGCCGTCGACGCTGGTGACGGCTGAGCGGAGGGCGGCGGCCAGGCCGCGGCGGGTGTAGGCGGTGTCGATACCGGCTGCGCCTGCCTGGGCGGGGTCGGCGGCCAGGCGTGACACCCGGGCTGGTTTCAGCTCGGCGATCAGCAGCGCCAGCCCGAGCAGTATCAGCACCACGCAGGCCACGCGGATGCTGCCCGCGTTCCAGGTGGTGCGCTTGGCCCAGTCATAGGCTGGTTGCCAATCTACGACCGCCGGGCGGTGGCTGACCCGGCCGGCGATGACTTCGATGATCAGCAGCACTCCTGCGGCGATCAGCGCCACGCTCAGCAGGGCCGCCAGGACACGATTGGCGTGTCTCATATGTCTGTTCCCCCTGCTGTCAGTGAACCCGGGGAGGCCCCGGGAGGCGGGTGACCAGGTCGGTGACCGAGATGGATACTTCGGTCACGGTCAGGCCGGTCAGCTCATGGACCCGGCCGCGGACGTGCTCGCGGACCGCGCTGGTGACCTCGGGCACTGACGCGGGCCAGCGGACGCTGATCGACAGATCCAGGATCACGATCGAGCCGTCGATGTCGGCCGAGGATTTCGGCAGCGCGGTCAGGCTCGTCGTGCGGGCCCCCAAAGCGGCGGCGCCGGTCACTGAGCGGCCCAGGACCCGGGGCGCTGCCGCGCCAGCATCGGGGATCTCGGCCGCGGCGCGGGCGGCCATCTTCTCCACCACTCGGTCGTTGATGCTGATCATGCCCAGCTCGGTGCGCCCGGCGGGGCAGCTGGGTACTGCCAGGCCGGCGGCCGTGCCGGCCGTCATCGGCCTTCGCGCCGGCGCGGCAGGTAGGGGCCCAGATCCAGGTCGCCTTCCAGCACCTTCGCGACGACGAAGCCGATCACGGCGAACAGCGCCACGATGAGCATCTGCCCGAAGCTGCCGAACGCCAGCGCAAGACCGAGCGCGAGCCCGATCACGACGCCAACAGTGGTACGTGTCATGTCATCTCACATTCACAAATCAACGAGGATCCTTACCTGACCCGCGGTCGCGGGAGGCGCCAGCCGGCCCGGTGCATCAGCGCCGTCAGCAGGTTCACCAGCAACGGCCTGTCCGCGATCACCACCACCCGCGCGGGCCAGCCGGCCGCGAACTGGTCAAGTTCGGCTAGACCAGCGGCGAAGGCGGCGGAGTCACCGCCGCGGTCGGGGTGATGGGCGCGGATGAACTCGCGCCGGACACTTCGCCGGGACTGCTCGGCGTCCACGAGATCACCCCTTCGCCGTGCACGCCAGCTGGGGCTCGGGCATCGGGTTCAGCCAGATCGGCCACCACGACATCTACCCGCCGCGGCCCGGCCAACCCTGTGACAGCGGCCCGGACCTGGCCTGCCAGTTCGCTGACCGGAACGCCCCACCGGCCGCGGACCGAGATCACCACATGATCGTGAGTCACCCGCACCCCAGCCACCTGCCGGCCCGGCAGATAAGACACCACGCCGCCCCAGGCACCCGGGCACAGATCATCGACGGCCGCGCAGCCGCGGGCCGCCGCGGCGACCGCGTCGAGATCGACGCCGTCGACCACAGCCGCCGCCAGGTGGCTCGCCGCGGCAGGGACGGGCCCGGTCATGACACACGCGCCGGCGCGTCCCCGTCCCCATCCTGGTCGTCGCTGCCCGGCAGGTAGAGGTCATCGACGTTGACGTTGACCTCCACGACCTCCAGGCCGGTCATCCGCTCCACCGCCTGCTTGACATTGCGCTGGATGCTCCTGCCCAGATCAGCGATGCTGACGCCGTAGTCCACGACGATGTCCAGATCGATGGCGGCCTGGGTCTCCCCGACTTCCACCCCTACGCCCTGGGCGACGTTCGGGCCGGAGCTGCCGGGGATCCGCTCACGGACCGCGCCGAACGCGCGGCTGGTCGAGGCACCCATGGCGTGCACGCCGCTGATCTCACGGCACGCAATACCGGCGATCTTCTGCACGACGCCCTGGGCCACGCTGATCTTGCCATCATCGGTGGACATGGGGTCGGTGGTGGCCGGGCTGGTGCCGCTAATCCTTGTGGCCGGCTTGGCCGGCGCTGCGGAGCTTGGCTGGGTCATCAAGAAGCACTCTCTCTGTCGGGGCGGAGGAACGGCGAAGGTATCGGCCGTGTGGAGCCGGCACGATTGCTGACCGGCTCTGCACTGTTAGACACACCCAGGCCCGAGACGTCGCACATTATCTGCCGATCCCCGGGCAGTAGAGGCCAGCACGACCGGAGGTGTTCACGGGGAGCAGGTCGGGGCGGCATGGCAGCCCGGACCGGGCACACCGTCATACGGCCTGGCGGTGACAGGCAGGTCATTTAGGCACAGGGGTAGCGGTGGGAACAGAGGTCGACGACGCCTACCTCGTCCGGCGTGCGCGGGAAGGCTACGTTGATGCCTACGCCGAGCTCGTGGACCGTCACGGCCAGCTGGCCTACCGTGTCGCGTTGCGGCTGTTGGGCAACCATCACGACGCTGAGGACGTCGCCCAGGAAGCGCTTGTCACGGCATGGCAGCAGCTACCCCGGTTCAAGGCGAATTCCCGCTTCACCACCTGGCTGTACCAGATCGTCACCCGCAAGACGCTGAACCGGATCACCCGGACGCGGGCCACCGAGTCCCTCGATCTGCTCGGCGACATCTCCGCAACGGGCGACGAGCCGGGCCAGCAGACGGAACGCAACCTGACCGCCGATGCTGTCACTGCCGCCGTCGCTGCCCTGCCCCCGCCGCAGCGCATCGCTATCGTCTTGCGCCACTTCGAGGGACTGTCCAACGCCGAGATCGCCCGCATCACCACAAACACAATCCCAGCCGTCCGTAGCCACCTGTTCCGCGGAAGGCGCACACTAGGTCAGACGCTAGAGCAGTGGAGGTGAGCGGGAATGACCGATCCCGGCCAGCCGGTCCACGATTTCCGCGAGCTGCTCACCGGCACCACCCGCCACCTCGCCTGCGGCGCCGACATCGACGAGCTGCTCGAACAAGCCGCCGACGGGCACGCGGGCCAGCTCACCGGCCACCAGCGCCACTGCCTTCACTGCCAAGCCGCACTGAAGGAATTCAGCCGCCTCTGGGAACCCGTGCGGAGCCTCGCCGCCGAAAATGTCGCCGTTCCGGCAACCCTGAAAGCCGCGGTAGCCGGCCAGATCCGCAAACTCATCGCCGACGTCCGGTACACCCTCCACCTCAGCGACAGCGGAGCCATCCGCATCGCCGCCCGCGTGGTAGCCACGATCGCGCGCGACGCCGCCCGCACCGTCCCCGGAGTCCGGGCCGCCTTCGGCCGCAGCACAACCGCCAGCCCAGCCGGAAAAACAAACCTCCGGCACCACCACCCCCACGCCGCAGCCGGTGTCCTTGGTCGCACCGCCGTGGTCGACCTCGCCATCGCCGCCCACTACGGCAGCCAACTCGACGCCATCGCCCGCGAAGTCCAGCAGCGAGCCATCGCCGACCTACGTGCCAAAGCCGGTCTCCACGACGTCACGGTCAACGTCACTATCGATGACGTCATCACCTAGACCGCGGTGGTCGCCCTAGCGGCGTACGCCCGCCGATTTGGCAGCCGGAGGGCGATGCCCGGGCTGGCGGCGATCAGACCTGTTTCGCGGCAATCTTCGGCCGCCCAGCGCCCCGGCCAGCCCTGAACTGATGGCTTGCATACCCATCGGGCGACGCGCAGGACCGTGATGCTCAGCTACGTGCTTCCCGAACAGGCCGGGCGTCAGCTGGACCGACTGACCAAGGTACTACGCATGGCCATCGATGACCTGTGCATGGACAGCCGCTACGACGTCCTGACACCCAGTTCAGGTACCGTGCCTGACACATGGCATGGATTGCCGCGCTGCTCAGGGCCCGGCTAGCGCGGGCTTGTCCGCCGAGCGGCCGACCCGCTCGGCGGCTGCGGTGATGTTACGGAGCATCCCGCCGAATATCACGCCGTGGAACGGCGATATGGATCTCCAGTATGCGTGTCCGGCGAGCCCGCGCGGCTGGAAGATAGCCCGCTGACTGTAGGTGGTCATGCCGTCATGGTCGCGGCCGGCCGCCAGTTCGAGCCAGGCCAGGCCGGGCAGCTTCATCTCCGCTCGCAGCCGCAGCAGCGATCCCGGCGTGATGGCCTCTACCCGCCAGAAATCCAGCGCGTCACCTACGAGGAGGTGCCGCGGATCACGTCGTCCGCGCCGCAGCCCGACGCCGCCGGCGAGCCGGTCGAGCAGCCCGCGTACGGCCCATGCGGCGGGGAAGGAGTACCACCCGGTCTCACCGCCGATGCCCTCGATAACCCGCCACAGTGCCGCGGGCGAAGCGCGGACGACGCTGATGCGTGCGTCCACATAGAGCGAGCCGCCGGCCCACGACGGGTCGCTCGGCAGCGGGTCGCTGGGAGCGCCGGGCGTAGCGGCCGACGACCAGCGGGTGGAGACCGCGCCCTCGCGAGTATGCCGCAGGGCCAAAGCGATCGCACGGTCGAGAGGCACAAGACCCTCCGGCGGGTCCGGGACGTACGAGGCGATGTCGTGCTCGGAGCACACGACCTCATTCCTGAGCGATTCGACCAGCGGCATCGCCAGGCCGACCGGCACCGGCGTCACCAATCCGACCCACAGCGATGAGAGCCGCGGTGTGAGCAACGGCACAGGAAGGAGAACCCGCGGCCACAGCCCGGCCACGCCGGAGTAACGGCGCATCATCTCCGCATACGTCAAGACGTCCGGACCGCCGATGTCGAAGCGGCGGTTGACGTCAGGAGGCAGCGCCGCGCAGCCGACAAGGTAGCGCAGCACGTCACCGACGGCGATGGGCTGAATGCGGGTTCCCACCCACTTCGGCGTGACCATCACCGGCAGCCGTTCGGTGAGATACCGCAGCATCTCGAACGACGCCGAACCGCTGCCGATGATCACAGCAGCCTGCAGCGCTACCGCCGGCACGCCGCCGCCCAGCAGGATGTCCCCAACCTCCGCGCGCGAGCGCAGGTGCGGTGACAGGCCGCTGCCATCGCCGGCAACGATGCCGCCCAGATACACGATGCGCTTGACCCCGGCGGACATGGCAGCATCGGCGAAGATGCCCGCCGCGTCGCGGTCCCGCTGCTCGAACGACGCGCCCGTGCCCAGCGAATGGATGAGGTAATAGGCCACATCGACACCCTCCAGAGCGCGCCGCACCCCGGTCCCCTCCAGTGCGTCAGCCGCCGCGATCTCAACGCCGCCGGACCAGCGCCGGTCGCTGAGCTTCCCCGGGTCGCGAGCCATGCACCGGACACGATGCCCCGCGGCCAGCAGCTCAGGGACCAGCCGCCCGCCGATATAGCCAGATGCCCCGGTGACAAGGCAACGCGGCGGTGATGGCCCGGGCGAGCGCGGCGTTGGGGGGGACGACTCGGCCAGCTGGCGGTTCCTCGCCGGTCTCAGCGTGCAGCCCTGCGCGAGGAGCGCCCGGACACCGCGGTCACCGCCGAGTCGGCCCGGCGGAGCAGTTTCGCCGTACGGGCGGATGGGTCACGGCGTTCAGCGGCGACAGCGAGGCGATGGACAAGTAGCCGGGCCAGCGGCAGTGCGATGGCCAGCAGCAGCCAGGTTCGCAGCCGGGCAGACAGAAAAACCCACATGCTGAGCGTCCCTTCTTCTTCTCCCCGCCCCGCCGGCCGGCCCCTGGCCAGCCGGCGGCTGATCGGCGGGACTTCTTACCGCATTGCGCTGTGCATCAGTGGCGTTTCCGCTAGCCAGGCTGGCCGCACAGCCGGGCATGTTTAGCTGGATCTACGGGATGCGGCGCTGGCGGACAGTCCGCTCGAACAGCACCGGACGGGTGCGCGTTGCCGGCGGCCAGCGCCACCCACGCCCGCCAGCTCTCCCGAAGCCGCTTCCCGCCCAGCGGGTTAGAGAATTTTCCCGAGCCCGCCGAGCTGGTTACCGAGACTGCCGGTGTCAAGGCCGAGCTTCGACAGCAGATCGGCGTGCTGGCCATTATCGGTGTCTACCTGGTCCGGGAGCTGCTGTCCGGCCTGCTGAGCCTTGTCGTGGTGGCCCTGGCTCTCCAGCAGCTGCACAATCTGGTCTTTGCTGATGTTCACGAGCTTCCTTCCCTCAACTGGTGAAGTGAGACGCCCCGGGAGCGCCCTTGCTTCCGCGAATGCCTTCCTGGCCTTCAGCCTGCGATGCGGATCGGCGTTGCCGTCGGCATCTGGCTCCTCGATCTGCTCCTCGCAGGCCGGCTCGCTCCCCGTCCCCGGAGGCAGTCCGTGCCACCCTGTTAGACACCGACCGACACACTTCGTCGCAACCTTCCTCAGGCCGGCCGCACGCCACCTGGCGGACGAGCGTCCCGCCACCCCTCTGGGTACTTACTGGCCTTTTCGCAGGCGCCGGGCCCGCGCCAGCGGCAAGCCGCCAGGCGGGCGCGACTGTCTACCTCACCGGCCGCAGCATCGATGCGGCCGCCGCCCGCTGGCCCGGCACCCCTCGGCCAGCTCGGGGTCCACACCGAACATGACGCCGCGGCGATGTCGCTCATGAGTCACCGGTTGTCGCCCCCAGACCGACGACCTGGCCCGCGGCACGCACACGCAGCTCCTCCAAAAGATCCGCCTGACGCCGGGCCCTGGCGATGAGCTCATCCAGCCGGCCGGCGTCGAGCCGCGTGTCCGTCTCAGCCAGAACCCGCAGCGTGCGCCACCCCGCGGCCTTGCCCTCCACTCCCAGCCGCAGCATTTCCAGCTCTTCAAGACCGCTGAGGGGCGACCGGGCCAGCAGATAGCCGTTGAGCTTCAGCCGAGCGGCCTTCTCGCCGATCCACGCGGCGTAGACCTTGTAGGCGCGGACCGGGATGCCAAGTGCGCCCATGATGTCCTCCAGCGCGGCACGATCCTGCGCGACTTCGGCGGCCAGACGCTGCACGGCGGCGCCGGCCCCGGGACCTCGGTGTGATGCCGCCACCCGCCGTGCCAGCCCAAGCCCACCGGTCGCACCCGCCAGATGATCATTAAGATAGATACCGAGCAGGTCGTGCCCGGATCGCCTCTTTCGTGTCGTGGTGCCTGCCCCTGCCATGACCCCTCCACGCCGCACGCTGGATGTATCCTCACTCTCTGCCACCTGAGACGCGGCTTATGCGTCGAAGGACGCACCAGCTCGCATACATGCGGCCTGTTGTGCCG
>Ga0114129_10013249_pt1 | contig 11744 bp, 11 predicted proteins | sample RhiMetdeltSRZDD1_FD_80071 | JGI IMG/M metagenome (GOLD analysis project Ga0114129, IMG submission 80071) | Populus rhizosphere microbial communities from Tennessee, USA - Rhizosphere MetaG P. deltoides SRZDD1 (version 2) (version 2) | ecosystem: Host-associated > Plants > Roots > Rhizosphere >... | reverse complement strand
GTCCATCATCAACGCCGTAAACGCGGGTCTGAAGAACATCGTTCTCAGTCGGGCCGCGTACGCGAGCTCGGGGATCGCTTCGTCACGAACGCGCCGCGCGTAGGCCGACAGGTCGCCGCTGCCGGCCAACGCGTCGGCCGCCCACTGAGCCGACGTCAGCGCGAAGAAAATGCCTTCGCGCGTGATTGGATCGACGAGGCCTGCGGCATCGCCCGCGAGACACCATCGCGGTCCGGCAAGGTCGAGCTGGTCGAAGTCGCGTTGGCCGAGCGACGGGATCGGCCACGAGTACGGCTGCAGGGTCGCGCCGTGCGCCACGCCAGTCCGGCGAATCCATTCGGCGGTCGTCCGGCGCAGCGCCTCCGCCGTGACGCCCGCATCGGCTTGCGCGCAGATCCCAATCGCGAGATGGTCGGGCCGCGGGAACGACCAGATGTAGCCGGGCGGATCCGACGTGAGCTCGATCACGATCTCGTCGCTCGTCGTGCCGTGCGCGAAGAAGCCGGTCGCGATCGAAAGCTGATCGCGCCGGAACGGGCGCGCCACGCGCCGCCGTACGAGGCTGTTCGTACCGTCCGCGCCGATCACGCGCGAGGCGCGCACCGTGCCCGAGCGCGTCTCGATGCGAAAGCCTCCGTTCTCCGCAGTCAGATCGGTGACGCGTGACTGCAGCACGTCGGCGCCGGCGGCTCGCGCCGCGGCGACCAGCGCCCCGTCGAACTGCGCGCGACTCGCGACCACCAGATCGCGATCCGGCGGGGAATCCGGCATCGCGAGCCGTACTGACGCGGATCTGCGCGTGATTGAGTCGACGAACCGCGCTGCACGGATATCGCAGGCAGCCACGCTGAAGGCGTCGTGCGCACGGCGCGGCGCGGCGACCTCGAGCGCGCCGCGCGACCCTACGACATCGACCGCGGGACTGACGATGTCCAGCGCGCGGCCGGTCACGCCGCCGCCGCACGGCTTCTCGCGCGGATGCGAGGGATCGATGAGCAGCACGCGCGCGCCTCGCGTGGCCAATGAATACGCGGCCCACGCGCCGGCGGGCCCGGCGCCGACGACTGCAACGTCGATCACCGTGCTACATTACACGGCCATGGTTGATGTCGACACGGAGCGATTCACGGTTGGCGTGTTTCAGGACGCCGCGTGGGCGAGTAAAGGGCTCGACGCGTTGAAGCAGGCCGGCTTCACGCCCGAGTCGCTGACGGTGCTGGCGAAGCAAAGTGCGGATGTGGATGCGCTCATCAAGAAAACATTCGGATCGCCCGGCGAGCAAATCGACCTCGCGAACGTGGGCGCTGTCGTCGCGCGCGGACCGCTGGTCGACGCGCTCTGGGGCACGACGCGCGATCTGACGAAACTTGGTATGGCGGGCACGATGCGCCGTGTGGGATTTCAGCCGCACGACGGCCGGATTTTCGAAACCTTGACGGGTCGCGGAGGCGTCCTCGTCGCGATTCGCAGCGAGCCGCGCGCGGCCGATGCACTGGCCATCCTGCACTCTTACGGCGGCGGAAACGCCGCTATCGGCGCCTGGACGGGTCGCGTCTAGGTGTTGCGAGAATCAGGACACCGGCCGTCACTTTGGCCTCCGCGTCCTAAGGAATATGGACGGGATCCGAGGCACTTCTTTTGCAGTTGCAGGCTCTGAACACGTGCGCGAGAATATCTCGACGGAACGCATCAACTTCCCAATGGCAGAGATCGAACAGACGGCCGAGGTCCGCCCGAACTCGTCGGTAGGACATCTCACTGTCCACGTCGAAGGGGTTTCGACCGTCGAGACGACGTTTCTCTTCGAACAGCAGGAAAAGCGTATCGCGCCTGCGGCGATGGCGTCCTTCGGCACGCACATCGTCATGGTTGTGGCCGCGATCCTCTTCATCAGGTACGCGCCCAAGCCGGTCTACACCGCAGCCGTTCTGCCCGATCAGCCCAACGCGAACATCGTCTGGTTGAGCGAGCCCGGTCCTGGCGGTGGCGGCGGCGGCGGCGGCAACAAGATGAAAGAACCGCCACGGAAGGCGGAACTGCCCGGCAAGGACAAGATTACGGTTCCTGTCGAGAAACCACCAAAGTTGGAAGTCAAACAGGAAATCAAGAACGAGCCGCCTCCCGTCGCGCAGTTGATGATTCCCGCGAAAATGACGGCCGCGGATCTTGGGCCTTTGCCCGGCGCGATCGAAGCGCCGCCCGGACCACCGACGTTGTCCCAGGGATCGGGTACCGGCGGCGGCGCCGGCACCGGGGCCGGCAGCGGTATCGGTCCGGGATCGGGATCCGGGTTGGGTCCGGGCAGCGGCGGTGGAACGGGTGGCGGCGTGTATCGGCCGGGAAACGGCGTCACGCTCCCGCGTGTGGTGCACGAGGAACGCCCGCAGTACACATCCGACGCGATGCGCGCGAAAGTTCAGGGGACTGTTCTGCTCGAATGCGTCGTGCGTCCGGACGGCAGCGTCGGCGACATCCAGTTGATTCGATCCCTCGACCCGACGTTCGGTCTCGATCAGCAGGCGATCGCTGCGGCGAAACGATGGCGCTTCCAGCCCGGCACGCGGCTCGGCGAGCCCGTCTCCGTCCTCGTCACGATCGAGCTCACGTTCACGCTTCGCTAGGTCAGATAGGGCAGGTAGGTCAGACAGGTCGGGTACGGCAGGTTGGGAAAACCAAAGGCCCGGCAGCGCGAGCTGACCGGGCCTTCTGATTTCTACTTCAGACTTCGGACTTCGAACGTCACACGTTAGTACATTCCGCCCATGCCGCCGGCGCCCGGCGCCGCCGCTTCCTTCTTCTCTTCCGGAATCTCCGAAACCAGCGCTTCAGTCGTGAGGAGGAGCGCAGCGATCGATGACGAGTTCTGGAGTGCCGAACGCACGACCTTCGTCGGGTCGATGACGCCCGCCTGCACCAGGTTCTCGTACTTGTCGGTGAGGGCGTTGAAGCCTTCCTCGGACCTCATTTCCTTCACCTTCGAGACGACGATCGAGCCTTCCTCGCCGGCGTTCTGAGCGATCCAGCGCATCGGTTCCTCGACGGCGCGCGCGACGATGTTGACGCCGATCTGCTGATCGCCGGTGAGCTTCAGCGACTCGAGCGCCTTGCCCGCACGGAGCAGCGCCACGCCGCCACCCGGGACGATTCCCTCTTCGACGGCCGCCTTGGTCGCATGCATCGCGTCCTCGACGCGCGCCTTTTTCTCTTTCATCTCGGTCTCGGTAGCCGCGCCGACCTTGATGACCGCGACGCCGCCGACCAGCTTCGCGAGCCGCTCCTGCAGTTTCTCGCGATCGTATTCGGACGTCGTGTCCTCGACCTGCGCGCGAATCTGCTTCACGCGGCCTTCGATCGCCTGCGACGAGCCGGCGCCCTCGACGATCGTGGTGTTGTCCTTGTCGATCGTGACCTTCTTCGCCTTGCCGAGGTCGTCGAGCTTGATATTCTCGAGCTTGATCCCGAGGTCCTCGGTGATCGCGCGGCCGCCGGTCAGGATGGCGATGTCTTCGAGCATTGCCTTGCGGCGATCGCCGAACCCGGGGGCCTTGACCGCTGCGGCCTGGAGCGTGCCGCGCAGCTTGTTGACGACGAGGGTCGCGAGCGCTTCGCCTTCGATGTCCTCGGCGATGATGAGCAGCGGACGGCCAAGGCGCGCCACCTGTTCCAGCACGGGCAGCAGGTCTTTCATCGAGCTGATCTTCTTCTCGTGGATCAGGATGACCGGATTCTCGAGCACGACTTCCATGCGCTCGGGATCGGTCACGAAATACGGTGACAGGTAGCCGCGATCGAACTGCATGCCTTCGACGACCTCGAGCGAGGTCTCGAGGGTCTTCGCTTCTTCGACCGTGATGACGCCGTCCTTGCCGACCTTGTCCATCGCTTCCGCGATGATCTTGCCGATGGTCTCGTCGTTGTTCGCCGAAATCGTGCCGACCTGCGCGACCATGTTGCCGCTGACCGGCTTCGACATCTTCTTCAGTTCGGCGGTGATTGCCTCGACGGCTTTCTCGATCCCGCGCTTCACGTCCATCGGGTTCGCGCCGGCGACGACGTTCTTCGCGCCTTCGCGATAGATCGCCTGCGCCAGGACGGTCGCCGTGGTCGTGCCGTCGCCCGCGATGTCCGACGTCTTGCTCGCGACCTCGCGCACCATCTGCGCGCCCATGTTCTCGAGCGGATCCTTCAGGTCGATTTCCTTCGCGACCGTGACGCCGTCCTTGGTGATCGTCGGCGATCCGAATTTCTTGTCGAGGACGACGTTGCGGCCCTTCGGTCCGAGCGTAACCTTCACGGCGTCGGCCAGCTGGTTGACGCCGCGCAGCACGGCCTGGCGCGACTGTTCGCCGTACACAATCTGTTTTGCCATCTCTATGTTCTCCGTTTGAAATTCTGAGTGCCGGAACGCTGGACTCTGAACTACTTTTTCTTCTTGGCGCCGCTGGCGCCGTTCTCGACCACGCCGAGGACCTCGTCTTCACGCATGATCAGGAATTCGTCACCATCGATCTTGATTTCCTGCCCGGAGTACTTGCCGAACAGGATCGTGTCGCCCGCCTTCACGTCGAGCGGGATGCGCTTGCCGTCGTCTTTCGCCTTGCCGGCGCCGGCCGCAATGACTTTGCCCTGCTGCGGCTTCTCTTTGGCGGTGTCGGGAATGATGATCCCGCCGACCTTCTGCTCCCCTTCCTCGATGCGCTGAACGATGATGCGGTCGTGCAATGGTCTGACGTTCATGGGCTGTGCTCCGTCTGTAAGTGAAATGAGTGGCCTCAGTGCGTTAGCAGTCTCGCTGGGCAACTGCTAATTATATTTCCGGGCTTGGCACTGTCAACGGGGGACTGCTAATGAGTGGGCAGCCGGGTCTGGATGGGCGGGATGGGCAGAATGGGCCGGACGGGAGGCTGTATGGGCGACCGCCCAAGACCATCCTGCCTCCCGTCCTGCGCTATCCCGTGCCCCTCCAGCCTATCCTGCCCGTTTGATCTTGTACTCGCTCATCTTGCGCGTCAGGGTGTTGCGGTGCATGCCCAGCATATGGGCAGTCTTCGTGAGGCTGCCGTCGCACCGGCCGAGGACACGCGTGATGAACCGCTTCTCGAACTCGTGGACGGCGTCCTCGAACCGGACGCCGCGGTCGACCATTTCCTCGACGAGCTTCTCGAGTCTGTCGCTAATCACGGGACATCATTCGAGCTCCCGCCCGGTGAGACGGCGAAACGCCTCGACGTACTTCTCGCGGGTTTTCAGCACCACCTCGTCGGGCAGCGACGGTACCGGCGGCTGCTTGTTCCAGCGGATGTGTTCGAGGTAGTCGCGCACGAATTGCTTGTCGAAACTGGGCTGTGGCCCGCCGGGCTCGTAGCCGTCGTGCGGCCAGAAGCGCGACGAGTCCGGCGTCAGCACTTCATCGATGAGGATGACGCGCTCGATGTCGTCTCCGAGGGCCGCGTCCTCGGGGCCACTCGTGGGCCGCAGGCCGAATTCGAATTTCGTGTCGGCCACGATGATGCCGCGCGATTCGGCGTAGGCCGCCCCTTCGGCGTACAGCGCGAGCGTCAGATCGCGGACGCGATCGAGGACGGGCCGGCCGATGAGTTTCGCGGCGTCAGCCTCGCTGATGTTGATGTCGTGGCCGGTTTGCGCTTTCGTCGCGGGCGTGAAGATTGGCTGCGGCAGCCGGTCCGACTCCCGCAGGCCCGGCGGCAGTCGAATGCCGCAGACCTCGCCGCTCGTGCGGTAATCCTTCCACGCCGATCCCGAGAGATATCCGCGCGCGACACATTCGACTGGCAGCGGCTCGGTGCGCGTGACGAGCATCGACCGGCCCTGCAGCACATCGGCGTCGCCGCGCACCGGATCCGGATACGACGCCGGGTCGACCGAGATGACGTGATTCGGGACGAGTCCGCGCGTCCGATCGAACCAGAACGCGGAGATCTGCGTGAGCACCTTGCCTTTGTCCGGAATGCCCGATCCGAGCACGTAGTCGAAGGCGGAGATGCGATCGCTGGCGACAATGAGCAGCCGATCGCCGAAGTCGTAGATGTCGCGGACCTTTCCCTGTCGATCCGGACGACGGTCCGCAAGCATGGTCTGGAGAACGGGGGAGGCGAGCGGCAAGGCGATCCTCAGCCGGAGAAGAAGCTGTGCATCTTACAAGGTGTCCGCCGGTCTGACAACAACAACATATAGGGCGGTATAGTAGTGGGCGCTCAAGTCACGATGCGCCCCCGCATTCACACTATCGTCGTCCTGGCGCTCGCGGTCGGCCTGATCGCATGGTTCCTCCATAACGTCGATCTGGGGCGCGTGGCGGCCGATATCGTCCGCGCGAGGCCCGAATGGCTCGCGCTCTCGCTGGCGACGATGTTCGCCAACCTCGCGATTCGGGCGTGGCGATGGAAATACCTGCTCGAGCCGCTTGGCCCGGCGAGCTTCGGCAGCGCGTTTCGCGCGACGGCGGTCGGGTTCGCCGCGAGCACGGTGCTGCCGGCGCGCGCGGGCGAGCTGATCAGACCGTATTTCCTCGCCCGGCAGAGTCGATACGCGCAGCACGAGCGAATGACCGCGACGGGCGCCTTCGCGACGGTCATTCTCGAGCGGTTGCTGGACATCGTGACGGTGCTGGTCCTGCTCGCGATGTACGTGTTCGTCTTCGATCGCGATCTCGCCACGACGAATCCGGTCGCGCTCGTCTGGCTGAAATGGATCGGCGCGACGGCCGGCGCGGGCGCGTTCGCGGCGCTCGTCGTGCTGTTCATCCTCGCCGGCGATCCGAAGCGGCTTGGACGGGCGATGACGCGCCTGGAGCGCGTCGCGCCCTCGAAGCTGGCCGGCCTGATCGCGCGTGTCGCGGAGAAGTTCGCGCTGGGGCTCGGGGCGATTCGGCGTCCACGGCGGCTGCTCGTCGCGCTGCTGTGGTCGTTTCCGCTCTGGCTCGCGATCGCCGCCGGACTCTGGGCCGTCGCCGTCGCCTTTCGAATCGACTTGCCCTTCTCCGGAACGTTCCTGATCATTGCGCTGCTGTCGCTCGGCGTGACCCTCCCGACGCCAGGAGCGGTCGGCGGTTTCCACGCCGCGTATCGCTACGGCGCGACGACCTTCTTCGGAGCCACCGACGATGCGGCGGTCGGCGCCGCGATCGTGGCGCACGTGCTGTCCCAGGGGCCGTCGCTGCTGCTCGGGTTGATCTTCGCGGCGCAGGAGGGACTGAACCTGGCGGGCATTCAACGGCTGGCGCGTCAGGCGGAGCAGGGGAACACCGCGTGAAGTGTCCCTACTGTGGTCATCTCGGTGACAAAGTCGTCGACTCGCGCGAGAGCAAGGAAGGGGAAGTCATCCGGCGGCGGCGCGAGTGCCTGGAGTGCGCGAAGCGCTTCACCAGCTACGAACGGATCGACGAGATCCCGTACATGGTGGTGAAGAAGGACGGCACGCGGGAGCGGTTCGAGCGACAGAAACTGATTGCGGGATTGCTGAAGGCGTGCGAGAAGCGCCCCGTCACGGTGGCCGCGCTCGAAGCGATCGCCGATAAAGTGGAAGCCACGCTGCAGGAGCGTCCGGAAAAAGAGATTGCCACCGCCGACGTCGGCGGGTTCGTGATGGAGGAGCTCAAGAAGCTGGACAAGGTCGCCTATGTCCGGTTCGCGTCGGTGTACCGGCATTTCCGGGATATCGGGGAGTTCATGACCGAGCTGAAAGATCTCTTGAACGTGAAGGAATGATTCGGTAGATGCCCGCGACCGTCACATCGATCTCTCCGCGACGCGCCGGCGGCCCGGGCCGGGCCCAGCCGCCCCCGCCGCGGCGCCGTCCGTTTCGCGACAGCCCGAAGCTGATTCTCGCCGGCATCGCGGTCCTCGTCGGGGTGCTGATCGCGCTCCTCGCGATCGCCAACGGCACGTCGCGCTTCTCGCCCGACTTCCTCAGCGAGTTCGTGCTGTACGCCTTGTCGGCGGCCGATCTCACGATGCTCGCGGCGCTGCTGTTCGTGCTGGCGCGCAACATCGTCAAGCTGGTCGTCGAGCGCCGCAAGGCGCTGCCGTTCGCGCGCTTCCGCGCCAAGCTCGTCGTGCTGCTGCTCGTCATGACGTTCGTGCCGTCGGTGCTGGTCCTCATCGTCGGCAGCGAGCTGATCCGCACGAGCGTCGACCGCTGGTTCAACGCGCCGATGGAAGAAATCCTGACGTCGGCGAACAAGATCGCGAGCGACTACTACCACGAGCGCCAGATGCTCGTCAGCGATCACGCCGCGCGAATCGCGCGCTCGCTCGGAGCGGTCGATCTCAGCGGCACGAACGTCCGGCCGATTCGCGATCTGCTGGCGCCCGACGTGACGCTGCAGCGCGTGCAGCTCGTGGAGGTGTACCGCGTGACGGTGCAGCCCGCGGCGTTCGGCTCGCTGCCGAATCTCGAGCCGGTCGTGGACGTCGCGGCGCCGGCGCTGCCGCCCGGGTACAACCGCGCCGCCGCCGATCGACTGGCGGCGCAGGCGCTCGCGAGCGGTTCGAGCGCGGCGGGCGCGTCGGAGACGAGCTCCATCGAATCCCTCGGCGCGTCGGGCGATCTGCTGCACGCGGCCGCCGTGATCCGCGGCAAGGATGGGCGGCCGACCGGCGTCGTCGTCGCCACCGATTACCTGACCGGCGAGCTCGCCGTGCGATCGCGCAGCATGAGTCAGGCATTCGAGAAGTACAACCAGCTGCGCGTGCTGAAGCGTCCGCTGACCGGCGTCTATCTGTCGTTCTTCCTCGGTGTCACGCTGATGATTCTGGTGAGCGCGACGTGGACCGGCGTCTACATGGCCAAGCGGATCACCGGTCCGGTGCAGAGGCTCGCGGCCGCGGCGCGCGAAATCGGCGCGGGCCGGCTCGATCAACGCGTCGAGCCTCAGAGCCACGACGAATTCGGATCGCTCGTCGAGGCGTTCAACGCAATGGCCAGCGAGCTGGCGAGCAGCCGGCGCAAGGTGGAGCGATCGACGATCGAGCTGGAGCGGAAGCACCTCGAAGTGGAAGGACGCCGGCGCTACATCGAGACGATCCTGGAGCGCATCACCACCGGCGTCGTGTCGGTCGACGCGGCCGGCACGATTACGATGATCAACAGCGCGGCGGCGCGGCTGTTGACGCTGAACCGGCAGATCATCGGCCAGCCGGCGTTCGCGGTGTTCGATCGCCTCGACCTGCAGCCAATCGCGAAGCTGGTCGCGGGCGCCGGACGCACGAAGGCTGAAGCTCCGGCGCAGGAGATCGCGATCGCGCGCGACGGTCACGAGCTGCACCTCGCCGTCGCCGCCACGCCGCTCGCCGGCGACAGCGGCGCGCCGGAGGGGATCGTCCTCGTGCTCGATGATGTCACGCCGCTGATTCGCGCGCAGAAGGTCGCGGCGTGGCGCGAGGTCGCCCGGCGCCTCGCGCACGAGATCAAGAACCCGCTGACGCCGATTCAGCTGTCGGCGGAGCGGCTCCGCAGGAATTTCAGCGGCGCGCCGCCGCACGCCAGGGCGCTCATCGAGGAGTGCACGACCACGATCGTCGGCGAAGTGGAATCGCTCAAAGGGCTCGTCGACGAGTTCTCGCAGTTCGCGCGGATGCCGTCGCCGCGCACGGTCCCGAGCGATCTGGCGCAGCTCATCACCGACACGATCGCGCTCTACAACGGCCTGTTCGCGGAGGTGAGCATCGAGCAGCGCTTCGCGCCGGGCGTGCCGCTCGTGCGTCTCGATCCCGAGCAGATGCGCCGCGTCATCATCAACCTCGTGGACAACGCAATCGAGGCGATGGAGCGCCGCGGCCGCCTCGTCGTGGAGACCCAGCTCGACGGCGCCAACAGTCTGGTGCGCGTCGTCGTCGCCGACGACGGCCCGGGAATTCCACCCGCGGAGCGGGACAAGCTGTTCCTGCCGTATTACTCGACGAAACGGCGGGGCAGCGGGCTCGGCCTCGCGATCGTCCGCCGCATCATCGCGGAGCATGGCGGAACCATCGACGTCGGCGATAATGTCCCTCGCGGGACGCGATTCACGATCGAGCTGCCTTGCTGACGATGACCCTGTGAAACCGACGATTCTGATTGTCGACGACGAACCTGGCGTCCGTACCGCGCTGACCGGCGTCCTGCACGACGAAGGCTACACGGTCGAGGCCGTCTCGAGCGGCGAAGCGTGCCTCGAGCGGGTGACACGCGGGCCGATCGATCTGATCGTGCTCGACGTCTGGCTGCCGGGCATGGACGGCCTGGCGACGCTCGCGCGCCTGCGCGAGCGTCAGGTCGACGCGCAGGTCGTGCTGATCTCGGGCCACGGCAACATCGAATCGGCCGTGCGCGCGATCAAGATGGGCGCGTTCGACTTCGTCGAGAAGCCGCTCTCCCTCGACAAAACGGTCCTCGTCGTCAACAACGCGCTGCGCCAGCGGCGCCTCGAAGCCGAGAACCGGGCGCTGCGCGCGAGGGTCGATCGTCAACAGGCGATGGTCGGCGAGAGCTACGCGATGCGGCAGCTCCGCGAGCAGGTGGCCATGGCGGCGCCGACCAACGGACGCGTGCTCATTTACGGCGAGAACGGCACCGGCAAGGAGCTGGTCGCGCGCACCATTCACCTGCTGAGCCGGCGCCGCGCCGGCGCGTTCGTGGAAGTCAACTGCGCGGCCATTCCGGAAGATCTGATCGAGAGCGAGCTGTTCGGACACGTCCGCGGCGCCTTCACCGGCGCGGTCGCGGATCGCCGCGGCAAGTTCGAGGTGGCGGACGGCGGGACGATCTTCCTCGACGAGATCGGCGACATGAGCCTGAAGACGCAGGCCAAAGTGCTGCGCGTCCTCCAGGAACAGACGATCGAGCCGGTGGGGGTCAGCGGGGCGACGCGCATCAAGGTGGACGCGCGCGTGCTGGCCGCGACGAACAAGGACCTGCAGGCGGAGATCCGGTGCGGACGGTTCCGCGAGGACCTGTTCTTCCGGTTGAACGTGATTCCGATCTTCGTCCCGCCGCTGCACGATCGCCAGGAAGACATTCCGCTGCTCGCCGATCACTTCATGGCCGAGTTCGCGCGGGAGTACGGGCGGCGCGTCAAGAGCTTCGAGCCCGGCGCGCTCGCGCTGCTGCAGCACTATCCGTGGCCGGGCAACGTGCGCGAGCTCCGCAACGTGATCGAGCGGCTGATGATCATGGTGCCGGGCGATGCAATCTCGGCGGTGGATCTCAGCTTCCTGGATCCGGCGGGTCTGACGCGTCCGGCGCTCGCCGACGTGGCGGCGGAGCGGATGACGCTGCACGAAGCGCGCGATCGCTTCGAGCGCGACCTGATTCTGCGCACGCTCGCCGAGCAACAGGGCAACATGTCGCGGACCGCGGAAGTCCTCGGCGTCGAGCGCAGCAACCTCTATAGAAAGATGAAGGCGTTCGGCATTGCGCCCTCGCGGAAGGTGGATGAGGAGCCGGAGAGCGTGTAGGGGCCGACCCGTGTGTCGGCCCGCGCGGACATGCGGGTCCGCCCCTACGACTCAGCTCTCAGCTTGTTTTCCAGCACCTGATCCGGTTTGAAGCCCTCGATCTGCAGATAGAACTGCGCGGCGGCGTTGAGCGCCGCGGAGGGCACCAGGCCGACGATCTCGCTTTCCAGAATCGACACGCCGTAGCGCTCGGCCTCGCGCTTCACGGTTTCGAAGACGCGGAAGATCGGTGTCTTCTCGTAGTTCGTCAGGTTCATCGATACCTGGACGATCCCGCGATCCTCGAGC
>Ga0114129_10013248_pt1 | contig 11745 bp, 13 predicted proteins | sample RhiMetdeltSRZDD1_FD_80071 | JGI IMG/M metagenome (GOLD analysis project Ga0114129, IMG submission 80071) | Populus rhizosphere microbial communities from Tennessee, USA - Rhizosphere MetaG P. deltoides SRZDD1 (version 2) (version 2) | ecosystem: Host-associated > Plants > Roots > Rhizosphere >... | reverse complement strand
CGGCCGAGGGCGTCGGCGCGCGCACGTCGGCGACGAAATCGGCGATCGTGACATCGGTTTCGTGCCCCACGGCCGAGATCACCGGCACCGGCACGCGCGCAATCGCGCGCGCGACCGACTCGACGTTGAAAGCCCAGAGATCTTCGAGAGATCCGCCGCCCCGGCCGAGGATGACCACGTCGACGCCGGGCACGCGGGCAATCTGTCGAAGGCCGCGCGCGATTTCAGGCGCGGCGTCCTCCCCCTGCACGCGCGCGGGACAGATCACCAGATGGGCATTCGCGTACCGGCGCCTCAGGACCTTGATGATGTCGCGAATGGCCGCGCCATCGAGAGAGGTGACGATGCCGATCTTCCGCGGTAGAGCGGGCAAGGGACGCTTTCGCGCGGCGTCGAACAGCCCTTCGTCCTGCAGCCGCTTCTTCAGTTGGTCGAACGCCAACTGCCGCGCGCCGAGGCCGTGTGGCTCGAGGTGCTCGCAGACGAACTGGTATTCACCCTTCGGTTCGTACACCGATACTTTGCCCCGCGCGATGACGCGCAGGCCGTCGGCCGGCTTGAACTTGAGATACCGAAGCGCCGACCGGAACATGAATCCCCGCAGTTGCGACGAGGAATCCTTGAGCGTGAAATAGAAATGGCCCGCGTTCCAGACTTTGCAATTCGACAGCTCACCCTCGACCCAAACTTCGAAGAACGTCTGTTCGAGGAGATCCCGGACCCTGACGGTGAGCTCGGTGACGGTGAGAACGCGGCGGGGAGAACTGCTTGGGCCGGAAGCCTGACGACTGACGGCTGGCCCAGACGACGGCTCTGGCTCGTCGTCTTCCTCTTCAAACGGTAGATCGAATAGATCCGACATCTGAAAGGTCTTTCAACTCGTCTGCGCTGTAACTGATGCGCTCGATATCGGTCGCGCGTCCATTTTTTTCGTCGGCCTCGACAATCACAGCATTCAGGCGCGGGTTGGCGGTCGCCGTCTCGAACTTTGCGGGCAATGCGGTCAGGAATCTTCCGAGCGCCGCATCGATCTCCACCCCGATGATTGAATCGTGCGGGCCGGTCATACCAACATCGGTGAGATACGCGGTGCCTTTGGGCAGCACCCGCTCGTCGGCTGTCTGCACGTGTGTATGAGTGCCGACGACCGCGGTCACCGACCCGTCGAGATGCCAACCCATGGCCATCTTTTCCGAGGTCGCCTCGGCGTGGAAGTCCACGAAGACGATCCGCGTGCGCTCGCGCAGCCGCTCGATCTCCTGTTTGACCACGACGAACGGGTCGTCGATGTTCAGCATGAACACGCGCCCCATCACGTTGACGACACCGACTGACACGCCGCCGCGGCTCCGCGCCACGTAGCTGCCATTCCCCGGCGCTCCGGCAGGATAGTTCGCTGGCCGCAACAGACGAGGCTCGGCCCCGATGTAGTCGAAGGCCTCTTTCTTGTCCCAGATGTGGTTTCCCGACGTCATCACCTCGATGCCCCAGTCGAGCAACTGGTCGCCGATCTCGCGCGTGATGCCGAAACCCGCCGCCGCATTCTCAGCGTTGGCGATGACGAAATCGATGCTGTGGTAATCCACCAGGGCGGACAGCCCCTGGCGCACGAGCTCACGGCCGGGGCGGCCGACGATGTCGCCGATGAACAAAATGCGGATCATGGCGAATGGCTGATCGCTGATGGCAAAGTGCCCAATGGTCGCACAGACCATCCACCATGTGCCATCAGCCTCTAGCCATCAGCCCTGGTGGCGACTGTGATCTCGATCGTCTTCCCGCGACGCTCGCCGAGTTTCGGCAGCGTGATGCGGAGCTCGCCGCCGGTGAGGGTCGCACGCCCTCGCGAGGTGTCGCACGCACGCGCCAGGCGTACGACCCGCGCGAACCGTCCATACCCGCGTTCCACGAGGTGGAAGCTCGATTCGCTATGCGCGCGCCGGGCGGGCTTCTCGCCGACGATCAGTACGCCGTCGTGCTTGGTCATGATGCGAACTGCCGACGGCTTGATACCCGGCAGGTCGACGACGATCTCGAGCGCATCGTCGGTCTCGTAGACGTCGAGGGCCGGTGTGCATTCGCCCGCCAGCGATTCGGCCCCGAATGCGCGGCCGAGCTCGAGAAAAACCTGCCGCACCTCATCCGAAAAATCGCCGATTTCCGACGGGATTGCGATGGTGTGGATGCGAGGCGGCACGGCGAAATAATCGCACAGCCCTAGGAATCGCGCCAGCAGAGCAATACGTTAGCTATTAGTATTAAAGACTAAGATTTAGTGCTTGACATACACTCATGTCATCCCTATACTTGGTCAACGCCAAGGAAACGAGGATTAAACCGATGCCAGGCAAAGTGATTGGAATCGACCTCGGCACGACCAACTCGGTCGTCGCCGTCATGGAAGGTGGGCAACCCACCGTCATCGTGAATCAGGAAGGGGCCAGAACGACGCCGTCGGTCACCGCCTTCACCAAGGACGGCGAGCGACTCGTCGGCCAGGTTGCGAAGCGGCAGGCTGTCACCAACCCCGAAAACACAGTCTTCTCGATCAAGCGGTTCATGGGCCGCAAGTTCGACGAAATCCCAAGCGAGGCCTCGCGCGTGCCCTATAAGGTGGTTCGCGCTCAGAACGGCGACGCGTGGGTCGAAACACGCAGCAAGAAATACTCGCCGCCTGAAATCTCGGCGATGGTGCTGCAAAAGCTGAAGCAGGCCGCCGACGATTACCTCGGCGAGAAGGTCGCCGACGCGGTCATTACGGTGCCCGCCTACTTCAACGACGCACAGAGACAGGCCACGAAAGACGCTGGCAAGATTGCCGGCCTCAACGTCCTGCGAATCATCAACGAGCCGACGGCCGCGGCACTCGCGTACGGGCTCGACAAGAAGAAAGACGAGACGATCGCGGTCTACGACTTCGGCGGCGGCACGTTCGATATCTCCGTGCTCGAAGTCGGCGAGGGCGTCGTCGAGGTGAAGGCCACCAACGGCGACACGCATCTCGGTGGCGACGACCTCGACGATCGCATCATCGAGTGGCTCGTCTCGGAGTTCCGGAAGAGCGACGGGATCGATCTCTCGAAGGATCGAATGGCGCTGCAGCGCCTCAAGGAAGGCGCAGAGAAAGCCAAGATCGAGCTGTCGACCGCGCTCGAAACGGAGATCAACCTGCCGTTCGTCACGGCCGATGCGAGCGGACCGCGGCACCTCCAGATGAAGCTGTCGCGCGCGAAGCTCGAGCAGCTCGTCGACGATCTGCTCCAGCGGACGATGGGGCCCGTCAAGCAGGCGCTTGCCGATGCCGGGGTTGATCCCAAAAAGATCGACGAGGTGGTTCTTGTCGGCGGCTCGACCCGGATGCCGAAAGTGCAGCAGCTGGTGCGCGAGTTCTTCGGCAAGGAACCTCACAAGGGCGTCAACCCTGATGAGGTCGTGGCAATCGGCGCGGCGGTGCAGGGCGGCGTCCTGACGGGCGACGTCAAGGACATGCTGCTGCTCGACGTCACGCCGCTGTCGCTCGGTATCGAGACGCTCGGCGGGGTGATGACGACCCTCATCAACCGCAACACGACGATTCCCACGCGAAAGAGCGAGATCTTCTCGACGGCGACCGACAACCAGACGAATGTCGAAGTGCACGTGCTGCAGGGTGAGCGACCGATGGCGCGCGACAACCGGACGCTCGGCAAGTTCCAGCTCGTGGGATTGCCGCCGGCGCCGCGAGGTGTGCCGCAGGTGGAAGTCTCGTTCGACATCGACGCGAACGGCATCGTCAACGTCGCGGCGAAGGATCTGGCGACCGGCAAGGAGCAGAAGATCACCATCAGCGGTGCGAGCGGCCTCTCGAGAGAGGACGTCGATCGGATGGTGAAAGAAGCGCAAAGCCATGCGTCGGAAGACCAGGCGCGCCGCGATTTGATCGACGCGCGCAACCAGGCCGACTCGCTCGCGTATCAGGTCGAGAAGACGGTGAACGAAAACCGCGAGAAAGTGGCGGTCGGTGACCTCTCGACCATCGAACGCGCTATCGCGGATCTGCGGCAAGTCGCGCAGGGCGAGGATGTGGCGGCGATCAAACAGGCGACCGAGACGCTGCAGAAGGCGTCGCATAGCCTGGCCGACGTGCTTTACAAAACGCAGGGTTCGCAGGGTTCGCAAGGTTCGCAAGGTTCGGGAAACTCGAATGTCAAGGACGCGGAAGTCGTCGACGCGGAGTATGCAGAGACTGCGTAAATAACGGGCCGGGCCCACCCGGCCTACTAGACCTTTGAAGAGGAGGAAATATGACCGTTGTGCGTTGGGATCCGTTCCGGGATTTTGGCTTCACGGCGCCGAGTTCGTGGATGCCGCCGGTCGACATCTTTCAGACCGGCGATCACGAGCTCGTGCTGAAGGCCGAACTGCCCGACATGTCGCGCGAGGACATCGACATCACTGTCGAGAACTTCGTGCTCACGATCAAGGGCGAGAAGAAGCTGTCGACCGAGGTGAAGGAAGAGCAGTATCACCACGTGGAGCGGCGGTACGGTTCGTTCAGCCGCTCGTTCTCGCTGCCGCAGACCGTCGACTCAAACCGGGTCGCGGCGGAATACAAGAATGGCGTCCTCACCGTGCGGCTGCCGCTGCGTGAGGAAGCGAAACCGCGGACGATCAAGGTCGACGTCGCCGCGTAACGATAGGGTCGGGTAGGTCGTGAGAGGCCTACCCGACCCACCGGACCTACCCGACCCACCGGACCTACCAGACCTACCTGACCGCGTGTTACTGTCTATGGTTGAAATGGACGACACCACGCCGCAAACCCTCGGAGAACAGCTGGTCGAGCTGCCGAAGATTCCGCCCGAGCCGTTGCCGCCGATCGAGAGCCGGTTCTTGTTCGTCGACGTCGCGGCGCTGCGGGCCAAGCAGTTGCGGAAGGGCGCACGCCCGCGCCTTGAGGACGAGCTGCCGCAGCTCCACAAAGCCGAGCGGGTTGCTATGGAAGAAGTTCGGCGCGGCCTCGTGTACTACGACGTACCCGTGAACAAACCGGCGCGGCCGGAGCCCGAGGCATGACCGGCGACGCTGTACAAATCGCGCTTGGCGCGCTTCAGGGCCTGGGAGCGAGCACCGTGTTCGTGCTGGTGCTGTTCATCGGTTTCTGTGTCGTCGTGGGCTTCACGAAAACGAAAAAGACCGCTGGCGGCAAGGCTGTCGTGGTCAAGAGTCTCGACGAGCGCATCACCCACCAGCCGATGGCCTATCTGGCGCCGACAGCGCCTCGTGGTCCGGCGGATCAACTCAAGGCGCCGGAACTTCTCGAGGCTGCAGCCCGTAAATCCTGAGTAGGCGCAGACCGGTGGGTTTGCGCGGGAGGCACCCGTGCTCAGTCTGTTGACCTTGCCGTTTCGCTTGTTCTTCGGCCTCCTCTTCGCGCTCCTCTTCCTTCCGCTCACGATTCTGTTTCTTCCCTTTATCCTCTTGCGCCTCGTGCTGAAGGCGCTGTTTGCCCTGGTGATGCTCCCCTTCGCACTCATCGGGGCGGGCCTCGGCATCGCGGTCGCCCTGGTGGCGGTCTCGTTCGCTCTTCTGATCCCGCTGATGCCGTTCATCGTCATTGGAGTGTGCGTGTGGCTGCTTACGCGAAACTCTCGGGCTGCCACCGTAATCCAAGGTTGATGATCCGCTGTAGCACTGTTTCGTACGTCAATCCGACCTTCTCCGCTGACGCCGCGAAATCCTCTCCCTTGGCGATTTGAGGGTTCGGGTTCGCTTCGAGCACCCACACGTTCCCGTTATCCTCGAGCCTCAGATCGATTCGGGCGTATCCACTGAGCTCCAGCGCGCGAAACGCGCGCTTGCACACGTGCTGGATGCCTTCGGCTTGAGCCTCGGGCAGGTCACGCGCCGGCCCGCTGTCGATCCCATATTTCTTCTGGTACTTCACGCTCCATTTCACGCGGTCGGTCGCGATCCGCTTGGCGCCTTCGGGCATGTTGGTGAAGAACAGCTCCCACACAGGTAAGACCTGGAGCGCCTGGTTCCCCAGGATGCCCACGTAAATCTCCCGTCCCTCCACGTACTGTTCGACGATGGCGGCCGTGTGGATGCTCTCGTGGACGAAGGCAACGCGCTCTTTGAGCTTCTCGTCGCTGTCGACCACGGAGGCCTGCGAGATCCCGATCGACGCTTCCTGCGTCAGCGACTTCACGATCAGCGGAAAGGTGAGCCGCTTGGGCCGCCGGATCGGACGTCCGATCCGGAAGACCTCGAACTCGGGCACCGGAATGCGATGGTACGCGAGCAGCTTCTTCGAGAGCGACTTGTCGCGCGCCATCAGCAGGCCGCGCGGGTTGCACCCGGTATAGGGAAGCTTCAGGAGCTCGAGGTGCGACACGACGTTCTGATCGAAGATCGTGATGTCGTCGAACCCTTCGAGCAGGTTGAACGCGATGTGCGGCTTCCATTCGCTGACCAGACGCCGGATCTCGCCAAGATCGTCGTGCACGGGGAGCGTACGGACCTCGTGTCCCATGGCCGTCAGCGTCGAGATGACGTCGTACTCGGTCCGCCACGGCTCCGACGTGATGTCGGTTCCCTCTTCGACCTTTTCCGGTGGAATCAGGTGTCGATGGACGAGCGCGACGACCCGCAGCTTGTTCCCGCTCATAACGCCACCCGATGCCGCCCGCTGTGGAGGTAGTTCATCGTTTGCACGGTCAGAAAGACCATGAAGTCGGTTTTCGTCGATTCTTCCGAATCGGTGAGCCGCAGGTTCAATTCCCGGCAGCGGTCGATGACGCGCTCGATCAGCTGATCGATCGTGTACTGGTAACTGTCGGTGAAACTGGCGACCGTACTGCGAACTTCCTTTCTGATGCGGCGAACGAAGCGCGCGGCCGCCGGATTCTTGGCGTAGTCGGATCCGTTCGAGAACAGGTTGTACAAATCGCTGTCGTAGAAATCCGGATGATCGAGCCCGTAGTGCTCGCGCTTCTTTCGATAATGCTCACCCAGCGTTTTCTTCAAGCGCGGCAAGGGATCCATGCGGCGCTTCGATTTCACGCGTGGCCGCGTCCGCGAGAGCTCGCGCATCAAGCGATCCATGTATTCGAGCTTGCGCTTGGCCGGCCACCCGGCGTAGCGACTTGCCCACATCGAGTGCGGGTCGAGCCAGACGGCGAACGTTTCCGCGAAGTCTTCGTCGGGGTGGCTCTGGGCATACCAGTGATCGAGATGCTGGACGAAGCTCTTGCTGTACGGTTTCGGCGTGTAGTACTCCGGGTACTCGATCCCCGGACTGCCGAAGATCCGCCGGCGTCGCGGCCGGCGCCGCAGCCTGTACGCGTTGTCGATGGCGTGGCCGGTCTCGTGACGCAGAATGCGCAAGCACTCCTCGGGATCGCCGCCTTCGACTTCCAGCATTTGGGCGAATTCCAGTTTGGCGAGACGCGGATGCGCCAGGTAGAACGGAATGGCGATGCCGGGGACGCCGTCGGGAGTGAACCATTCGTCCGAAAGCCAGTAGTACGGCCGGAATGCGAGACCGCGCGCGTCGAGCTCTGCACCGAGTTGCGCGATTCGGGCCTCGACATCGGTCCCCTCGAGCGTCAGCCCGAGGTCGCACATCCTGACCTCGAGGAGCTGCTCGTCGGTGAAGTTGGCCCAAGCGGGGTCAGACATGGTCGGCTAGGGCAGTGGGGCGGGTAGGGCAGGTAGGCCGGGCAGGGACGTCACAGCGTGGGCGCCTCGTTCGACCACGCCGTGTCGCGCTCGTATGCCTCTGCGATCCGGAGAAGGGAGGCTTCGTCGAACGGCCGTCCAGTGAACTGCAACCCGATCGGGAGCTTGCCGGCGGTGAACCCACACGGAACGCTCACCGCGGGCAAGCCTGCGAGATTCGCGCTCACCGTAAAGACGTCGGCGAGGTACATCTGCAACGGATCGGCGACGCGCTCGCCGATCTCGAATGCCGGCGTCGGACTGGTCGGCATCGCGATCGCGTCGACGGCCTCCGGCCCCTGGAACGCCTCTTCGTAGTCGCGCAGGATCAGCGTGCGCACCTGCTGCGCCTTCAGATAGTACGCATCGTAATAACCGGCGCTGAGGACGTAGGTCCCGAGCATGATCCGGCGCTTCACCTCGGGACCGAATCCACGCGCGCGGGTCTGCGTGTACATGGCGCGCAGGGGTTCGTGGCTCGGCGTTCGTCGCTCGTCGTTTTTCGCGCGGAATCCGTATCGAACGCCATCGTATCGCGCCAGGTTCGAGCTCGCTTCTGCCGTCGACACGAGATAGTAGGCCGGGATCGCGTACTTCGCGTGTGGCAGCTCGACGTCGACAAGTGTTGCGCCACGCGCTTTCAGCGTGTCGAGGGCGTCCGCCAGCGCGCGGCCGACCTCAGGGTCGACACCCTGATCGACGAGCGCGCGCGGAACGCCGATCCGAACGCCGCGCACGTCGCCGGTGAGCGCTGCGCTGAACTGCGGAACCGGCTCGCTCGCGCTCGTCGCATCGGCCCGATCGATTCCCGCGAGGACCTCGAGTGCGATCGCCGCATCCTGAACGGTACGCGTGATGGGACCGATCTGATCCAGCGAAGAGGCGTGCGCGATCAGTCCGAACCGCGACACGCGGCCGTAGGTCGGCTTGAGGCCGACGACGCCGCAGAGCGCGGCTGGCTGGCGAATCGACCCACCGGTGTCGGACCCAAGCGCCAACGGAACGAGTCGCGCCGCGACAGCCGCCGCCGACCCGCCGCTCGTGCCGCCCGGAATGCGATCGAGGTCCCACGGGTTTCGCGCCGGTCCAAACGCGGAGCTCTCATTCGACGAACCCATCGCGAACTCGTCGCAGTTCGTCTTGCCGACCATGATTGCGCCGGCCGAATCGAGCCGCGAGACCACGGTGGCGTCGTACGGCGGCACGTATTGCTCGAGCATGCGCGACGAGGCGGTCGTACGAATGCCACGCGTGCAGATGTTGTCCTTCAGCGCCACCGGAACGCCGGCCAGCGGCGCGTCGCGCCATCGATCGAACTCCGCGTCCAAGGCCTGCGCCCGCGCCAGCGCATGATCGGCGACAACCGTGTTGAAGACATTGAGCCTCGGATTGACCGCTTCGATCCGCGCAAGCGCCTCGCGACACAGCTCGGTCGCGGATTGCGCGCGCGCCCGGAATGCGTCGCGCGCGGCACGCACGGTGCCGACATCGCTCATCCGATGACCCGCGGCACTTTGAAAAACCCGCCGTCGAGGCGCGTGCGGTCGGCGTCCGGCGCGTTTTGCAGCGTGTCGGCGATATCGAGCGACGCTTCGAGAACGTCGGCGCGATCCACGGCACCGTGGGCAACCAGACTCGCGGTCGGCGGAACGCCGGTGGTGTCGATCCGCTGGACTTGTTCGGCGTACTCGAGAATGCTGCCAAGCTGCCGGGTAAAGAGGTCGATTTCGAGGCTGTCGAGGTCGAGATTCGCGAGCGCAGCGATCGCCACAACCTGCTCGCGCGTCAATGCCGAAGCCATGGCAAATGCTAGCATGAGGCTTTTCGGTCCCGAATGAAGATGAGGCGCGCAGCGGTCGCTGGCAGCTGGTATCCCGGCACGGCGCCGACGCTCGCCGCGGCAGTGGATGCGCATCTCGCCCGGGTCGACCGTGACGTGCCAGGCGATCTCGTCGCGCTCGTCGCGCCGCACGCGGGCCTCATGTACTCTGGTCCTGTCGCGGCTCACGCATATCGCCTGCTCCGTGACCGTACATTCGACCTGTGCGTACTCGTCGGCCCATCGCACTTCGTGGGTTTCGATGGCGTGTCGATTCTCTCGTCGGGAGGATTTGAAACGCCGCTCGGCGTTTCGCCGGTAGACCAGGCATGTGCGCGGACGCTGCTCGAGGCGTCACCGATGGTTCAGGAGTACGCGGCCGCGCATCAGCGCGAGCACTCGCTCGAAATGCAGTTGCCGTTTCTTCAGCGGCTCGCACCTGCGGTGCCGATTGTTCCGCTCGTGATGGGTTATCAAACCGCGCAGACGGCGCGCGCGCTCGGCGACGCGCTGGGCGCGGCCCTCAAAGGGCGGCGGGTGCTGCTCGTCGCCAGCACCGACCTCTCTCACTACCATGACGCGAACACGGCCAGGAAGCTCGACGCCGTCGTGATCGACTGTGTCTCGAAGCTCGATGCCGACAGGTTGCAGAGCGCGCTCGACGCGCAGCCGGAACACGCCTGCGGCGGCGGGCCAACCGTCGCCGTCATGCGAGCCGCACAGCATCTTGGTGTCCGCGATGCGATCGTCCTCAACTACGCCGATTCGGGAGATGTGTCGGGCGACAAATCTGCCGTGGTGGGTTATATGGCGGCGGCTTTCGGTAATTTCGACAAACTCTCCACCGCGGAGGACGCGCAGGACAGGAGGTAAGGTGGAGAGTCGTGCACACGCGACGAACGATCACGACCGCGCCTGGCTGCTGACGCTCGCTCGCGACGCCATCGTGGCCTACGCCAACGAGCGGCAACTCCTGACGTCCATCAGCGAATCGATTGCCGAGCGTCGCGGCGGCGCATTCGTCACGCTGCACAAACACGGCGAGCTTCGCGGGTGCATCGGCCACATCGAACCGGATGAGCCGCTCGGTCGCGTCGTGCCGCGCTGCGCCGTTGCCGCTGCTTCAACCGATCCCCGCTTTCCGCCAGTCAGTCTGGCCGAGATACCGGAGCTCGAGATCGAAGTCTCGCTGCTCGGACCTCTCGAGCCGATCACCGGTCCGGCCGACATCATCATCGGCCGCCACGGTCTCGTCGTCGAACGCGACCGGCATCGAGGCCTTCTACTCCCGCAGGTGGCGACGGAATGGAAGTGGGACGCGCAGACGTTTCTGGCCCAAACCTGCCACAAAGCCGGACTGTCGCCCGATGCGTGGAAACGCCTGGCGAAGATCTGGCGCTTTGAGGCCGAGGTCTTCAGCGAAACGCAGCCTCCACACGCGGCGTGAAACGCTATACACTTGGCGCGCCGAGACAGGCTTTTGTGGAGGTCGTCATGTCGACCGCCCGTCCGCCACGATTCCTTTCAGTTTCAACCGTCCTGGGTGTCGCGCTTCTCGCGACGACCGCGGCGTCGACCGCACAGGCGCCGGCGCCCCCTGCCGGCGCGGTGACATTCACAAAGGACATCGCGCCCATCCTGCAGAGAAGTTGTCAGGAATGCCATCACACGGATGGCGTGGGGCCGATGTCGCTCGTGACGTACGAAGAGGTGAGACCGTGGGCGCGGTCGATGAAAGCGCGCACCGCGCTTCGGAGTCAGCGTGGGGCGATGCCGCCGTTCTTCGTCGAGAAGAACATCGGTATTCAACGATTCAAACACGATCCCTCGCTGACGGAGGATGAGATCGCCAGGATCGCCCAATGGGCCGACAGCGGGGCGCCGCGAGGGAATGCGGCGGACGCCCCGAAGCCGCTCAGTTTCGACGACACGGATAAGTGGACGATCGGTGAACCGGATCTGATCCTGAAATCGCGCGAAGTGCTCGTTCCTGCCGTCGGTCCCGACTGGTGGGGCGACATCGGCCTCGTGCCAACGGGTCTTGTCGAGGATCGATACGTGTCGGCCGTCGAAGTGCGAGAGGTCAACGACATTCCCCGAGGCGGCTCGACTACGACCGTCGGTGGTCGGTATGTCTTTCACCACATGACCTACTCCAGCATTCAGATGAGCGAGCGCGGGTCTGGCGACGAGCTTGCGAGCAGATGGCCGATTCACGAGGTCGG
>Ga0114129_10013246_pt1 | contig 11746 bp, 13 predicted proteins | sample RhiMetdeltSRZDD1_FD_80071 | JGI IMG/M metagenome (GOLD analysis project Ga0114129, IMG submission 80071) | Populus rhizosphere microbial communities from Tennessee, USA - Rhizosphere MetaG P. deltoides SRZDD1 (version 2) (version 2) | ecosystem: Host-associated > Plants > Roots > Rhizosphere >... | reverse complement strand
CACGGAAAATTTCACCGAACATGCCATCCAGGAAAAACAGAGGCAGCGCGGCAAGCAGGGTAATTAACGTCGCGAAGAAGAGTCCGCCCCGTATCTCGGCCGAAGCTGCATGAATCACATTTCTCGCTGTCTGGAGACCGCCTTGGGCACGGTTTTGGCGCAGATGTTGCAGGATATTCTGAACATCAACAACAGCTTCATCGATGATGAGACCGAGGGTGAGCACCAATCCCGCAATCACCATCGAATTGAGGGTGGTGCCACGCAAAAAGAGTACAACCAGGGCCGCCGCCAGAGATGTCAAAATTGCCAACAGGCTGATCAAGGCGGCCCGCCACCCGTTCATGAAAATGCCCAGGGCGACGACTATTAAGATCGCCGCAATCACCAATGCCTGGCTGAGGTTGGCGATCGCCATCTCGATAAAGCTCGCGGGCCGGAAGATACTCGAATCAAATTGGACACCTGGCAAGCCGGGCCCCAATGCGGCAAGCGCAGTATCCACATTGCGTGTCACTTCCAGGGTATTCACCCCCGGCAATTTCTCGATGACAAGCATGAGGTTGGGGCTGTCGTTAATAACAGCATCGCCGATGAGTGGCTGATGATCCTCGACAACTTGCGCCACATCTTTCAGCAGCAATCCCTCAGTCCCTTCGACAGCCACCTGCCCAAGCTCCTCAGCCGAGGAGATTGGCAATACATGCCAGATCGAAAGCCTTTGATTCGGGGTATCGATAAAACCGCCTGTGCCAGGTGACGAAGCTTTTAAGAAGGTCAGAGGCGTCACCCACAGCGCGTTTCCAGCCGTGCTAATTACCTGGTTCATCGAAACGCCTTTAGCCTGCAGCTGTTCCGGGTCGATCAGCACCTGGAGTTGTCGGTCCCGGTTTCCCCAGACAGCCACATGTGCTACACCCGGCACGCCCATCAGACGAGGCACAATGGTCCAACGGGCAAGCACCGATAGATCCAAGAGAGACATATCCTTGGCAGAAAGCCCCACGATCATGAAGCGGTGTGCCGATGACAAAGGTTGGATCATAACGGGCTTCTTCGACACTGACGGTAAGAGCGCCGCGGACAGAGCGATGCGCTCGCCCACCAACTGCCTTGCGCGGTTGAGATCAGTGCCGGGCTCAAAATAAAGAAAGATGGAGGAAAGCCCGGGCATGGACTTGGAGCGAATCGACTCGAGCCAGGGAACACCAGCCAACATGCTTTGTTCCAACGAAAGCGTGACGATGCCCTCTACTTCTTTGGCGGAAAGCCCAGGGGCTTCCGTCTGAATCTCCACATAGGGAGGGGAGAACTCAGGCAGAATGTCCACTGGCATTGCGCGAATCTGGTTAAAGCCGGAGACCATCAGCACAATGGCGATAACGATCACCAGAAACCGATACTGCAAACTTGAATTTATGATCCCGCGCATATTACAAACCTCCTTGAATTAGATCTTTCATCGGAAGATAATAGGCCTGTCAACATGGAGTGACAGCCGGAAAACATAAAAAGGCCGCACTATAGAATAGTGCCGTCGCCAAAAATTGTGTACGAAGAGGTGTATGGTTTAATTGGAAAGCCCGCTCAACAGGCTGCTTTTCACCATTGTGACTTCGCAAATACTCAAAGAATAGAACCAAGGCGAAGGGGCCAGATAGAAAGGCAGATAAGCTCCGCATGAGCAGATATCCCATACGCCAGGTGGTCAGATTACTTTTTATGAAAGAAAGAGCTTCAGATTCAAAATGCCCCCCAAACTGTATTAATAGTACTTTCCATACGAGGAGAATGCTGATTGGATAATAACTTTTAAGAAATTTGTCGAATGACAAACGCTCAAAAATGCATGAATGCTTTGTAAACATGCGGCACCTGTAACGCGGTCAATATTAAGATTACAAGATGACAAAGGTGCTGTAATGACAACTTCAGTGAGCTGAATTTCTTCGATACGTATTTATGTAGATTTTTATTTCAATAATGTAACCAGTATACTATACTATTAGTGTGAGAGTTGATATGTTGTAACCTCTTCTGTTCTTGACACATCCTGTCATCCCACATACAATACCGTCCAACATGAACAACTCGTTCGCGTATCACCATCGTCATAGTCAACCCCCGCATGGTCGGGAGGTTTCTATGCGCGTACCTGAAGACAAGTAACAGGAAAACGTATTTTGCCTCATCAATCCCCGATCATGGTCGGGGATTTTTGTTATCTATGTATCGGTGGTCAAGTAAGGCTGGTGCTGTTTCAGCCTAAATCGAGATCGCAACGCCATAAAGCGATTTTGTTACAAAATTACACTTGATTACCAGTTGGTCTCGATACGCCCCTCACACCTGCCTGATTTGCTAAGCAAATCACGGGCGGTGCCAGGGAAGAGCATTCGGGGCTACTTGACCAACATAATAAGCTAAAAAGGAAGTTTCATGAACCTACCCACCATCCGCCTCTCCCTCCCATCCAAAGGACGACTCCAGGAAAACGCCATGAGTTTTCTCGCGGCCGCAGGTCTTTCCGTTTTCAAGCCTAACCCGCGCCAATACCAGGCGCAGATTCCCGTTTTACCCGAACTAGGCGTTCTCTTTCAACGGCCCGGCGATATTGTCGTCAGTGTGCGTCAGGGCAGTGTGGATTTCGGTATCACAGGTATGGATGTTATCGAAGAAAACCGCGGCGCAAACGGCGACATCCTCAATTTGCACGATGCCCTTGGCTTTGGTCATTGCTCTTTGATGCTTGCGATTCCTGAATCATGGAATGACGTCACGAACATTTCATTGCTCAAAAAATTTGCGAGTACACTTAATCATCCCTTACGCGTGGCGACCAAATTCCCTGTTCTCACCGAACGCTTTCTCAATCAACATGACATCCCTCACGCTTTGATCTCCGCCGAAGGTACGCTCGAAACCGCGCCCACCATCGGTTATGCCGATATCATCTCTGACCTTGTCTCGTCTGGTCAGACACTTCAGGATAACCGTCTGCGTGCCCTCCCTGACGGCCTCATCCAACCCTCACAAGCTGCGCTGATAGCGAATCGCAAATCCCTGCAAACACAGCCCGAAGTCCTCGAGATGGCGCGCCGCCTGCTCGAATACATCGAAGCCCATCTCCGGGCCAAGGATAATCTGCTTGTCATTGCGAACATGCGCGGCGAAAGTCCTGAAGCGATTGCACAACGGCTCTTCACGCAAACTTCGGTCGGTGGCTTGCAGGGTCCTACTATCAGCCCTGTGCTTACACGCGACTCGAATCAAGGCTGGCACTCGGTTTCCATCATCGTGCGCCGCGACCATCTGCCACAAGCCATCGGCGAGCTGCGCAGTGTCGGCGGCAGCGGCATCATCGTCTCGCCGGTGACATATATCTTCGAAGAAGAACCTCCGCGCTACACTGCGATGTTGGCGGAGTTGAAACTCGACCATCGACAATAGACGATTGACCATGGATAGTCCCTATGGTCGATGGCCTATCGTCCATTGTCTTTCTAAGGAGTTATCATGAAAATCCGCGCCCACCTCGAATCCTTACCCCCCTACATCCCAATCGAACCCTTCGAAGTCCTCTCCGCCCGCATCGGACGTGACCCATCGCAAATCGTAAAACTTGACGCCAACGAGAATCCCTACGGACCTCTGCCTATTGTCGGTGAAGCACTCGGTAAACTGGACTTCCCGCACATCTACCCAGACCCTGAGAGCCGCACCTTACGAAAATCACTCGCGGCATTCACTGGCGTGGACGAGGAATACCTGCTCGCAGGCGCGGGCGCAGACGAGCTCATTGATTTGCTCATGCGTGTTCTGCTCGAACCAGGCGAATGTATCCTGTCCTGTCCACCAACGTTTGGCATGTACTCCTTCGACTCGGAACTCAACGCTGCCTGTTGTATCGAAGTCCCGCGACTCGCCGATTTTTCACTCAATCTCGAAGCCATCCACGAGGCAGTGGAAACGTATCGGCCCAAAATCCTCATTCTGGCTTCGCCTAACAACCCCGATGGCTCACTGTTGGATGCGCAAGTGTTGAATAAATTATTGTCCCTCCCATTGTTGTTTGTGTTGGATGAAGCCTATATCGAATTCGCTGGAGAAAATCTTGGCGCAAGTCTAAGCCGCATCCGTGAAGTTCCCGCGCGCGATAATCTGATCGTCCTCCGCACCTTCAGCAAATGGGCGGGACTCGCCGGTCTACGCATCGGATACGGAGCCTTCCCTAGATGGCTTATGCCCACGTTGTGGAAATCGAAACAGCCATATAACGTCAATGTGGCAGCGAATGTCGCGGCACAGATTTCTTTGGAACACGCAGATGAATTGAAAAAAGTTGTTGATCGGTTGAAGACTGAACGTGAGCGGCTATTCAAAGAATTGCACGATATTCCCTATTTGAAGCCATATTCAACTCGCTCAAACTTTATTCTCTGCCGTGTAGTTGCCAAGGATGCATTACAGCTCAAAACCGAACTTGCCGCGAAACACGGCATCTTTATCCGTTATTTCAACAAGACCGGGCTAAAAGATCACATCCGCATTAGCGTGGGTAGATCTCAGGATACAGACCGACTGATTAAGGCGTTGGAAACATTGTAAAGTTGAAGGTTGCAGATTTCCACGTTCCAACCTTCAAACCTGCCAACCTGTGAACCCAAGGAGCAATCATGCGAACTGCAGACATATCGCGGCAAACCAACGAAACACAAATTCAAATTAAGCTTGACCTGGATGGCATAGGCAATCATGAGATTTCCACCGGCGTAGGTTTTCTCGACCACATGCTGACCCATCTCGCGGTACACGGCTTATTCGACCTCAACGTGCAGGCAAAAGGCGACCTGCATATTGACGTCCACCACACGGTGGAAGATGTAGCACTGGCATTGGGTCAAGCCTTCAATCAAGCGCTTGGTGACCGCAAGGGCATTGTCCGCATGGGAGATTGCATCGCGCCGATGGATGAGACTCTGGCACATGTTGCCGTGGATTTGTCGGGTCGTCCGTACGCGGTCGTTCAAGCGGAATGGCACACGCCTTACGTGGGTAATATTCCGACGACTTTATTTCCTCATTTCTTTGAGTCGTTCGCAGTGACGTTGCGATGCAATTTGCATGCGCGCGTTTTGTATGGTCGCGATGACCATCACCAGGCGGAAGCCTTGTTTAAAGCACTTGCGCGGGCGTTGGACATCGCCACGCAGATCGACCCCCGTCGCTTGGGAACTATTCCATCGACGAAAGGGACTATGTCGTAAGGCGGGAATGCCCTTTACAGGGTGCTTCGCAACCATCCCGCCTTACGAAGGAATAAGCAAATGAAAGACGTAATTCTCATTGACGCAGGCACGGGCAATCTCCGCTCAGTACAAAAGGCATTAGAAACAATTGGCGCGCAAGTTGAGCGAACTGACGACCCTAAGAGGGTCATCTTAGGAAAATGCGTTGTCTTGCCAGGAGTAGGCGCTTTTGGTAATTTTATGTCGGGAATAAGGACAAGCGGGTTGGAGGAGGCAGTCAAAGAGGTGGTTTCGCGCGGTGTGCCCTTACTAGGAATCTGCGTTGGGATGCAGGCCTTGTTTGAGCTGGGGGAGGAAATGGGCGAGCATAAAGGCATGGGCCTGCTGGCTGGCAAAGTGGTGCGGTTTGACGATTCACTTTCGATGAAGATTCCGCACACGGGCTGGAATCAGGTCGAGACGAAGAAAGAGGCTTTGCTCTTCCATCAAGTAAACGATGGGGCGTATGTCTATTTCAATCACTCGTATTATTGTCAGCCTGGAAATCACTCGGATGTGATCGCGGAAGTCGAATATGGCATCCGATATGCGTGTACGGTGCGGCACGAAAATATTTTTGGCGTTCAGTTTCATCCGGAAAAGAGTCAAACCGTGGGGTTGCAAATTCTGAAAAATTTTGTGGAGGCGGCATGACATTTACAGTGTATCCCGCCATTGATCTGCGCGGTGGACAGGTGGTGCGTTTGAAGGAAGGGGATCCGGCGCGCCTGACTGCCTATGGCGACGACTCGGCGGAAACGGCGCGACGTTGGCTCGAGGCTGGCGCACGATGGTTGCATGTGGTGAATCTCGATGGCGCGTTTGGCGAGCGTGACGATGTCAATCGTGAGGCTTTGAAGGCAATTTTGGATGTAGCGAAGTTGTTCGGTGCGGATGTGCAATTGGGTGGAGGGGTACGTTCGCTTGAGGCGGTGGAAGCGGTGTTATCTTTGGGAGTAAGCCGCGTAGTGCTTGGCACGATTGCGATCGAAAAACCGGAAGTGGTAGCGGAGGCGTTGCAGCGATTTGGCGCCGAGTCTATTGCGGTTGGGATTGACGCGCGCGATGGGTTCGTGCGCGTGCGCGGTTGGAAGGAAAACAGCGGTATCTCGGCGGTTGACCTTGCAAATAAGATGAAGAGTTTGGGCCTGCGAACGGTCATTTTCACCGATATCAGTCGGGACGGGTTAGGAAATGGGTTGAATATTTCCTCCACTCGGGTCCTGGCATATGTCAGTGGGCTGGAGGTGATTGCCTCAGGTGGAGTACATACCATCCAGGATGTGCTGGCAGCGCGGGATGCACATCTGGCTGGTGTGATCATTGGACGCGCTTTATATGAAGGGACGATTGACTTGAAAAGAGCGTTACAAGTTTGAAGGTTGAAATGTTGGAAGGTTAAGACCTGATGCCTGAAACTCGGACGCCGCGCCGAGCAGCGGCAGTGAAACCGATCGGAGTTTTATGTTAGCGAAACGGATTATTCCTTGTCTTGATATCAAAGATGGGCGCGTGGTGAAGGGCGTGAATTTTGTGAACCTGCGTGATGCAGGTGAGCCCGTGGAGCAGGCGCGCCTGTACGATGCCCAAGGTGCAGATGAATTGGTCTTCCTCGATATTTCTGCTACACACGAGGGACGCAAGACAACCTTAGATTTAGTCAGCCGCGTAGCGGAAACGGTGTTCATGCCATTGACGGTGGGAGGCGGGATTAAAGCGGTGGACGATATGCGAAATTTGTTGCTGGCCGGCGCGGACAAAGTCAGTGTCAATTCAGCGGCGGTGAAGAGACCCGAGTTGGTATCTGAAGGAGCCTCACGATTTGGAGCGCAGTGTATTGTGTTGGCTATCGATGCACGGCGGAGTAGTTCGAGTTGGGAAGTGTTTGTCAACGGCGGAAGAATACCCACCGGCCTGGACGTAATGGAGTGGGCGGTGCACGGCGTGGAATTGGGGGCAGGTGAAATTTTGTTAACGAGTATGGACGCGGATGGAACGCTGGCTGGCTATGATATTGAACTCACGCGCATGATCGCAGAAGCGGTTTCCGTTCCAGTCATTGCTTCGGGCGGGGCGGGGACGACGTCCCATTTTGCGGAGGTACTTACAGCCGGAAAGGCCGATGCCGCGCTGGCCGCGTCGCTGTTTCATGATGGGAAGTTGAGGGTTCCAGAATTGAAGAAGGAACTGGGCGGGTTTGGTATTCCAGTGCGGGTTTGACGGGTGAGTTGGTAGTGAATCGTAGTCAGGGATCAGTTTTCGGATAGAGGCAGGATGAAAGCAAAGTTGTTAAGCGAAATAAAGTATGACGCCAGTGGACTTGTCCCGGCGATTGTGCAGGATGCAGAGACAGATGAAGTGTTGATGCTGGCGTATATGAACGTCGAGTCTCTACGACTGACACTGGAAAAGCGCGAGACAGTATTCTGGTCACGCAGCCGCAGGGAGTTGTGGCACAAGGGCGCGACTTCGGGCAATGTGCAGCGCGTGGTCGAAATCCGCGTGGATTGTGATGCAGATACGCTGTTGATCCGGGTCCAACCTGCGGGACCGGCCTGTCATACAGGGGAGCGAACGTGTTTCTATCGAGGAATCAGTTGAAGGTTGAAAGCTGGAAGGTTTGAAGGCCTAGCCGGATACCTGAAACCTGGCACTTGAGACTGGAGAAATTATGAGCATTCAATGGCTATTCGATGTCATCGAAGATCGCAAGATGAATCCTTTCGAGAAATCGTATACCGCGAGTCTATTCAAGGACGGATTGCCAAAAATTGCGCAGAAGGTCGGAGAGGAGGGGACGGAGGTCGTCGTGGCAGCGTTGGCGCAGGACGACCAGCGACTCATCGAGGAGGTGGCGGACCTTACGTATCACACGCTCGTGCTGCTCTCTGCGCGCGGGCTGAAACCTGCGGATGTGCTGTCCGAGTTGGAGAAGCGACATCGGAAGCCGTAGCAACGAACGGGTGGAATAAGGCGACGGTTTGGTTGTATAATCCCGTCCAATTACGGTGAACGACTAGCGAGGAAAATCCATGTTCAATGATGTCCGTCCCTATATAACCAGTGATGAGCCGTTCGGTCCCATCGACTCAGGCGATATAGATTCCCACGATCTGAAGGCGTTGCTGATGCTGTTCGAGAAGCACAACTGGATCTATAAAAACTTGCACAGCCGCCCATCCATCATTATCGGACGCAGGGGTTCGGGGAAAACCCATTATTTGCGCAGTGTCTTCTTTGATCAGCAATATGACTATTATGTCGAGGTCCGGACCCCCAGGGTACTGGGGCAAGTGGCCAGCGCCATCCAGAAGATGACTTCTGAAGTGTTGTTCTCGGAGATGGTCTCCGAACTGTGGGATACAATTTTGTGGCTGGCGGTCTTTTTGGAGATTCGCAAACATTCGGTGCTGCAACCCGATGATCTCAACGTGGTCAACGGCTATCTGGACAAAATGCGCGTGAGCGACATGGATACCGTGGACGAAGTTCTTCGGAATGTTGCGGTGATGCTGGAAGAGATTGTCAGCAGGAACGAGACTGGCACATCTGATTTTCTGTGGGGCGCCGATAAGATCAATCTGGAAGATGCCAGGTCGGCCGTGTTGCGTAGTTTGAAAATCGCCGGGAAAAAATTTGCCATTCTGATGGACTCCCTCGATGACTTTCAGCTGGATATTAATTCGGTGGGACGCGCGTTACAGGGTCTGCTCAAGATCGTCGGATCGATGAACAAGCCGCGCGATATCGTCGATATCCGCTTCTGTCTTCCCTCGGAACTGTACCAGCAATTCATCAAGCTTTCCTCCAACCCCAACAAGGACTTCCGCCGTGCCCTCAAGTTGCAGTGGACGGCCAGCGAACTTGTCCTACTCGGCGCCCAGCGTTTGATGTTCTACCTGGCACTGCATCACCCATCTGTCTTGAAACGGATTTCGCCACTTGACCTTACCAAGCGCGCCGATGCCTTGACTCTCTTTAGCGCGGTCCTGCCCGAACGGATCAAGAATCAGGTTGGGTACCAGGAGGAGACGATTTCGTACATCCTGCGCCATACTCAGTTATTGCCGCGACATTTCGTCATCCTGTTAAATTCGATCTTCAAGAGTCCCGGAGGCAATTCACGCCATTTCCCGATCGGGGAGGAGCGGATCGTTAACGGCATCCGGTCGGTGGAGGATTTCATGGTGAGGGAAATCTTCGTCGCGTTTGATCTGGTTTACCCAAATGCAGAGGAGACTTGCCGTCGCTGCCTCCCTGAACTGGGACATAAATTTACAATGAGCGACCTGCACCGAGTTTTTACGAGACACGGCAAGGCTGTGTTTGGGAGTGACAACCTGTTCGATTTTCAGCGTATGTTACTGGAAATGGGCGCGGTTGGACGGGTCATCCCTGGCAGTGAACGGGATGTGTATATCAAGGGTAATTTTGAATACACGGTTTCCCATCAGATTTCACTTAGCCAGGATGATGAACTGTGCGTTCACCCGTTGTTCTCGGGGATTTTTAACAGCTCCAAGAAGGAACGACCCGTATATCCGTATGGCAGTGTGCTGGAGGATGAAGATTATCGCGACGGGTTTGAATAGGAGCCAGCTGAATGTAAAACAGGCACATCCGCAAGATGTGCCTGTTTATTTCACTTTATCGAAAAACGTCTTCTAAGGCGTCCACAAGTTCGAGTGCAAGTTTGGCTTCGTTTGTCAACGCTGCAGCGTCTTGCGCGTCCAATGCCGATTCCTGAGTAGCGAGACTGGCTTCGAATTGAGCGATGACATCTTCACCATTGTGTTCCGTCACGGCCGGTTTTACTTTTTCCCAGACGGTTTTTATAGTATTGAATGTTGTCATCGCAGCCTCATAATCTTGCGCAGAGACGTCGAGAATTACCTGTCGTTCGAGAACATCCAGGCGACCAATATCGGCGGGGATTTTGGGGTTATACAAAGCGAATAAATTAATCACCGCGGCACTGACGTCGTTGGAGGCCTGCAGGGTGGTTGCAGCATCCTTGGCTTGGGAGGCTGTTTGCAGGTGATCCAGAGCAGATGTCATAGCGTCCGTGAGTTCCCGTGAAACGTCAGCGTCATCACCCGCGACCCGGTACTCCTGCCAGGCATCCGTCATAGATTGCACATCCGTGCTGACACGGTCCCAATTCCCGCTGGGAACATAGTCAATAATATCTTCCGCGCCTTCTTCGATGGTTTGTAAAGATTCTGGCACCGCACCAACGTTGCTGGAAGCCATTCCACCGCAGGCCGTCAATGAGAGGATGATGGTAAAAACGAGAGATACTAATAGCCGGACATGGTTTTTCATTGCGGGGTCCTCCTATGCGTAAGATAATTAATCATAAGTATACTTGGTGAAAACACAATTAAAGAAGGATGTATTTTGTTTTAGTTCTGACAAAGCTTGCCCATGCCGTTTTGTTGTATACTGCCTGGAATAGAATGACTATGGATGGAATTGTTACTGCAGTTAGCCTCAACCCAGAACATACTTTTTTTAAACCAAATCAAGCAAAGATTCGCCTGCTTACTGGTTTGGGCGTCAAAGGAGATGCCCATCTGGGCGTGACGGTCCAGCACCGTTCCCGTGTCAAACGTGACCCAACTCGACCGAATCTGCGACAGGTGCATTTGATCCATGCTGAGTTGCATGATGAACTGAACGCCCAGGGATTTAACGTCTCTGCCGGGCAGATGGGGGAGAATATCACGACTCGTGGGGTGGATTTGCTCGGTCTGCCCACGGGCACACGTCTGTATTTGGGCAAAGAGGCTGTAGTCGAAATTAAAGGGCTGCGCAACCCGTGCTATCAATTGGATGATTTTCAGCAGGGTTTGCTCAATGCCTGTCTGGACCACGACACAGAGGGCAATCTCATCCGCAAAGCAGGAGTGATGGGCATTGTGTTGGTGGGCGGCGAAGTGTTCCCGAATGATGCCGTTCGAATTGAACATCCGCCTCAGCCATATCAAAAGCTTCAGCCAGTGTAAATCTTTTGCCAAATCCGTTTGGGAGGTGATGGTGGTTTGTCCTTCAATGTGACTTATTCTTTTGTTGTATACTCCAAAATATGAGTGCAAAATTTGAAGCTAATGATTTGTTCTTGATTAAAGGTCGTGGACATGTAATTGCTGGTTGGATTCGTGAAGGCGTAGTCAAGATTGGTATGACAATATCAATTCCATCATTTCCGCAAAAACTAGTAATTGAAGGAATTGAAATGATTAGTACAGTTGATCGTCCACCAGAATTACAAGGGGTAATAGGGTTGCTTTTTCCGTTAGGAAACGAGCAAGATAATTTAATTTGGAAAAACCTTGATATCAAGGGACAGACTTTGGATATTCAAGAAACAATAGAATCCTCCTCTTGACAACCTCCACCCTCTGTCATACAATCCCGCCCATCATAATTAAATAGGCTGACGAGGACGAGTACGT
>Ga0114129_10013243_pt1 | contig 11747 bp, 7 predicted proteins | sample RhiMetdeltSRZDD1_FD_80071 | JGI IMG/M metagenome (GOLD analysis project Ga0114129, IMG submission 80071) | Populus rhizosphere microbial communities from Tennessee, USA - Rhizosphere MetaG P. deltoides SRZDD1 (version 2) (version 2) | ecosystem: Host-associated > Plants > Roots > Rhizosphere >... | reverse complement strand
TGCCGGTCGTGAGCCCAAAGACGGCGCCCACGGCACCCGCGCCGCGGGTGGCCGGCCCCTCACGTTCCGGTCGCGCCATCGCCGCGCTCGCCGTGCTCGCCGTGCTGGCGGCGCTGGCACTGGTCGCGCGCCAGCAGAGATGGCCGCTCCCGCCGGCGCTGCAAGCCGCCCTCATGATGGCGACGCCGAGCCCCGAGCCACCGACACCGTCGCCGCTGCCGCCCACCACCGTCGCCCCCGAGCCGAGCCCGGAGCCGGCCACACCCGAGCCCTCTCCGACGAAGGCCGACAAGCCGGCGGCGACGCCCGCACCCGCGAAGAAGACAGCGGCGCTCGCCAAGGTCGCGCCGCCGCCACCTGCGGCCTTTGGTCCGCCGCCGGCGCCCCCGGCCAAGCCGAAGCCCACGGACCGCTGGCTCAACCCGCGCGACAGCCTCGAGTACGTGTGGATCCCGCCGTTCTCCAAGCTGAAGGTGGGCTGCGTGCCCGGCGACCTCGACTGCTATCCCGACGAGAAGCCGCGCCACGACGCAAAGCTCGGCCGCGGCTTCTGGCTGGGGCGAACCGAGGTGACTGTCGCCGCTTATCGACGATTCGCGGATGCGACGAAGCGGGCGCTGCCCGCCGCCCCCGGGTTCAACGAGGGCTGGGCGGGTGCCACCCATCCGATGGTCGGCGTGGCGTGGGCGGACGCGCAGGCTTATTGCACGTGGCTCGGCGGCCGCCTGCCGACCGAGGCCGAGTGGGAGCACGCCGCCCGCGGCGGCAAGGACGCCCTCAAGTACCCGTGGGGCTCGATCGATCCCGAGTGCAAGCCGGGCACGAAGCTCCCCCACGGCGCGCGCTTCGACGACAAGGCGGGTTGCGCGGAGGGAACCACGGAGCCCGTCGCCTCGTACGGACCGAATCCGTACGGCCTTTTCGACATGGCGGGCAACGTGTGGGAGTGGTGCGCCGACTGGTATGGGGAGACGTACTACGCCGCGTCCAAGGCCTCCGACCCGCGCGGGCCCGAGGCCGGCACCGAACGCGTGCTGCGCGGAGGCTCGCTCAACTCACAGGCGCGCGGCCTCCGCATCTCGCTGCGAAACCACCTGATGCCCGCCACGCGCAGCGTGTTCATCGGCGTGCGCTGCGCGATCGGTCCGCCGTCGAACTGACGGTCGCGACTTCAGCCGGTCCCGCTCACGAACCGCGCCGTCCGTCGCATGCACTCCGCCACTTGATATGGAAAGCGCGGCCAATGACCGAACGCACCGCCGACGCCGACGGTCGCCTCGATGGGGTTGGGCCATCGCTGCCGCAGCGCGGAAAACCAGAGCGACGGCCGGCGCAGCGCGGCCGCCATGGGAAGGCGGGCGCCTTGCGGCGTGCGCCCGGCGCTCCATTCGCGCTCGACCGCGGAGACGAGCCATGGCGGCAGCCCGCGTGCGGCCTCCGCGAAGGGAACACCGTCGAGGCGAGCGCCCAGCACGAGATGAGCCAGGCCGACCGCGGCCATGGCCCAGCGCGTGCGCACCGCGTCGCCCCCGCCGAAGCGCTCCCAGTCGAAGTCCGGAGCCCGGCGCTCGAGGCCGGCGGCCACGTCGCAGAGCCAGAGCGGCCGCACGAGCCCGTGCCGGAGGCCGTGCAGGCACAAGAGACGGAGATGGTCCTCGTCGCCGAACGTTCGTACGGACGTGCCGTGCACCTCGTGGTGACGGCATCGCGCTTCGAGATCCTCCGCGGCGTGATCGTCGAGCTCGGCGAACCCCCGGTGCAGGTCGACGGGGGCGGCCGGCCAGTCGGGGGCGAGGAGCACCTCCCGTGCGCGATCGAAGGCGGTGGGGCGCACGTAGAGATCCACGTCTCCGTACGGGCGCAAGCCGGCGTCGGGATAGAGCCGGGCCGCCGCCCAGCCCTTGCCGAGCACGGGCTCGATCCCTGCCGCCTGCAAGCGCGCGAACGCGCGGGCGACGTCGTCCTCGTGCACCGACGCACGGAGCACCTGGAGACGATACGCTTGCTGCAGCTCCGCCGCCGCCGGGCGCAACGCGAGCTCGGTGGAACGCACACGCCGCCAGGCGAGGCTGGCGACGCCGCCGCGCAGCAGGAGCGGCGCGATCGCGGCCAGATCCTCGGCGCCGCCGGTCCAGGGCGTGGCGGGCTCGCGCCACGAACCCGCGAGGATGGACGCGACCACGGTCCTGGCTAGGGGTTGCAGGCGCCGTTCTTGCAGGCGCAGTTGTGACCACCGCCCTGCCGGCAGCAGTTGCCGCTGGCGGGCGGACAGCACGGGATCGCGCCGCAATTGCCCGGCCCGTCGGGCCGGCTCGAGCAGTTGGCGACACAGGTCGCCGCTTCGACGGCGAGCGGAGCGGTGATGGAGACGACGGCCAGCCCGCCGACGAGCGCCGCCTCCTTGAGCCATTCGCGGCGCGAGCGGCCGCCGGGCGTGCGCACGTTCGGCTCCAGCAGGTCCGCCTCCGCGAGTCGGCCGACGGCCAGCCACACCGCGGCTTCGTCGACCGCGCGACCCGTCTCCCGCCCCACCGCCGCCGCCACCCGCGCCGCGCTCGACCGCCCGTCGCAGCGGCGCCACACGGATGCGGCGACGACACCGAGGCAATGGGCACGGCTGCGATCGACGTCGTAGACCAGCGTCTCCTCGGGCAGCGACTGCACGATGAAACGCCGGCCCCCGCGGGCGCGCGGTACGGCCATCGACCGCGTCCTCATGCGCCGCTGTCCTGGCCGATGCGCGCCAGCAGCGATCGCGCGGTCTCCCGCGCGTCGCCCCGCCGTCCCTTGAGGGCGGACGCCCGGAGGGCCACGCGCCCGAGCACCCTCAGCACCTCACGCGGCCGGAACCGCGCGGTCACGGTGTGCGACATCAGCTCGAGCACCGCTTCGCCCGGGGACAAGCTTCGCGGACGCCAGCGGCCGGCCGCCACGTAGCGTGTCGACGCCACCAGGCCGACCGGCAGCGAGCCGCGGCCCGAAGGCGCCCCGAGGGCATCGGCGGTGACGCGGCGGCCGAGGTCGTCCTGGTCTCGGATCCGCAGAGGGCGCGGATACGGATGCACGCGCCCGCGCGCGTCGAGGACGGCGAACTCGTCGGAGTAGTACGTGGCCCCCGCCTCGAGCAACGCCGCCACCAGCGACGTCTTGCCGGAATGGCTCGCCCCCGGAATGACGATGGCCTTGCCCTTCCAACCCACCACGCCGGCGTGAACGAAGACTCGCCCCGGGGCCATCTGCGCGACGAACTCCTCGAGATGGTACTCGAGGAACTGGAGCGCCTCGGTGAGATCGCGGGTCCGGAACGCGCGTACGGCGCCGGAATAGACGAGGTGCAGCCGCGTCAGCCCGCGCCGTGGCTCACGATCGCCGACGACGAGCGAGACCAGGTGATCGACGCGGGGGCTCGATCGCGTCTTCCAACCGATGGGGAGGCGAGCCACGACTTCGTCCATCACGGCGGGATCGGTGACGCGCACGCCCACGCGCACACCGTAGGCGGAGAAGCTCAGACCGGCGGGCCAGGCGAGGCGGTTGAGCCTGGCCAGACAGGTCGTCATCAGCGAGCGCGGCAGTCGAGGGAACGACGAAAGGGCCACTCGTGACTCTCGCACGGCAAGGATCTCACGGGCCGGCGGCTTACACCAGGGCTTCGCGGACGATCTCGTCCTGCTCCTGCACGTGGACCTTGTGCGAGCCCGGCGCGGGGCTGGCGCTGGCCGGACGTCCGACGTAACGCAGCGCGCGCGGGCCGACGCCGGAGACGTCGCCATCCAGGAAGCGCTCGCGGATGAAGCGCCAGGTACCCATGTTGCGCGGCTCCTCCTGGCACAACACGAGATCCGCCGACGGCGAGTAGCGCGCGAGCACCTGGGAGATCTGCGCGGCCGGGAACGGGTACACCTGCTCCAGGCGCACGAGGGCGACGTGCGCGGTCCTCTGCTCCTCACGCGCCTTCAGCAGATCGAAGTACAGCTTGCCGCTCACGAAAACGATGCGCCGCACCTGCCGCGGGTCGACGCCGCCGTCGTCCAGCACCTCGTGGAAGCGCCCATCCGCGAGATCGGCGAGGGCGGACACACACCGCGGATGCCGCAGCAGGCTCTTGGGGGTCAGGACCACGAGCGGCCGCTCCACCGGATCGCGGCCCTGGCTGCGCAGCAGGTGGAAGTACTGGCCCGGTGTCGAGGGCCAGGCCACGCGCATGTTGTCCTCCGCGCACAACGTGAGGAAGCGCTCGATGCGCGCGCTCGAATGCTCGGGGCCCTGGCCTTCGTGCCCGTGGGGCAGGAGGAGGACGAGGCCGTTGGGTTGTCCCCACTTCGTCTCGGAGGCCACGATGAACTGGTCGGTGATGACCTGCGCTCCGTTCACGAAGTCGCCGAACTGCGCCTCCCACATCACGAGGGCGCGGTGCTCGGCCACCGAGTAGCCGAACTCGAAGCCGAGGACGGCCTGCTCGGAGAGCAGGCTGTCGTGCACCTCGAAGCGCGTGCCCGACGGGGCCACGGAGTTGAGGGCCACGTATTCGCGGCCGGTGCGCACGTCATAGAAGATGGCGTGCCGCTGGCTAAAGGTGCCGCGGCCCGAATCCTGGCCGGAGAGGCGCACGGGCACGCCCTCGAGCAGCAGCGTGCCGAAGGCGAGGGATTCCGCGGTGGCCCAGTCCACGTCGCCCTTGCCTTCGAGCAGGTCGGCGCGCTTCTTGATGTGGCCGGCCAGCTTCGGATGGATCTCGAAGCCCTGCGGCACCGAGCCCAGCGCCTTGAGCACCGTCTTCAGCCGCCCGCGCATCGCGGATGCGTCCACCGGCGCCGGGCTCACCGGCGGCCGGCGCGTGATGGCGGCGAGCGTCCCCTCCTCGCCTTCCTGCTGCATGAGCGCCCGCTTGTCCGACCAGAGCGCCGACAGCTCCTCGCGCTTGAGGGCGGAGGCGCGCACGAGGAGGTCGCCGTACAGCTCGGCCGCGGACGGATGGTTCTTGATCTTGGCGTACATCAGCGGCTGGGTGTACGACGGCTCGTCGCCTTCGTTGTGCCCCCAGCGGCGATAACCGACGAGATCGATGACGACGTCGCGCTTGAACCGCTGCCGGTACTCGTAGGCCAGCGCGGCCACCTGCACCACCGCCTCGGGGTCGTCGGCGTTCACGTGGAAGACCGGCGCCTGCACCATCCGCGCGACGTCCGTCGAGTACGTGGACGTGCGCGCGTCGTGGGGCAGGGTGGTGAAGCCGATCTGGTTGTTGACGACGACGTGGATGGTGCCGCCCGTCGTGTAGCCTTCGAGGCCGGCGAGGTTCAGCGTCTCCGCCACCACGCCCTGGCCGGCGAAAGCGGCGTCGCCGTGGAGCAGCAACGGGATGACCCGCAGCCGCTCGGCATCACCGACGGCGTCCTGCTTGGCCCGCACCATCCCCTCCACCACGGGATCGACGAACTCGAGGTGGCTGGGGTTCGGCGAGAGGCTCACCGCCATCTTCGCCCCCGACGGCGACTCGTGGACGCCGGCGGCGCCCAGGTGGTACTTCACGTCGCCCGAGCCCTGGGTCGACTCCGGGTCCTCGTCGCCTTCGAACTCCGAGAAGATCTGCGCGAGGGGCTTGCCGACCGTATTCGCGAGCACGTTCAAGCGGCCGCGGTGCGACATCCCCATCACGACCTCGGCCAGGCCGTTGTCGGCGGCGGCATTCAGGATGACGTCGAGCAGCGGGATCAGGGCCTCGCAGCCTTCGAGGGAGAAGCGTTTGTGGCCGAGATACTTCGCATGGAGGAAGCGCTCGAAGCTCTCGGCCTCGACGAGCTTCTCGAGGATGTGCCGCCGGTCCTTGGTGGTGAGGTTCGCGCGGTTGCGCGTCGACTCCATCCGCTCCTGCAGCCATTCGCGCCGCTCGGGGTCGGAGATGAACATGTACTCGGCGCCAACGGTGCCGCAGTACGTGTCGCGCAGGACGTCCAGGATCTCGCGCAGGGTGGCGCGGTCGCGCCCGGCGAGGCCGTCCGCGATGAACTCGCGGTCCATGTCCCAGATGGTCAGACCGTAAGTGGCGGGATCGAGGTCGGGATGCGGCGCGCGCTTGCTGTCCAGGGGGTCAAGGTCGGTGACGAGGTGCCCGCGCACGCGGTAGGCGCGGATGAGCTGCAGCACCTGCGCCTGCTTCTCGACGAGCTCCTCGTTGCCGCTGGGGCCGAAGAGGCCGGGGGTGGTGTCGATCTCCCAGCGCACGGGCCGATGCGGGACCTTGAGGTCCTCGAAGATCCGCTCGTAGAAGCCGTCCTCGCCGCGCAGCAGCTCTTCCATGCGGGCGAGGAAGAGGCCGGACTCCGCGCCCTGGATGATGCGATGGTCGTACGTCGACGTCATCGTCATCACCTTGCTGATGCCGAGCAGCGACAGCGTGCGCGGCGCCATCGAGCGGTACTCGGCGGGATAGTCGAGGGCGCCGGTGGCGATGATCATCCCCTGGCCGTTCATGAGGCGCGGCGCCGACTGCGTGGTGCCGAGGGTGCCGGGGTTCGTGAGGGACACCGTGGTGCCCATGAAGTCGTCGGGCGAGATCTGCCCCTGCCGCGCGCGCGACACGAGGTCGTCGTAGGCGGCCACGAACTCCGCGAAGTTCAGCTTGTGGGCGTCCTTGACGTTGGGGACGAGCAGCATGCGCGTGCCGTCCTTGCGCTGGACGTCGATGGCGAGGCCCAGGCGCACGGAGTCGCGCTGGATGCGGTGCGGCCGGCCTTCGAGATCGCCGTAGGCGTCGTTCAGCCGCGGGAACGTCTCGAAGCCGCGCAGGATGGCCCAGGCGATGATGTGGGTGAAGCTGAGCTTGCCCGCGCGCAGGGCGTCGCGGTGCTTGTTGAGGACGCGCCGGTTCTCCTCGAGGGTGCGCACGGGGATGGTGCGCACCGACGTCGCGGTGGGGACCTGGAGGCTCGCCTCCATGTTCTCTACGATGCGCATGGCCCCGCCGCGGATCGGGACGGCAATGTCGCCGGGCAGGATCGTCGGGATCGTGAGGTCCTTCGCGTCCGCGCGGCGCATCTCGGTGGACGGCCGCGTGGTCACGATCGAGACTTCGGCGGGTTTGGCTTCCGGCGTCGGGGCTTCCGCACGGGCGGCGGGCTCGACGGGGGCGGCCGGTGCGGGGGGGGCGGCGGCGGGCGGCGGCGCGGCGGCGCCGTTCAGCCGATCGAAATATTCCTTCCAGCTCGGCTCGATGGAATGCGGATCGCGCCGGTACTGCTCGAGCAGGTCGAGGACGAACACGTAATTGCCGCCGAACTGGTCGACGAGCGTATCGAGGAGAGGATCCGCCGCGATGTCTGCCATTTCAACTTGCGAGTCTACCGCGTCGGGCGGGGCCAGTAGAAGCGCCGTAGGCCGGCGTCAGTTCTTCCTGATCTTGCGCGCCAGCGCGACGTAATTCCGCACCAGCCGGCGCACGACGGTGGCCACCTGCGCGGTGGGCTGGCGATTGTCGGCGACGACGGCCACCGCCTCGTAGTGGTCGGCGACGTAGACGATCACGCTCGACGTCCGCAGGCCCTCGATCTCCACGACCTCGACGTCGTTGCCGTCCGCGACGTGGGCGCCGCGCAGCTGCATGGCGAGGCCGGGCAGACGGTCGACGAGCTGCATGGCGGCGATGGCGGCGGTGCCGCGGATGCGGCGGGCGAGAACGGTGCCCGTCATCAGATCGCACACGAGGGCTTGCACCATCGACGGCAGCCCGCTGTCGATGTCCTTGAGCAGATCGGCGCGGATCCGCGTCTCGGCGTCGACCACGGTCGAGGCGCCCAAGGCCGGCTCGGCGCCATCCAGGCGCTCGGGCGTGGCGTCCGACACCTCGTGGCGCGACTTCCAGACTTCGCGGGAGAAGTCGGCGAGAAAGACGAGGGCGTCGTCACCCATCAGCCCCTGGTGCAGCCCCACGAGAGCGGGCTGCTTCTCGAGCGTCTTCCCGTCGATGCCCTCCCAGTACATGTTGGACAGGCGGCCGTTCACGAGCAGGATCGCCGCCGAGCCGGAGTCGGTCTGCACCTCGAGCGTGCCGGTGTGCTCGTCGTGCCGCAGCTTGTCGAGGAGCTTCTCGAGATCGGCGGGCACGCGGATGGGCGGCGTCGGCAGCCGGCGGCGGTTCGTGATGCCGCGCAGCAGGTGGGCCATCTCGAGGGGGAGCTCGAAGATCGAGACCTGCCCCTCGTCGCTCGACATGGCGGCGCGCATCCGCTCGAGCGCCGTCTGGCCCTGGCGCCCGCTGTCGTCCCCGCGGAAGACGGCGCTCACCTCGCTGCCCTTGTAATAGAGGATCATCCCCGCGCCGGACGTCAGCTTGATCTCGGCAAAACCGGTGAGCCCCACCTGCCGGCAGGACCGCAGCAGGTCGTCGAGGGAGAGCCGTTGAATGGCGAGATCCCAGCCGTGCAGGAGCCTCCCACCGGGGAACTTCACGGCAGCTAGGATATCCTTGCTCCCAGGCGCGGGCGAACCGATTTCTGCGCCTCTATTCTCGTGCCCCTCTTCTGCCCCAGCTGCGGTGCCACCAACCCGGACGGCGTGCCGGTTTGCGCCGCTTGCGGCGGTCCGGTTCCCGGCGGGGGCGGACCCACGAACCCGTCGATCGTCGTGGCGAGCCGCTACCGTCTGCTCGCCCCCATCGGTCACGGCGGCATGGGTACCGTCTACAAGGCCCACGACCAGGTGCTGGACGAGCTGGTCGCGCTCAAGCTGCTGCGGCCCGACCTCGCCCGCAGCGCGGAGTCGGGGGCGCGCTTCCGCTCCGAGATCAAGCTCGCGCGGAGGGTGGCGCACCCCAACGTCTGCCGCATCTATGAATACGGCGACGACGGCGGGTTGCGCTACATCTCGATGGAGCTGGTGGAGGGATCGGACCTGCGCGTCTTGCTGCGCGAGCGCGGGCCCTTTCCTACCCAGGAAGGCTTCCGCATCGCCATCCAGATCGCCGACGGCCTGCAGGCGATCCACGACGCGGGCATCATCCATCGCGACGTCAAGGCGCCCAACGTGATGGTCGATACGAAGGCCACGGTGAAGCTGATGGACTTCGGCATCGCCAAGGAGCGCCGCAGCGACCGCGACACGACCGGCGAGCACGTGCTCGGCACACCGGAGTACATGAGCCCGGAGCAGGTCCTGGGCGAGCGCCTCGACGCCCGCAGCGATCTCTATGCGCTCGGCATCGTCCTCTACGAGATCTTCACCGGCGACCTGCCGATCCGCGGCGCCACGCCGGCGGCCACGCTGTTCAAGCACGTCTACGCGCCGTCGCCCCTCGAGGATGCCGCCCTCTGGTCGCGCAAGGAAATCCCCGCGCCGCTGGCCCTCATCTGCCGCGGCTGCCTCGCGCGGGAGCGCGAACGCCGCTACGACTCCGCCCGCCACGTGGCCGACGCGTTGCGCGAGGCCATGACCCTGACGCGCAGCCTGGAAGCGGCCGGCGAGGATCAGACGGTGACGCTCGGCCTCCGGCGCGCGGCGCTGGCCGCGCTGCGCCGGCGCAGCCTGCGCCTGCGGCGGCTCGTGATGAAGCGGCGGGCCGGGCAGGTGGCGCTGGTGGCGGCGGCGGGCCTCGCGGTGGGCGCGGTGGCGTGGCGCACGGGACGCGAGGCCCCGCGGGATGTCCCCGTGGCGGCGGCGACACCTTCGGGCACGGCGATCCCCGCGAGCCCGGAACCGTCGCCGGCGCCGGTGGCGACGTTGCCTCCGGCGCCCACGCGCATCCCCACCGCCGCGCCCCGCGTCGCGCTCCGCGCCGCGCCCCCCGCCGCGTCGACGACGGCGCCGACGTTGCCGCCCGCCGCCGTGGTCACCGCGGTGCCCACCGAGGCCGCGCCGGCGGAGGCGCCCAGGCCGATCCTCGTCCGACTGGCCACCCTCGACAACGGTGATGCCCGCGTCCGCGAGAAGGCCTTCGCGGATACCGTCTCGCGCGGGCGCGCGGGGGTGCCGCTGCTGATCGAGGCGCTGCGCTCGGATCGCGATGCCGTGCGTGCCGAGGCCGCCACCGCCCTGGCCCTCATCGGCGCCGAGGCGGGAGAAGCGGTGCCCACCCTGGCCGCGGCGCTGCGCGACCGCGACGGCCACGTGCGGAGCTGCGCGGCGCGGGCCCTGGGCCGCATCGGCACCGCCGCCCGCGACGCCACCGTCTGGCTCGCCGATTCGCTGCGCGATCCCGACGAGCGCGTGCGCGCCGAATCGGCGGAGGCGGTGCGCCGCATCGGCGGGACACCGGCGCCCGTCGTCGCCGCCTTGCTCCGCGGCCTCCACGACAAGAGCGCCCGCGTCCGCGCGCTCTCGGCCTACGCCCTGGGTGGCGTGCCGCGGCCCGCGCCGCAGGTGGAGGCGGCGCTGCGCAAGGCCTTGAAGGACGATGACGCGATGGTGCGCCAGTCGGCGGAAGCCGCTCTCGCCGCGCGGTAGCTACTCGAGCTCGAACACCACCACCGCACGCTCGCCCGGGCGTCCGGTGAGGCGCAGCACGATCGCACGATCCTCGAGGCGGAGCACCGCGCCCACCGTCGCGCGCAGCGAGCCCGCGCGCAGCCGCGTCTCGGGCAGGAGCTCGAGGCGCCACGTCCCCGCCGCGCCGCCCTGCACCAGCAGCAGCTCGAGGCGGTTCGAGCCGCGGCGGGCGGTGTGCCGCCACACGGGCGCGTCCTCCGACGGGAACCAGGCGGCCGCGGAGTTGAGCACCACCTGGCCGCGGCCGCCGGCGTCGATGATCGAACGGCACGACAGCGCGCGCGATTCGGAAGACGACTCGTGGGCCTCCTCGGCTTCGCCCCCGTGCAGCAGCGAGATCGGCAGGGTCACCCTCGGTAGCAACGTCGTCGGCAGGAGCGTGGGCGGCAGCAGCGTCGTCGGGGGCAGCGTCGGCCCCGGCGCCGTAGGAGCGGCGGGATCCGTCGGCGCGTCGGGCGCCGGCGTCGGGGTGGCCGTGCGCGCGGCGGGAGGCGGCGTGGGGGTCGGCGGCTCGGTGGGTGCAATTGTCGTGGACGGTGCCGGCGTCGCGTCCGCACCCCGCGACTTCACGAGCACCACCCCCGCGACGGCGGCGCTGGCCGCGGCCGCCCCCGCACCGATCACGAGGCCCGCCGCCCCCATCTTCCGTTCGGGCTTGGGCAGCCCCTGGAGCCCGTCGGCGGCGAAGCCGCCCGGCGCGCGCATGTCTCCGGCGGCGGGGATGGCGTGGACCTTCGCGCTCGTCGCGAACGGCGTGGCGCAGCCCTGCTCGCCGGAGCGCACCTCGGCCAGGTACACCGGCGTCTGCGTCTGCGCGAACGGCGGACGCGCGCTCTGGGCGAACACGTAGTACTCGAGGCGGCGCGTCTCCGCCAGCGGCTTCGGCAAGACGGCCACGAAGCACTCGCCCTCCTTGCGCATCTCGACGTAGTACCAGCTCGCATCCCCTTCCGCGCGGAAGTAGGCGCGAGGCCGCAATCCGTCCACGGGCCGCAGGCAGGCGCGCAGCCGTGAGTGCACGTTCACGAGCATGCAGAGGGCGGGCTCGTGGGTGATGCGGATGTCGTCGGCGGCGGCGGGAGCCGGCGCGGGCAGCGCGAGGCGCAGCGATGCCATCACCGCGAGACTCCCCTGCCACCACGCCATGATTTCGAGCATATAACGGCTTTCACGGCCGAGCGCTCGCCACGCTTACAATCGCGGGGCCCCCATGGCTCCGCCGATCTCGTCCGTCAAGCAGGTGCGCGAGGAGCTGCGCCGCCTCGGCT
>Ga0114129_10013241_pt1 | contig 11747 bp, 14 predicted proteins | sample RhiMetdeltSRZDD1_FD_80071 | JGI IMG/M metagenome (GOLD analysis project Ga0114129, IMG submission 80071) | Populus rhizosphere microbial communities from Tennessee, USA - Rhizosphere MetaG P. deltoides SRZDD1 (version 2) (version 2) | ecosystem: Host-associated > Plants > Roots > Rhizosphere >... | reverse complement strand
CTGGCCGAATGAGACCTTCCGCACCGTGAAGCTAGCGCGCGCGCCACCGCGGTGCACGCCGATGACGATCCCTTCGAAGATCTGGATTCGTTCCTTGTCGCCCTCGCGGACTTTGACGTGCACGCGGACGGTATCGCCGGACTTCATTCGCGGCCGATCCGTCAACTGTGACTTTTCGACCAGCTCTATCGCGCTCATGACAGCTCTCCATTCGGCGGGCGTGACAAGGCCGCCTGCCCTACCTACTTATTGCCGATGCGGCGCGGACCTTCAGGTCCGCGGTTCGGACCCTTTGGGTCCGCGTTCTTTCCTAATCTCGTCGAGCAGCTCGCGATCTTCGTCATCGAGCGTGGCGTGCTCGATCAAATCCGGCCGTCGCTCCAACGTTCGTTCGAGCGCCGTCCTCTTTCGCCACCGCCGCACGTCGGCGTGATGGCCCGACAGCAGCACCTCCGGCACTTTCCTGCCCGCGAACTCCGCCGGCCGCGTGTAATGCGGGTGATCCAGCAGGCCCCGTGCGAACGAATCCTCCGCGACCGACTGTTCGTCGCCCACCACACCCGGAATCAGCCGGCTCACCGCGTCGACGACAATCATGGCGGGCAGTTCGCCGCCGCTCACCACGAAATCACCGAGCGAAATCTCTTCCGCGCCGACGAGCTTCGGTACCCGCTCGTCCATCCCCTCGTATCGGCCGCACAGCAGCACGAGATGCGAATGCCTGCTGAGCCGGACCGCTTCGCGCTGCGTGAACCGCGTCCCCTGCGGCGACAGCAGGATAACGGCGTCCGGCGTTCCACGCGTCGTCCGAATCTGCTCGACTGCTCGAACAAGCGGCTCGGGCTTCATCACCATTCCCGGCCCGCCGCCATACGGCACGTCATCAACGCTGCGATGCCGGTCGGTCGTGTAGTCGCGCAGGTCGTGCACCTGCACATCGAGAACGCCCGCCGCGATTCCGCGGCTCACGACGCCTTCCGCGAGCGCCGCATCGATCATCCGCGGAAAAATCGTCACGATGTCGAACTTCATCTGTGGGCCGCCTAAAGGCGGCCCCTACGTACTGACTGAACGCCCCTACGTAATGACTGAACGCCGTAGGGGCCGGCTTTAGCCGGCCCTCGCTCATTCAATTCCAGCAACCCCTCCGGCGGGTTGATCTGGATCCGCTTATTGGCGACGTCGATCTCGACACAGATGTCAACGGCCAGCGGAATCAAAATCTCACCCCGAGGCCCGTTCATCACGAGGCGCGTCGCACCGGCGCCGCCTTCAACAGCAGCCACCTTTCCAACGGCATCACCGGCGGCCGTCTCGACGATGCAGCCAACCAGCTGATGCTCGTAGTAGGTCCCCGCCTGCAGCGGCTGAAGTGTCTCCTCCGGAACCCTCAGCTCGACTCCCGCGAGCCGCTCGACCTCCTCGACCCGGGTGAACCCTTCGAAGCCAACCACCGGTCGTCCGTTCTGCACGCGCATCGACGCGACCGTGAGCCGCTCGTCGCCGGCCGCGGAGCGCGCCCATACGGTCGCCCCCTCGGCAAATCGCTCCTCGACAAAATCGGTTTCGGGATTGATCACGACCTGGCCCCGAAGGCCGTGAGGACGCGCGATGCGTCCGACCAGGGCCATGTCGCCCCAATCCGGCCGGGACTCGGGGTTCGGGATTCGGGATTCGTTGTTATTCTCGCGTTCTGCGTTTCGAATCCCGAACCCCGAATCCCGAATCCCGTCCACGTCAGTCCCGAATATCCAGCTGCGCCCGCTTTCCGTGCTTCTCAGCTGTGAGCGCAACCAGCGTTCGCAGTGCCGCTGCCGTGCGGCCCTGACGGCCGATGATCTTTCCCATGTCGCCTGCCGCGGTACTCAGCGAGTACACCTTCAGGCCCCGACGTTCATTTTCGGTCACGCGCACGGCGTCGGGATGATCGACGAGCGCTCGCGCGACGACTTCAACGACCGCTTTGATCGGATCGTCGTTGTCCGATCCGCTCATCACTGTGCCGCGGGCGCCTCGACGACGGGCGCCGACAGATCACGCGAGAGATGTTTCGCCATCAGCGTCCGCACCGAGTCGGACGGCTTCGCGCCCTTCTTCAGCCAGTGCTCGATACGCGTCTTGTTCAGGTTCACCTGCGCCGGCTTCGAACGTGGATAGTACGTTCCTACGTTTTCGACGAAGCTGCTGTCGCGCGCCGACCGCGCTTCCGTGACCACCACGCGGAAATAGGGCTTCTTGGTCGAACCCATTCTCCGTAACCGAATCGTCAGCATTTGATCTCCATCTGGCGGGTCCGAAAGGACCCGCCCTCCACCGCACATCCGCGGCCAATCTGTAGTGGACGCCGGGTCCTTTCGGACCCGGCTATCTCGTCTTAATCAACCCCCAGGGGCCGCCCTTCTTCCGTTTCTTTGCCGCCGGCGGAGCCAAGCCGCCCCGCTGCGGCAGCTTCGGCAGCTTGGGCATCCCTTTCATTCCGCCCTGGCTCATCATCGCGAGCACCTTGCGCATCTCGGTGAACTGCTTCAACAGCCGGTTCACTTCCTCGACCGTCGTGCCGCTCCCTTTGGCGATCCGCTTGCGACGGCTCCCGTTGATGATGCGATCGTTCCGCCGTTCCTCCGGCGTCATCGAGCAGATGATCGCCTCGACGCGTCCCATCTGCTTCTCGTCCGGCTTGTTGTCCGCGAGCTGCTTCAGATTGCCGAGCCCCGGAATCATCCCGAGGATGCTCTCGAGCGGTCCCATCCGCCGGATCGTCTTCAACTGTTTGCGGAAGTCGTCGAGCGTGAACTCGTTCTTCCGCAGTTTCTCTTCGAGATCGGCCGCTTCGTCCTGATCGATCGCCTGCTCGGCCTTCTCGATGAGCGACAGCACGTCGCCCATGCCCAGCATCCGCGAGACGATCCGATCCGGGTGAAACAGCTCGAGATCCTCGAGCCGCTCGCCGCTGCCGACAAACGCGATCGGCACGCCGACGACTGATACCACCGACAGCGCGGCACCGCCGCGCGCGTCGCCATCGAGCTTGGTCAGCACGACGCCGGTCACGCCAACGCGGCGATTGAACTCGCCGGCGCTCTTGATCGCGTCCTGCCCCGTCATCGCGTCGGCGACGTAGAGCAGATCCGTCGGCTGCACGACCGACTTGATGGCCTGCAGTTCGTCCATCAGCTCGTCGTCGATATGCAGCCGTCCGGCCGTATCGACGATCACCGTATCGAACCCCTTCGCCTTCGCCTCCGCCAGCGCTCCGCTCGCACGGACGACGGGATCCATCGACTCCGGCTCGTACACCCTCACGTCCGCCTTCTCGCCAACGATCGACAACTGCTGGATCGCCGCGGGCCGCCGCACGTCGGTCGACACGAGCAACGGGTGCTTTCCCTGCCGCGCCAGCCACTTCCCCAGCTTGGCCGACGTGGTCGTCTTGCCCGACCCTTGGAGCCCAAGGAGCAGCACGACGCGTGGCGTCGGAGCATCCTTCCGCAGGCCTCCTTCAGCGTCCCCGAACAGCGCCAGCATCTCGTCCCGAACGATTTTGATGACCTGCTGGCCCGGCGACAGGCTCTTGAGAACGGCCTGATCCATCGCCTGATCGCGAACGCGGTCGATGAACGCTTTGACGACCTTGAAGTTGACGTCGGCTTCGAGCAGCGCCAGCCGGATTTCCCGCAGCGCGGTTTCGACATGTTCGGGCGTGAGCCGGACCTCGCCGCGCAGCGACTTGAAGACATCCTGAATGCGCGTGCTGAGCGATTCGAACATGGGAACCCGTGGCGTAAGGGCAGACCTTGTAGAGGCGGACCTTAAGGTCCGCCTCTACGTAATGGCCAGGCCAGACGGACGCAAACCCTTATCTTAGGGCCGGTTAGGCGACTGGAGCAAGTCGAGCGCCGGCCCTAGACCGAAGACAGCTTGTGCCCCAGCTTGTCCTTTTTGGTCTTGAGGTACCTGCGAGTGGATTCGGAAGCCGGGATTTCCAGTGGAACCGCTTCCGAGATCGACAGTCCGTAGCCCTGCAGGCCGACGAACTTCCGCGGGTTGTTCGTCAGCAATCTCATGGACTTGACCCCGAGATCGGTCAGGATTTGCGCCCCGATGCCATAGTCGCGCTGGTCGGGCTTGAAGCCGAGGCGCTCGTTCGCCTCGACCGTGTCGAACCCCTGGTCCTGAAGCTCGTACGCGCGAATCTTGTTCGCCAGGCCGATGCCGCGCCCTTCCTGATTGAGATAGAGCAGGACGCCGCGCCCTTCCTCCGCAATCCGCGCCATCGCGGTATCGAGCTGCGCACCACAATCGCATCGCGCCGAGTGAAAGACGTCCCCGGTGAGGCACTTCGAGTGAACGCGCACGAGGACATCCTTGCCATCGCCGACGTCGCCGCGGACGAGCGCGACGTGCGTCATGTTGTCGACGACGTTGTCATAGGCATAGATTTCAAAGTCGCCATGCTCGGTCGGCAGATGCGCGTGCGCGAAGCGTTTCACCAGCCGCTCGGTGCGCATGCGGTACTGGATCAGATCCGCGATCGTGATCATCAGCAGGCCGTGCTTGCGTGCGAATTTGGTGAGCTCCGGCACGCGCGCCATCGTGCCGTCCTCGTTCATGATTTCGCAGATGACACCTGCTGGATAGAGACCGGCCATGCGGGCAAGATCGACGGCCGCCTCGGTCTGACCCGCGCGCACCATGACGCCGCCGTCGCGCGCGCGCAGAGGCGAGACGTGTCCAGGGCGGGCGAGATCCGACGGCTTGGTTGCGGGATTGATGGACGCAATCACGGTCGCCGCCCGATCGGCGGCGGAGATGCCGGTTCCTGCGCCCTTTAGATCGATGGGCACGCAGAACGCGGTGCCGAACGTCGTGGTGTTGGAGCTGACCGCGAGCGGAACCTCGAGTTCGTCGAGGCGTGCGCCGGTCATGGAGAGGCAGATCTGACCTCTCCCGTACCTCGCCATGAAGTTGATCGCCGCCGGCGTCACCTTTTCCGCGGCAATGGTCAAATCGCCTTCATTCTCGCGATCTTCGTCGTCGCAGACGATGATCATCCGCCCGTCGCGGAAGGCGGCGAGCGCCTCGTCGACGGAGGCAAACGGAGTGCGCTTGCGCGCCCCTTTTGCGATGCGGATGTTCTTCGTCATGTCCTCGATTGGGCCGGCTAAAGCCGGCCCCTACGTACTTTATCGCGACGCACTCTATCGCGTAGGGGCCGGCTTCAGCCGGCCCACATCTTCGGCCAATTCCAACGACCGCGCGACGTACTTTCCGATCATGTCGCACTCGATGTTTACGCGATCACCCACCTTGAGCGACGACAGTGCCGTGTTTGCCCATGTGAACGGGATGATCATCACGTCGAACACGTTTTCGCCGAGTCCCGCAATCGTCAGGCTGACGCCGTCGACGGCGATCGATCCCTTCCGAATGAGGTACGGCGCCAGACTCGAATCGAACGAAATGGCGAGCCAGTGCGAATCGCCATCCGGCCGAATCTCCTCGACAAAACCAGGTGCGTCTACGTGGCCCTGCACGAAATGGCCGCCGACACGCCCGTCCGCTCGCATCGACCGCTCCAGATTCACTCGCTGCCGCTGACGGAGCGAGCCGAGCGTCGTCACGCGCGCCGTTTCGGGGCCGATATCCGCATGGACCTCACCACCGTCGGCCGTGACGACCGTCAGGCAGACTCCGTTGACCGCCAGGCTGTCGCCAGAAGCCAGATCCGCAGCGAGCGTCGTACGGATTCGGATACGGTATCCGCCCGGCGACGTTTTCACGTCGGCGATCTCGCCGACGGCTTCAATGAGGCCGGTGAACATACCCTTCGATCAGCGTGTCGGGACCCAAGACCTCAACCTTCGGTTCGATCAACGAGGACAGCGCCAGATCGTACCCCTCGAACAGTCGGACACCTGTGGGGCCAAGAGCGGCGGGTGCGACGAACAGCTGGACGTAGTCGACGACGCCGTCCTCCCAGAGCGCGGCGTGCACGGACGCGCCTCCCTCGACCAGAATGCTCTGAATGTCGAACGCGGACAGCGCGCGCATCGCGGCTCGCATCCCGCTCTCTTCGGGCGCAACGATGGTGGCGCCGGCTCGCTCGAGGGCCGCGCGCTCCGCGGATTTTTGCGCGACCGCGCCGCGGCTCGTCAGTATTATCACCGGTCCCGCGGCAAGCGTCGAAAACAGCCGCGCAGTGAGGGGCGTTCGAAGTCGTCGATCGAACACCACACGCGTCAGCGGACGCTCTCGATAGATCTCCCGTGCCGTGAGCACGGGGTCGTCGACGAGCACGGTTTCCGATCCAACGGCCACGGCATCCACCTGTGCGCGCGTGTATTGCACACGGCGATTTGCCGCCGCCGCGGTGATCTGCGTTCGCTTCCCCACACCTTCGGCGATGCGACAGTCGATGCTTGCAGCGGCTTTCAGGATGACGAAAGGCCGCCCCTCGCGAACCGAAGTCAGGAACGGTTGATTCAGGCGGATCGCCGCGTCGCGTTCGACGCCCACGTCGACGGCAATGCCGTGAGCACGCAGCGCGGCGATGCCGCGGCCACTCACCAGCGGAAACGGATCCTCCATTGCGGCCACAACGCGCCTGATCCCCGCGGCGATGATTCGCTCGGTGCAGGGACCGGTCCGTCCGGTGTGCGCGCACGGCTCGAGCGTGCAATAGAGCGTTGCCCCTCGTGCGAGTTCGCCCGCTTCCGTCAGTGCGTGAATTTCCGCGTGCGGCTCGCCGGCGCGTGCATGCGCGCCGTCGCCGACGACGACCCCCTCGTCTGTGACGATGCAGGCGCCGACGACTGGGTTCGGCGTCGTGCGCCCGAGGCCGCGACGCGCCTGCTCGAGCGCGCGCCGCATCCACCGCACGTCCGCCTCCGCCCCTTCGGGGCTTCGGCGCGACAAGTCCGTCACCACTTCTCCTGGAACAATGCGTCCACGTAATCCTGCGCTGAAAACGGGATCAAATCGTCAATGCCTTCGCCGACGCCTACATAGCGAATCGGCAGTTTGAGGTCGTTGGCGATCGCGACCGCAACGCCTCCTTTCGCCGTGCCATCGAGCTTGGTGAGCACGATGCCGGTCACCCCGGCGACGTTGGTGAATTCGCGCGCCTGCGCCAGGCCATTCTGACCAACCGTCGCATCGAGGACGAGCAGCACTTCGTGCGGCGCGCCTTCGGCCGCGCGTGCGGCTACCCGGCGGATCTTGTCCAGCTCGTTCATCAGATTGACGCGGGTATGCAGACGTCCGGCCGTGTCGACGAGAATCGGATCACGACCCTTCGCCTTGCCTGACTGGATCGCGTCGAACACGAGCGCGGCCGGATCGGCGCCTTCCCTGGCGCGGATGATATCGACATTCGCGCGCTTCGCCCATATTTCGAGCTGCTCGACGGCGGCGGCCCGGAAGGTGTCGGCCGCACACACGAGCGGCTGCTGGCCAGAGGCTTTCAGCAGGTTCGCGAGTTTTCCGACGGTGGTGGTCTTTCCGGTGCCGTTTACGCCGACGATCATCGTGACGTGCGGATGATGTCCGTTCGGCGCGGGACGCTCGACGGTGTCAAAGACGCGGCGGATCTCTTCCTTCACCAGCTCGCGCAGGCTCTCACCATGACGAGCGCGCGAGCGGACCGCGTTGACAATGCGTTCCGTGGCAGCGAGACCGACGTCGGCGGAGATCAGCAGTTCTTCGAGCGCCTCGATGGTGTCGACGTCGATCGGCCGGCTGCGCTGCTCTTCGGTGTCGGCCTGCTGAACGATCTCGTCGAAACGGCTGACGATCTGCTCTTTGGTGCGCGTCAGGCTCTCGCGAAGCTTGTCAAAGAAACCCAATTTCAACCCTCGTCTTACGAACCACTAACCAGTTTCCGCTTTCTGCGGCCGCAACATCAGATCGTACAGCGCCGTGCGTGGATCCTTCCGCCCCGCTAGGAGCGCGGCGACCTGAGCCGTGATTGGCAGTTCAACGCCATGGCGCGCTCCAAGCGCGAGCGCCGCGTCAGTCGTCCGGACGCCTTCCGCAACCGTCTTCATGCTGGCCAGGACGTCGGGCAGCGAGCGTCCGCGCGCCAGTTCGAGCCCGACATGGCGGTTGCGGCTGAGGGTACCGGTGCATGTCAGCACGAGATCGCCGAGGCCCGTTAGTCCCGCGAGCGTTTCGCGCTGCGCGCCCGCCGCACACGCGAGACGAGTGATCTCGGCGAGGCCCCGGGTGATGAGACCGGCCTGCGCGTTCTGGCCAAGACCCAACCCCTCGGCGACGCCCGCGGCAATCGCGATGACATTCTTGAGTGCCCCGCCAATCTCGACGCCGACCACGTCGTGCGTGCCATACAACCGGAAGTAAGGCGCCCGAAAGTCGGCCTGCACTTTCTCGACGACCAGCGGGTCGGTGGATGCGACGCATACAGCCGTCGGCAGCTCGCGCGCCATTTCGGACGCAAAGCTCGGGCCCGAAAGCACGCTGACACGCACGCGCGAGCTGAATTCCTGCTCGACGATCTCCGAAGGGCGAAACAGCGTCTGCTGCTCGAGCCCTTTCGCCGCGCTCACGACGATCGCGCCGGACCGGACGAAGGGTGCCGCTTGGCGCAGGACCTCGCGCATGCCGTGTGACGGAATCACCGCAACGATCACGTCGGCGTCGCCCAGTGCCTCGGCGAGATCCGCACTGACCTTCAGGCGGGGCGGGAAGGTGATATCGGGCAGATAAACGGCATTCGCCCGGCGCGTCCTGAGATCTCCAATCAGCGCCGCGTCGCGTCCCCACAGCCACACGTCGTGACCTGTGCGCACGAGATGAACGGCGAGCGCCGTGCCCCACCCGCCTGCGCCGAGAACGGCAATCACAATCGCGACCCGATGCGCCGCTCGGTACCCGCCACGAGCCGCGACACGTTGTCGCGATGGCGAAAGAGGACGATGGCAGCGGCGAGAAGGGCGCCGGCTACAACGGGATTCGGCTGGTTGCCGACAGCAGCCGCGACCGGCAACGCGAGCGCGCCTGCAATCGAGCCGGCCGAGATGAACCGCGTTGCGGCAATCGTGCCGACAAAGACCAGCACGGCAATCGCCGTCGCCAGCGGCGCGAGGAGGGCGAATACACCGGCCGACGCGGCCACGCCTTTTCCACCGCGGAATCCACACCAGACGGGATAAATGTGACCGACGATTGCCGCAAGGCCGGCAGACGTCACCACGACAACGTCGTCGCTCATCAACCGCGCAGCAGCGACCGCCGCGGTCCCTTTCCCGGCGTCTAGCAGCATGACGGCGACAGCCGGACCAATACCCGCCGAACGAAGAACGTTTGCAGCCCCAGGGTTGCGGCTCCCTACGTTGCGGAGTTCAATCCCCTGCCGCCGTGTCAGCAGTAACGCGAATGGAATTGAACCAAGCAGGTAGCCGATAACGATGGTGATGGACGTCATTCAAAATCGCACCTTCAACGGCGTGCGCAGGAGAGGCGTATATGTCGGCCCTTTCGGCGACAGCTTGCTCTGAAACAGTGTAATCGTGTCGATGCGCGTCGTGCCGATTCGTCGATCGGTCAAACCATCGACGAGCCGTGTGGATTTCAGCCCGGCGGGATCGCGCACGCGCGCGAGCGTCAGATGCGGACGGTAGGCGCGGTCCTCCTCGGGAATGCCAAGCGGGGTCAGCCGCGAAGTGATCTCACGTTCGACGCGAAGAAGCTGCTCCCCTCCTTCCGTGACACCAAGCCACACGACGCGAGGGGTGCCACTCTTCGGGAACGTTCCCACACCACATAAGGTGACGCTGAACGGGCCGACGGCCAGCGGCGCCTCGAGCGCGTGCCGAACCATCGAGGCCTTCCCGTCGTCAACTTCTCCAATGAACCGAATCGTCAAGTGCATCCGGTTGGCGGGAATCCAGGTAACCTTTGCGCGTCTCGCCGCGGCCGCTGCCCTGCGCTCCAGCTCCCCGGTCAAGGTAGCGGCTCGCCTCGCTAACCGGTCGCCAATCTCGACGGCGACAAACAGCCTCACCTGTGTATACTCGCACGCGTCGAATCGGAGGGATCTGATGTTGCGTTTCGTGATTGCCGTCTGGTCGCTGCTGTCGATTGCACCCGCGTTGGGCCAGACAGCAGCTCCGCCCATTCCTCCCGCCTCACATCGCCTGGTGTATCTGGAGGTGGCGCCGAGTGAAGCCAACCGCGTTGCGGCCGCGCTGAAGGATTATCGACGCGCTGCCATGAACGCCGTCGGCGCGCTCCGCATCGACGTGCTGCAGCAGGTTGGCCGCAGCAACCATTTCGCGATCTACGAGACCTGGCGCGACAACGCGGCGCTTGAAGCGCACAAGACCGCAGCAGAAACACGCACACTCGACGGGGTTCTCCAAGCCACACGCGTCAGCCCCATGGACGAGCGGCTGCTCAGCCCCGTCGGGCTCCCGTCGGCAGCCGTCAGCGGAACCGGTTCAATCTACGTCGTCACGCATGCGGACTCGGTTCCGCCACAGCGCGACGCCGCAGAGGCGGCACTCAAGGAGCTCACGCTCCGCTCCCGACAGGAGTCCGGCAATGCCAGCTTTATCGTCACGGTGCAGCCGAATCGCAACAACCATTTCACGATCTTCGAAATCTGGCGGGACGAGAAGACGCTCGATGCGCACGCCGTTGCGGAACACACGAAGAAGTTCCGCGACACGTTCGGGCCATTCTCCGGCGCGTTGTTCGACGAGCGCGTTTACAAGAGCGTCGGGTAGCGAGGCCGGCACCATGCGAGGTCCTCGAGCGTTGATCGCGTTGCTGCTGGCCGCTTCCGCCACGACGGTGGCCGCGCAGACAGCGCCGCCCTCACAGCCGCTTGCCGCGACCGACCGCGTCATCTATTTCGAGGTCGCACCATCCGAGGCCAGTCGCACCGTCACAGTGTTGAAGACGTACCGGCAGGCGGCCCAGAAAGCTGCCGGTGGAATCCGTGTTCAGGTCCTCCAGCAGATTGGCCGTCCGAACTTCTTCGCTGTCGTTGAGAAGTGGCGCGACGGCGCAGCGTTGCAGGCGCAGCTGGCATCCGCGGACAACAAGAAACTGCACGACGAGCTGCAGTCAGCGCTGATCAGTCCCTTCGATGAGCGATTGCTTGGAGCGGTCACCGCGCAGCTGGCCAGCCGTGCGGCCTCCGAGCAGGCGCTTTACGTCCTGACGCACGCTGACGCGGCGGCGAAGCGTGAGGAGATACCGGGAATGCTGCAGGAACTCGCCACGGCGGCGCGCCAGGAAAGCGGGAACGTCTTGTTCGATGCGACGGTGCAGCCGAATCGCACCAATCACTTCACCCTCATCGAAGTCTGGAGCGACCAGAAAGCGTACGAGGCCCACGAGATTGCCGCGACCACGAAGAAGTTCCGGTCGGCGTTCGGGGCGGTGTCCGGCGCGCTCTACGACGAGCGCATCTACAAGAGCATCAATTAGGTTCCAGCAGCAGGCGGCGCACCATGTCGAGCGCCGCCTGCGACGCCTGGAACTTCACCATCTCGCGTCCGCCGACGAACCGGAACGTGCGGACGCGTGTTTCGGCAGTGGAAGTGGCGGCGATGCACGCCGTCCCCACCGGCTTGTCCGGTGTGCCACCGTCCGGTCCCGCAATCCCCGTCACGCCAATGCCAATATCGACGTGCGATCGCGTCCGGATATCCTCCGCCATCGATCTCGCGACCGCTTCGCTGACGGCGCCGTGCGTCGCAATCATGTCCGCAGGCACACCG
>Ga0114129_10013239_pt1 | contig 11748 bp, 9 predicted proteins | sample RhiMetdeltSRZDD1_FD_80071 | JGI IMG/M metagenome (GOLD analysis project Ga0114129, IMG submission 80071) | Populus rhizosphere microbial communities from Tennessee, USA - Rhizosphere MetaG P. deltoides SRZDD1 (version 2) (version 2) | ecosystem: Host-associated > Plants > Roots > Rhizosphere >... | reverse complement strand
GGCTCCGAGGGAGATCCTGGGGAGGAGCCCAATGCAACCGTACGAGGGAGGGGGAGCCGACTCGCGCGCGCTCTCCCGTCGTGACCTGCTCAAGCGAGCGGGGGTCGTGGGAGTTGCCGCCGCCGCGCCCACCGCCGCATTCGCGCCCACAGCCGCGCCGGTCCGTGACCGGGAAAGGCTCGAAGCGCTGACCGCACTCGAGGCCGAGGCGCTCGAGGCCATCGTCGACCGACTCATCCCGGCCGACTCGAACGGTCCCGGCGCCGCCGAGGCGCGGGTGGCCCGCTACATCGACCGCGCGTTGGCCGGAGAGCTCGCGTCGCTCCGGGCGTCGTACTCGGAAGGCCTGGCCGCAGTCGATGCCTACGCGCGGAGCCGGTTTGGCGAGCCGCTCGCCGACCTCGAACCGGCGCAGCAGGACGCCGTCGTGAGGGACCTGGAGCAGAACGTCGCCACGGGGTTCCCGGGCGGCTCGCGCACGTTCTTCGAGCTCGTGCGCGAGCACTGCCTGCAGGGCATGTTCGGGGATCCGGTTCACGGCGGGAACGAGGACTTCGTCGGCTGGGACCTGCTGGGCTTCCCGGGCGTGAAGTTGAGCTTCGCCGCGGCCGAGCAGCAGATGGACGTGACCGTCGTGCCGGCGCACAAGTCGACGGCGGACTTCCCCCTGTTCAAGCGCGGACGGAAGGGAGGCGACGGTGAGCACTAGCAAGAAGGGCGCGGACGTCGTCGTCATCGGCCTCGGGGCCGGAGGCGGCACGGCGGTTCTGCCGCTGGCACAGGCGGGGCTCGACGTCGTTGCGCTGGAGGCCGGCGGCCGCTTCTCGGTGCGGGACTTCCACGCGGACGAGATCCGCAACGACATCCGCAACTGGCTCGGCCGCGCGAAGGTGAACGACGAGGTTCCCACCCAGCGGCGCACCGCCGCCGAGGAGTCTGTCCCCGCGATCGCGCCCGGCCGGATGATGAACGGCGTCGGCGGCACCTCGATCCACTGGACGTGCCAGAGCTGGCGGCTCATGCCGTGGAACTTCAAGCAGCGCAGCGAGACGATCCGCCGCTACGGCGCCGGAGCACTCCCGGCGGGCTCCACGCTGACCGACTGGCCCCTCGCCTACGAGGAGCTGGAGCCGTACTACGACAAGGTCGAGTTCCTGCACGGAGTCTCGGGCAAGGCGGGCAATCTCCGCGGTGCGATCGACGCGGCCGGGAACGTGTTCGAGGGACCGCGAGCTCGTGAGTACCCGCTGCCACCGCTGCGCCGCACGGGCTTCACCGAGTTCATGTCCGACGCCGCGAAGCGCCTCGGGTGGCGCCCGTTCGCCGGGCCGGCGGCGATCCGCTCGCAGCCCTACCGGGGGCTCAACGCCTGCGAGTACCACGGCTTCTGCACCTGGGGCGGCTGCCACGTCGATGCGAAAGGCTCGACGAACCTGACGGCGATTCCCATGGCCGAGAAGACGAGGAACCTGAAGGTCGTGGAGGGTGCGCGCGCCATCGAGATCACCGTGGATCGCGACGGGCGGGCGAACGGCGTCCGGTACATGAAGGGCCGCAAGGTGCATTTCCAGGCGGCCAAGGCGGTTCTCGTTGCCGGCTACACGTACGAGAACACCCGGCTCCTGCTCCTGTCGAGGTCCTCGGCGTTTCCGGACGGGCTCTCGAACAACCACGGGCAGGTCGGCCGCCACTACCTCGCGCACGTGCGCGCGGGCGCGAACGGGGTCATCCCGGGCCGTCGCCTCAATCGCTTCTCCGGCACCGCGAGCCAGTGGACGGCCGTCGACGACTGGGACAGCGACTTCTTCGACCACTCGACCCTCGGGTTCACGGGCGGCGGGACGATGTCGGCCACGATGGAGGCCAAGCCCATCGGCGCGGCCCGCACGACGCCGCCGTCGATTCCCCGCTGGGGCTCGGCATGGAAGGCATGGCTGAAGGAGAACGCGATCTCCGTCGCGTCAGCGGCGACGCAGATCAACGTCGCGCCCTACGAGGACAACTTTCTCGACCTCGACCCCGGCGTGAAGGATCCGGACGGCTTCCCTGTCGTGCGGGTCACGAACGACTTGAAGGAGAACGAGCGCCGCGCCGCGCTGTTCGTCCAGGGCAAGTGCATGGACTGGCTCCGCGAAGCCGGCGCCTCGGAGGTCTGGCCGGTCGCGCCGAGCTCGCTGTCGGTGCAGACGCACGCCTACGGCGGAACGAGGATGGGGGACGACCCCGACGCCGACGTCACCGACCGGTGGTGCTTCTCGCACGAGGTGCCGAATCTGGGCGTCCTCGGCGCGTCGAACTTCCCCACGTCGGGCGGCCGCAACCCGACGGAGACGGTCATGGCCCTCGCCTGGCGAACGGCGGACCACCTCGTCGACGAGTGGGAGGCGATCACCGGCTAGCGGTTTACACGTCGTGCACGGACTGGACCGCCAGCGCGACTCCGACGGCGATCTCCGCAGCGCCTAGAAGCCGCCCGCCGGCGGCGAGCAGCGCGTCGGCGCGTGCCCCACGCCGAATCAAGGTCGTCAGGAGAACGAGCGCGAAGGCAACCACGAGCGCGCCGACGGCCAGGGCCACGTCGTCGTCGCCACCGGCGGTCAGGGTGAGCATGACCACGCCCGGAGTGAGGAGGAGCGGGAAGGCGACCGGGACGAGCGCCGCGCCGAGCCCGTGGAGCTCGGGCTCGCGGGCGGGTCGTGCGAGCACCAGGGCACGGGCACCCTCGAGCGCCAGCACGACGGCGGCCGCCAGCCGGAAGGTCTCCGGCGTGATGTCGAGCGCGTCCAGGACGGCGCCTCCGACCGCCGCGACGCCTCCGGCAACCCCCAGCGCGATGAGTGCTCCGAGAACGACCGCCTGACGCCGTTCCGGCAGCACGAGGCGCACGCGGCACGGGTTTGTGGACGCAACGAGCGCGACGAGCAGGAAGGCGAAGCTCACCTCGCCGACTCCGCATCCAGCACCTCGAGCGTTGCGAGCAATCCCGAGAGCGGATGGCGCTGGTGGTCCATCTGCGTGTAGCCGTCCTCCGTGAACCAGGCGCCGCGCGCGAGCAAGGGGCGCGGAGCGTTCTCCGCCTCGAAGGGGTCGATCTGGCGCTCGACCGCCCGCCCGGCCGTGCAGCGCAGGCGCGCCGCGAGGTTGTCCGTCAGGTCGGCGAGGCGAGGATCGGCGACGCTCAGGCGCCAGAGCGCCGCCAGGCCTTCGGTCACCGTCCCGAGGCCTGCGCCGGAGGCCGGCTCGCCGCGAAAGACGCGGTTGAGCCCGCCCTGGCCGCTTTGCGACTCGAGGCGGGAGTTGAGGCCGAGGATGCCCGCGAGCTCGCGCGCGTACGCGATCTCCGGCTCGCCCAGCCCGTCCGGCCCCAGCTCGGCGAGCGCGTAGGCCGACCAGTGGTCGGGGAACGTGAGGACATAGCCCTCGACGTCGTCGCGGCGGGTGGCCACATAGCGCGCGAGCCGCCGGGCGGGCTGCCCCCATCCTTCGCCCGGGAAGAGCTTGTCGAGGAGCGCAAAGGTCCAGAGGGCCTGTCCGGTGCCGAACTTGGCGTATTCGTCGGGGACGGCCCGTTCGGTCTCCCGGCTCCAGCGCCCGAGGACGCTGCCGTCGGCCTGCTGCTGGGCGGCGAGAAAGTGAGCAAGCCCGCGGATCAGATCGTCCTCGCTCTCGTCCCCGGTGGCGAAGCGGCGCTGGACAAGAGCGATCGCCAGGAGCCCGCTCGCGCCGAGGCGCGCGTCCTGTCCGGGCTCGGCAAACGCCGTCCAGCCGCCATTTCGGAGCAGGTTCGCGTGCACGAACATGAGCCCGTGCTCGGCAGCTGCCAGGGCCTTCTCGTCGCCGGTCTCTTCGGCGAGCTGGTACAGGCCGAACATCACGCCGGCATGCCGCGTGATGTTGTAGTCCTGCGAGACGGCGTCGTCCTTGCGGTTGTACCCGTAGGTGTAGAGGCCTCCGGGCCGCACGCCGCGCTCGAGCCAGCCGGACGCCTCGGCGATCGCGCCGCGCGCGTTCGCGGGAGTAACGGCAGGGCAGACCTCGGCCGGCACGACCATGACGCGGAGCCCCAGGGCCCCGAGCGCGAGGACGGCGATGTAGATCAACAGGCGTCGCAACGCGAGGAGGCTACGCGACCGCCTGCTCGTGAAGGAAGCGGCAGTGCCCCCGGCAAGAATCGAACTTGCGCACGCGGTTTAGGAAACCGCTGCTCTATCCACTGAGCTACGGGGGCAGGCGGGCAAACGGTAGCGCAGCCCGCTGCGATCGACTGTCCATCCGGAAGTCGAAACTGACCTGCCAGGTTTGATACAAACAGCAGGTCATTTTGCCTTTTCATCGAGGGGGAGACATGAAGCCAGGCAGGCTCGGGCGTCTCGTGGCTGCGGCCGCGGCGATGCTCTCTGTGGCGATCGTGGCGCCGGGTGTTGCGGAGGCGCAGACATCGCCTGTCATCTCGGGCGGCGTGACGCAGCCCGCCTTCGGGTACGCGGACGCGATCCGCGAGCGGCTGTGGATCACCGCGGACTTCGACAGCGACCTCAACGGCGTAGCCGACGAGATCGCCCTGGACATCATCCGGCCCGCCGCAAGCGCGACCGGCCTGAAGTCCCCGGTGATCATGGACGCGAGCCCGTATTACACCACGTTGTGCCGTGGGAACGAGGGCGAGTGCATCGCCGATATCGACGGCGACGGGCTCAACGATCGCTGGCCGCTGTTCTACGACAACTACTTCGTCCCGCGTGGGTACGCGGTGATGCTGCTGCACATGGTCGGCACCGGGTTCTCCACCGGCTGCCCCGTCACCGGCGGCACCCCCGACAACCGCAGCGCCGTGCTCGCGATCGACTGGCTCAACGGCCGTCGGACCGCGCACGACAAGGACGGGAACACCGTCAGCGCGGGCTGGCACAACGGCAAGTCGGGGATGATCGGCAAGTCCTACGACGGGACGCTGGCCAACGCGGCCGCCGCGGCGGGCGCCGACGGGCTTTCCACGATCGTCCCGATCAGCGCGATTTCCACCTGGTACAACTACACGCGTCAGGCGGGCCTCGGCCTCAGCGGCTGGTCGAACAACTACCCGTCGAGCCTCTCGAACACGGTCACGAACCCGGACCGGCGCGCAGGGTGCGCGGCGGTGCGCACGACCCTCAACGCGACCGACGGCGACGAAAACTACGACTTCACGCCGTTCTGGCTCGAGCGGGACTACTTCAAGGACATCGACAACGTCGACGCGAGCGTGCTCGTCGCCCACGGCCTGCAGGACGACAACGTCAAGGCCAACCAGTTCAGCGAGTGGTGGTACGAGCTCGCCGAGCGCGACGTCCCGCGCAAGCTCTACCTCGGCCGTGTCGGCCACGAGGATCCGTTCGACTTCCGACGCGACGTCTGGGTGAACACGCTCCACCGCTGGTTCGACCACTGGCTCTTCGACGTCCCCAACGGGATCATGAGCGAGCCAGCGGTGACGGTCGAGCGCGAGGGCGGCGACGTCTTCGAGGACTACGCAGACTGGCCGATCCCGGGTGCGGTGGACGACAAGCTCTACTTCCGCGCGACGCCGTCCGGGCCCGGCAGGCTCTCGCTGAGCCAGGACGCGGGCTCGCCGACGACGTCCTTCCTCGATCTGACGAACCAGAGCGAGAACACGATCATCTCGAACCCCGACACGGTCACCAACAACAAGCGGATGTTCCTGACGCAGCCGCTGACCGCTCCTTTCAAGTTCACGGGGACGCCGGTCATCAACCTGCGGGCGTCCGTCAACCGCGTCGGCACCTCGCTCGGCGCTGTGCTCGTGGACTACGGGCCCGGAACGCACGTGAGCCGCACCACCAGCGAAGGCGTCGTGAACGGCGCCGGGAGCACGTGCTACGGCGAGGCGAGCGCGACCGACGACGGGTGCTACATCAACACGGTCAAGGCCCTCACGAACGTGACGCAGTGGCGGGTCACGCGCGGCATCCACGACGCACGGAACCGCACCGACCTGACCACGCCGACCGATCTCGTCCCCGACCAGTTCTACGACTTCAGCTTCAAGCTGATGCCGGAGGACTACATCTTCCCGGCCGGGCATCGGATCGGCGTCGCCATCGTCGCCACCTACGGCGGCGTTGCGGTGAACAACACCAACCACGGGGCCACGGTCACGCTTGACCTGAAGCAGTCCAACATCGAGCTCCCCGTCGCCGGCGGCTACCTGGCCGCACTGGCGGCAGGGATCGCCGACGAGGTCGCGCCGGTGCTCACCGTGCCGGACGACATCGTCGTCTCGACGGAGGGGACCTCGACTCCGGTCTCGTGGACGGTCAGCGCGACCGACGACAACGACCCGAACCCGGTCACCGACTGCGATCCGGAGGCGGGCAGCGTGTTCCAGAAGGGCACGGTCACCACGGTCACCTGCACGGCGACCGACGCGGCCGGGAACGTGGCGACGGAGACGTTCACCGTCGCTGTGCTCTTCGACTGGAGCGGCTTCCTGGCGACGTTCCAGGATCCGCCGACGCTGAACGACGCAGGCTCGAACGCGGTGCAGACGTTCTGGTTCCGCCTCGGCGGCGACTTCGGCCTCGACGTTCTGGCCGCACCGCCGGCATCGCGGTTGGTCGACTGCACGACGCTGGCGCCGCTCGGCCCCTACGAGCCTGCGGCGACGCCGAGCTGGGACTCGTTCGGCTACCAGGCGTACACCGACCGCTACTACTTCCCGTGGAAGACCACGCGGGCCTACAGGAACACCTGCCGTGAGTTCACGCTCTCGCTCACGGACGGGACGACGCACTCCGCGTACCTGAGGTTCGTCACCTAGATCGCACCAAAGCTCGGGGGGAACGCGAGTCAGGGGGCCGGCCAGCCGGCCCCCTTCGCGTTCTCAGGCTCCGGTGACGCCCTCGCGGGGCTCCCAGCGGAAGCGCCGCACCGCGACGGCGAGCCCGAACAGGCCCCAGACCACCACGGCCGCGACGGCCGAGCCCGCGAAGTCCTCGCCGGTCTCGAACGTCGCCCGGATCATGTCCAGGAAGTACGTCAGCGGGAGCACCTCGGAGATCGCCTCGAGGAAGGCCGGCATCTCCTCGGTCGAGAAGAAGACGCCCGAGATGAACGCCATCGGCAGGTAGATGGCGTTGACGACCGCCGACGAGCCCTCGGCCGTGCGGACGATCGTCGTGACGGCGATTCCCAGGGCGGCGAACGCCGCCGCGCCCGTGAGGATCGCGAACGCGAAGTGGAACGGCCGCTCGGGCCAGTCCGCGTCGAGCAGGTACACCCCGAGCAGGAGCTGCGCCACGACCTGGAGCGCGATCACGAGCACGGTCGAGCCGATCACCGCGGCGAGGTAGTTCGCAGGGCTGAGCGGCGTCCCGCGCACGCGCTTGAGGAGGCCGGCTTCGCGCCGCACGACGAGCGTGATCGCCAGGCCCGCGAACGCGTTCGCGGCCACCCCGTAGCCGAGCAGGCCGATGAGGAGGAAGGTGGAGGCGTCCACGCCCTCGATCGGCTCGTCCCCGTAGACCGAGCCGATGAGGACGAGCAGCAGGACGGGGAAGAGGAAGCTGAAGAACGCGGCCTCACGGTTTCGCCAGAAGAGCTTCTGCTGCGCGCGCAGCTCGTGGAAGAAGAGCCTCACGCGTCGCCCTCCTCGCGGGTCAGCTCGAGGTAGACGTCCTCGAGCGTCCGGCGGTGCACCTCGAGCCCCTCGAGCTCGACGCCGTCGGCGAGCGCCTGCGCCGTCAGCTCGTGCAGGACGCGCGTCGGCTCCTCGGTGGCGATGACGGTGTCGCTTCCGTTGCGGCGGAAGCGGATCTCGACGGACGTGTGCCCGGAGAGGAGCTCCTGCGGCGAGCCGGTGCCGACGATCTCGCCCGAGCGCAGGATTGCCACGCGGTCCGCGAGACGCTGCGCCTCCTCCATGTAGTGCGTCGTCAGGAGGATGCTCTTGCCCAGCGAGCGGAGGTCGCGGATCGTGTCCCACGCCTGCCGGCGCGCCGCCGGGTCGAAACCGGTCGTGGGCTCGTCGAGGAAGACGAGCTCGGGGTCGCCGACGAGCGCGAGCGCGAGGTCGAGGCGGCGCAACTGACCGCCCGAGAGCGTCCGCACGCGGGCGCCGCGCTTCTCGGCGAGGCCGACGAGGTCGATCACCTCGTCCGGCTGCCGCGGCGCCGGGTAGTAGCCCGCGAAGAGCGCCACGATCTCCGTGACGGTCAGCAGGTGGTAGACCGCGGACGACTGGAGGACGATCCCGATGCGCGCGCGGAAGTCGCTGCCGGCGCGGCCTGGGTCGGCGTCGAGGACGCGCACGTCGCCGTCGTCTCGCCGGCGGTAGCCCTCCAGGATCTCGACCGTCGTCGTCTTGCCGGCGCCGTTGGGACCGAGCAGCGCGAAGACCTCGCCGGTCTCCACGTTGAAGGAGATGCCATGCAGGACCTCACGCTTGCCGTACGCCTTGCGCAGGCCCGAGACCGTGATTGCGCTCACGGCTGGCGAGGATATCGGTGGGCTGCCCCCGCCCGGTCAGGACGGCTGGGTCTCGCCTCGTGCCGTTGGGCGACGGCGTGCCGGCCACCAGGAGAGCTCGCCGAAGATCGAGACGAGCGCAGGGACGACCAGTGCGCGGATGACGAACGCGTCGAGGAGGACGCCGACCGTCATGGCGAAGGCGAATTCGTGGAACTGCCGCAGGGGGATGATGGCCAGCGTCGCGAAGCTGAGCGCGAGCGCCAGCCCTGCGACGGCGATCGTCCTCGAGGCACGGGGCGCGGCGATCGCGATCGCCTTCCGGACGCTCGTGGTCTCCGCCTCCTGCCAGATGCGGCCCACGAGGAAGACGTTGTAGTCCGACCCCAGTGAGACGAGCAAAACGGCCACCGCGAAGGGGACGTAGTACGTCAGCTCGTCATGGCCGAGCAGCGTCTGGAAGACGAACGTCGTGAGGCCGAGCGTCGCCGTGAAGGCGAGCGCGCTCGCGAGCAGGAGATACAGCGGCGCCACCAGCGCGCGGAGGAAGAGGACGAGGAGCAGGAAGTTGACGGCGAGCGCGGCGAGCGCGATGCGAGCGAGATCGCCGGTCAGCGTCCTGACGGTTTCCGCCGCGAGCGCGGTCTCGCCCGTGAAGCCCGCCGTCGCGTCCTCGAGCCCGTTCTCCTGGAGCATGCCCGGCATGTCGTCGCGCAGGCGTTCCAGCGTGTCGATCGCGGGCCCGCCGTGCGGCTCGTCCGTGAGGACGATGAGGAACCGGGCCGCCGGAGCGGTCTCGGAGACGACCAGGCTGGGGATCTCCCTGGCGATGCGATCGCCGGGCCCGACGACACCCGCGACTCCTGGCTCCTTCTCCAGCGCGCGCTCGACGCCGTTGAGCGCGTCCATGTCGGGCGGTCCCTGCTCCTGCTCGACCAGGAGCACCGTCGGAGCGAGGATCCCGGGCGCGAAGCCCTGCCCGGCGGCCTCGGCGGCCTGCCGTTCCTCGGCGTCCGCGGGGAGGCCGCGGATCGAGGTGAAGCCGAGCTCCATCTCCGAGAGCCCCTTGCCTGCGAGCGCGACCGCGCCGAGCGCGATCGCCAGGACGACGAGCGCGACCGGCTTCGAGGTGGCGAACTCGGCGAGGCTGTCCCGCCACGAACGGCGGTGCCGCTTTCCCTGATGCTCCTCGGCCGCCTCGACCTCCGACCGGTTGACCGAGGGCCAGAAGAGGGCGCGGCCGAAGATCCCGAGCAGCGCCGGGACGAGCGTGATGGAGACCGCCAGTCCGACGAGGACGGTGAGTGCCATCCCGGGGCCGAAGGCCCGGAAGAACTCGAGCCGGCCCGCGAGGAGGGCGGCGGCACCGCAGGCCACGATCAGGCCCGCCGTGACGACGATCGGGAGGTTGAGCGAGGTCGAATGAAGGGCCGCGTCGACCCGCGGCTCTCCCTCCTGGAGCCGGCGACGCATGCCCGCGAGGAAGAAGACCGTGTAGTCGGTCACGATCCCGAGCAGGAGCACGATCATGATCGGCTCCACGTCGCTGGGCATCGCCACGCCGACCTGCTCGCCCACCCACGGGGCGATCCGGATCGAGACGAGGTAGGCGACCGCGGCCGCGGCGAGCGTGACGAGCGGGGCCCCGAGCGCGCGGAAGTTCAGGCCCAGGATCCCGAAGACGATCAGCACCGTTGCGAGCGTGACCCAGGCGAGGTTGCTGTCGATCTCCTCCCACTCGGCGAGCCTGGCCGGGACGGTGCCGGTGACGCCGACGAGCGCGTCGTCGGGCTGCCCGGCCTCGGTCGCGGCCCAAGTGTGCGCGAGGCTCGTCTCCTCGCCGATCGACGACTCGCCCTCGAAGAAAAGGAACGTGATCGCGCTCGTCCCGTCCTCGCGCGCGCCCGGGATCAGCCGCAGCGTGTTGACGAGCGGGAGCGCGAACGAGATGCCGTCGTCCTCGCGCTCGCGGGCCTCCAGCGCGCGCTCGCCGACCCGGGCCTGCGCCTCGGCGCTCAGCCCCTCGGGATCACGCTGGACGACCGCGGTTTGCGCGATGACGGGGACGTCGAAGAGCTCGGCGGAGCGTTGGCCCGTCTGCACCGACTCCGAGTCCTCGGGGACGAGGTCGGAGAGCCGGGAGCTCTCGGCCTCCTGGAGGCTCGGCAGGTAGAGGGTCGCGGCGACGGCGCCCACGATCCACGCGGCCACGACGAGCCAGCGCAGGCGCACGACGAGCTGAGCGAACACTCGACTCCCCACGGAGGAACAACGATCGGGCAGCCCGTTTGGATCCGCAGGGGTGGTCGGGCGGCTGATTTACTTGCGCCGTGGCGACCTACCGCTACGTCGTCGCGGACGTCTTCACCGACCGCCCGCTCGCCGGCAACCAGCTGGCAGTCTTCACGGACGCCCGCGAGATCCCGGAGGAGCAGCTCCAGCCGCTCGCGCGGGAGATCAACTTCTCGGAGACGATCTACGTGTACAAGCCCGAGGGCGAGGGCCATGCGCGCGTGCGGATCTTCACGCCGACCTCCGAGCTCGACTTCGCGGGGCACCCGGTGCTGGGGACGGCGTTCGTGCTCGGCGGCCCGCTCCAGCTGAGCGAGATCCGCCTCGAGACGGGCGCCGGCGTCGTACCGATCGTGCTCGAGCGCGACGACCAGGGTCGGATCGTGTTCGGCCGCATGTCGCAGCCGATCCCCAGGGTCGAGCCCTTCGACCGGGAGGCCGAGCTGCTGAAGGCCGTCGGCGTGGAGCGCTCGGAGCTGCCGGTCGAGCTCTACGACCTCGGGATCCGGCACGTGTACGTCGGCCTACCGAGCGAGGAGGCGGTCGCGGCGCTCGAGCCCGACCTGAACGTGCTCGTCCACCTGACGGGCATCGTCGGCGTCAACTGCTTCGCCGGCTCGGGGAAGCGCTGGAAGAACCGCATGTTCGCCCCGGCGGACGGCGTCGCCGAGGACCCGGCGACGGGCTCGGCGGCCGGCCCGCTGGCGGTGCACCTCGCCCGCCACGGCCGCATTCCCTTCGGTGAGGAGATCGAGATCAGCCAGGGCACCGAGGTGGGTCGCCCAAGCACGCTCTACGCCCGCGCGCACGGCACGCCGGATCAGATCGAGAAGGTCGAGTGCGGCGGCTCGGCGGTCATCGTCGCCCGCGGCGAGTTCAGCTTCTGACCTGTCCATAGGTGACACGCCCTGGGGTCTGACCCCGGGTCATGTCCCATCCGGCCTGCGATCTCGGCCGTTCCCCGTCCGATCCGGGCGGCTTTCGCCGTCCAGC
>Ga0114129_10013238_pt1 | contig 11749 bp, 10 predicted proteins | sample RhiMetdeltSRZDD1_FD_80071 | JGI IMG/M metagenome (GOLD analysis project Ga0114129, IMG submission 80071) | Populus rhizosphere microbial communities from Tennessee, USA - Rhizosphere MetaG P. deltoides SRZDD1 (version 2) (version 2) | ecosystem: Host-associated > Plants > Roots > Rhizosphere >... | reverse complement strand
TGAACCGGAAATAGTCGGCCGCCGTGCCGTTCAACCCCGCCACGCCCGGAAAGTAGGCCGTCGGCTCGTGGTACTCCGGCTTGCGCAGCAACGTGATCTTTCCGTCCTTGTCGGGCCGATAGATGGCCGCGACCTTGTTCACCTTCTCGCGCGGGACGTTGTAGAAGGTGTCGCGCATGCCGAGCGGCTGGAAGATCTTCGTGCGCACGAACTCGTCGATCGTCAGCCCGGACATCTTCTCGACGAGGATCGCGACAAAGTCGGTGGACGATCCGTACTGCCAGCGCTCGCCAGGCTGGAACGCCAGCGGCGATCCGGCGGCGCGCTCGACCGCCTCGAGAAGTGTTTTCGGGCGTGCCGATGCGACTGGCTGAGGATCCAGTGGCTCGCCGTCGGCGGCGAGACCGTCGGTCAGCGGATTCGGACCTCCGGCCGGCGTGAGCGAGAGACCGGACGTATGCGACAGGATGTGGCGCACCGTCACCGGACGCGCCGGCACGCGGCGTCCGGTCAATGGATCGACCACCTGCTTGTTCGCGTACGAGGGCAGCCATTTCGAGATCGGGTCGTCGAGCATGAACTTGCCGTCTTCCCACAGCATCATCAGCGCCGTCGAGACGATCGGCTTGGTCATGGAGGCGAGGGAGAAGATGGCGTCCTTCTCCATCGGCTGGTTCGCTTCCTTGTCGCGCCAGCCCTGAGACTCGAAGTGGACGATTCTGCCCTTGCGCGCCACCAGCGTCACGGCCCCCGCGATCTGGTTCGAGTCGACGTAGTCCTTGATGAAAGCGTTGATTCGCTCGAGCCGCTTGCTCGACATGCCGACGGTTTCGGCTTTCGCGAATGGCAAGTCGGCCTGCGCGAGTGTCTGGTGAACGGCAAGAACGGCCAGCGCGGCAACGACCAGAGCAAGACGAAGCTTCATTGGGCGCTCCTTCGTGGAATGCGGTGGGTCATCTTACAGCGGCTCAGGGCGGACTATGGCGCAAAGCTCGATCGTGCCTGGATGCCCCACGTCCCGTTTTTTCTCGTCGACACCCACAGCGACTGGTACGTCGCGTATTTCGTGCCGTCGGCTTTGTAGCGGCTGAACACCACCTCGAAGTGGGCCTTCACGGGATCGTTCTGCCTCATCGTCACGGAATCGAGCGAGCTGCGCGCCCAGCCTTCGCTGCGCGTGAGCCCCTCGAAGTTCGTGCCCGCTTCCGCCGCATCGCGCCACACGGTCACGCCGCCGGCCTCGTTGATCCGCACGTGCGGATAGTGCAAGGTCTTCTTCAGCGCCTCGTTGTCGCGCGCATTGAACGCCTTGAAAAACGCCTCGATGGGCGCCCGCGCCTCGACCTCGCGCGTGACCTGCTGCGCCGTCGCCGACGACGCCGCTTGCAGAACGCACGCCGGCACAATCAGCAACGCGAGAAAACTGTTCTTCTTCGTGTTTTCGTCTCTTCGTGATCTCATCTGCTACCACCGAATCACCCCGCGAGCGCCGTCGCTGGCAGCCAGCGCAGCGAGCGCATCGTTGATGCCGTCGAGCGCATACGTGCGCGACACGAGCTCGCGCAGTTTGAGCTTTCCTTCCTGGAAGAGGGACACCAGGCGCGGGATGTCGCGAGACGGCTGACCGGATCCGTAGACCGATCCAAGGAGCCGCTTTTCCTGCATCACGAACGGGAACATCGCCACCGAGCCCTGACTGTCGGCGCGCGACAGACCGGTCAGCACGACGGCGCCGCCCTTGCGCGTGCTGTTCAGCGCCGTCGTCAGTGTCGCCGGGCTGCCGACCGAGTCGAATACGAAGTCGGCGCCTCGACCGTCGGTCAGCTCGCGCACGGCCTTTGCCGTTTCATCGGACGCCTCGAGCGAGTGCGTCGCGCCGAATTGCTGCGAGAGCGCCAGCGGGACCGGCCGACGATCGATGGCGATGATCTGCTCGCAGCCCGCGATCTTCGCCCCCTGCACGATGTTGAGGCCGACGCCGCCGACGCCGATGACGGCGACGCGCGCGCCAGCCGGAACGCGCGCGGCATTCGTCACCGCGCCGACGCCCGTGAGCACCGCGCAACCGAGCGTGGCGAGCGCTTCGAACGGAACATCGTGGGGCACTGGGATCGCACCCTCTTCGGCGACGACGACCGAATCAGAGAAGCACGCCGTGCCGAGGAACGGCGCCACGTCGCGCTCGCGCGCGTGCAGCCGCGCCGCGCCCGACGGCAGGCGATTGCGATAGTTCGTTTTCTCCGCGCGATCGCACAGCACGGCGCGTCCCTCCCGGCACGGCGGGCAGACGCCGCACGCGGGCGCCCAGCAGAGGACGACGTGATCGCCCGGTCGGACCTTCGTGACGGACGGTCCCACTTCCCGCACGATGCCGGCGCCTTCATGGCCGAGGACCAGCGGCGTCCTGATCGGCCAGTCGCCGCGGGCAGGATGGAGGTCGCTGTGACAGACGCCCGCCGCTTTGATTTCAACGAGCACTTCCCCGGGGCCGGGAGCGTCGAGCTCGGCCGCCTCTACCGAGAGCGGTTGCCCCTGGTCCCACAGAACAGCTGCGCGTACTCGCATGGATGGATGGAGTGTAAGGCAATTGTGCGTGGCGAACTCAACTGTCGTGCGAGGGCGTGCGGTGAACGCAGCGATTTCGGGCCTCTCGTGCGATGAGGTAGCTGTGGGCCATCGTTTGCAAGGGCGAACAACGTTCAAAGGAGGATGACCTCATGAAGAGTCGTTCGTTGTTCGGTCTTCTGGCGCCTGCTGTGTTCGTGATCGGTTGTTCCCAGTCGGATCCTGGAATCACGACGAGCGTCAAAACACAGCTCATGGCCGACGAGCTCGTCAAGGCGCGCAACATCAGCGTCGACACTCGCGATAAGGTCGTGACGCTGACGGGCACCGTGCAGAGTGCTGCAGAAGAAGCCAAGGCGCTCCAAATCGCGCGAAGCACCAAAGGCGTGGCCGACGTCGTGGACAACATCGTCATCGCACCGGAGCCAGGGGCAGCGCCCACCACGGGAACGACCGGCGACACGTCGATCGGGACCGCCGCCGCCGAAGCGGTAACGGACGCCGGCATCACGACCAAAGTGAAAAGCAGACTGCTCGCGGATCCGGATGTCAGTGGACTCCGCATCGACGTCGACACACGCGACCGCGTGGTCACGCTGACCGGGACGGTGAGCACGCCCGCCGAGAAGGCTCGGGCGCTCGATCTGGCCGGGAAAGTCGAGAACGTGGCGCGCGTCGAGGACAAGCTGACCGTTCGTCCTCGAACGCCCTGAGCGTCACCGATTCTGATCCCGCAGCTTACGCATGCCGCGAAGCCAGCGGTCGTAATCTGCCGCTTTTCGGCGGAAGTATTCCGCGACCTCGGGGTGCGGAAGAATCAGGAAGCGTTCGTCGGCCAGGCCGGTGACGACGACGATCGCAACCTGTTCGGGCTCGAGCGCTGAGTCGAGGAGAAACGTGCGGCCGCCAGCCGCCGCGCGCCGGAGCATGTCGGTGCGGACGCCCTGCGGGCAGAGCACCGACACGCCAATCCCTCGATCGCCGTAAGCAACCGCCAGCCATTCGGCAAAGGCGAGCGACGCGTGCTTGGTCACCGCGTAGCTGGCCGAGTGGATGTGTGTGAGCAGGCCCGCCGCCGACACCGTCTGCAGCAGGTAGCCCGCGCCGCGCGCCAGCATTCCCGGCAGCACGACGCGGGCCGCCAGCACGTGGGCCATGACGTTCACGTCCCAGCAGCGCTGCCAGTCCGCGTCCCCCGTCTCTTCGCCTCCGTCGACGGCGATGCCGGCGTTCGAGCAGAACAGATCGATCGCGCCATAGCGGCGACCAACCTCTTCGACGAGTTGTCGGAGATCCGATTCCTGCGTGACGTCCGTGCGAACGCCGAGCCCACCGATTTCCGCCGCGAGCCGCTGCGCGGAGTCGCCCGCGATGTCCGCGACAACGACCGCCCGCGCACCTTCAGTGGCAAACCTCCGGCACAGCGCGGCGCCGATCCCGTTCGCGCCGCCTGTGACGACGATGACCTTACCGAGTAATTGCATGCGAACTCTCCACCACGGAGGATACGGGGGACAGAGAGGTCAACTCCGATTCGTCCTCAGTGTCCTTCGTGTCCTCCGTGGTGGCGAGGTTGATCATGCGGTCTTGGCTGGCTCTTTCATCCAGGCCAGCAGCTTCTCGACGTCCTTCTTCACCGTGCGCGACGCGGCGAACAGCACGACCGCGAGGATCGACGCCAGGATCGGGACGATGTACATCGCGGTGTGGAGGCCCTCGGCCCGGAACGGCTCGAGCGCTCTCAGGTTGAATCCCTTCGACTCGCCGACCAGACTCCGCAGCTCCGCCGCCATGATGGCGGCAAAAGGCAGCGGCTCGACGGCGCCCGCTGCACTCGCCTTCTGGAAGGTGAAGTAGTCGCTGGCGAGTCCGGTGCCAACGGGTCCCAGCGACGCGCCCAGCACGTACATCGCGAAGAAGTAAAGCGCCATCGCGGTGCCCCGCAGCGACGGCTCGACGACATCATGAATCGTCGAATAGACGGTCGCATAGTACGCGAACATCACGCCGACGCCGAGGCTCATGAGCACCGTGAAACCGAGGACGTCGCCGCCGGGGCGCCCCAGCCCCAGATACATCAGCGGCGCGCAGGTGACGATCGACGCCGTGCCGACGATGAGCCGTCCATCCACACGCTTCGCGTACAGGCGATCGGCGAGCGCTCCGCCTACCGTCAGACCGAACACGCCGGAGAACCCGTAGACGAACGCGGCGACCCAGCCCGCCGCGAAAAAGCTCATGTGATGGAAGCGCGCGAGAAACGGCGCGACGAACGCGCCCAGCGCGTACATGTTGAAGTTGTGCAGCGCCCCCGACGCGATCACCCACAGCATCGTCGGGATCGACAGGACCAGCAGGTACGGATTGCCGTCGCGCCGGCGCGAGCCGACCGCGTGGGTCTCGACCATTCCGCGTTTCGGCTCGTGCATCGCGAGCGCGGCCACCGCGCAGAAAATGCCGGGGACCGCGGCGATGTAGAAGGCGTTGCGCCAGCCCCAGTTCTGCAGGATCCACCCGCCGGCGCCGTTTGCCAGACCGAGCCCGAGCGGCAGCCCGAGCATCCAGATGGCGACGGCGCGCGCGCGCTGCGTCGTGGGAAAGAAGTCGCCGATGAGCGACGTCGACGCCGGCGAACAGGTCGCTTCTCCGACGCCCACGCCGAGCCGCGCGACGATGAGCTGCGCGAAGCTGCGGGCGACGCCGGAGATGGCCGTCAGCAGGCTCCAGAGGAAGACGCCGGCCGCCAGGATCTTCCGCCGTTCTTTCTTGTCCGACAGCCGGCCAAGTGGCAGCCCGACAACCGCGTAGAGCAGGGTGAACACCGTCCCGAGCAGGCCGAGCGCCGTGTCGCTCAGTGCCCATTCCCGCCGGATGCCTTCGCCGACGCCGCCGATGATCTGGCGGTCGAAGAAGTTCATCAGGTTGATGGCGAACAACACGACGAGCGCGTAGACGGCGCCTGGGGCCAATGGACTCCTCGAAATTAGGGATTATGAATTGGGAATTCAGAATGTTGACCTAAATTCCGAATTCCTCATTCCTCATTCCTCATTTCGCAATCTCAGAACGGGTGCTTTCCCGCCTGGATGACCGCGTCCGCAATGCGACGTCGTGCAGCGATGGGGTCGGCCGGCGTGTAGGCGGTCAGCTGCTGCACTGTCGATGCGAGCGAGGCGTCGGCGTGGCGTACGGACAGCGCTGCGACGACCTGCTTCGCCGCGGCGGCAATGCGATCGGCGGCGTCGCCCTCATACACGTGCGCGGCATCCGCGGCCAGAGCCGCGCGGGCATCGTCACGCGACGCCATCCGCTCGGCGCGCGCCAGACCGCTCTCGATCGCGTAGATCTCGATGATGACGTCGGCGATGAGAGCCTGCACTTCCTGAGCGTCCTTGAACTCTGCGCCGTATGCGGACGCTGCGCTCCCGAGCAAACCGACGGCCAGGCGCTTTGCGCGCTCGAGGTACGGCTGATGACCGCCGGTCGACTGATGGCCGCCCAACGCGGCACGCGCCGCTTCGGCGCTGAAGGCGTCCGGCGACTGCTTCAGCAGCCGGCCGGGAATCAGCATCCGGTTGATCTCGTTCGTGCCTTCATAGATACGTGTGATACGCGCGTCGCGGTACATGCGCTCGAGCGGGAACTCGCGAGAGTACCCGTTGCCGCCGAACACCTGCACGCCTTCGTCCACGGCCCAGGCGAGCGCCTCGCTCGTCCACACCTTGTTGATCGAGCACTCGACGGCGAAGCCTTCAATCGTCTTCATGACGCGCTGGCCGTCCGCGCCATCGCCGCCCTCGATGGCGCGGTCGACGTCGCCCAGGGTCCGGTACGACATCGCATCGCCGACGAATCCGCGAATCGCCATGCCGGCCAGCTTCTGCTTGATGAGACCGAACTCGGCGATGGCCTTGCCGAACTGACGCCGCTCCTTCGCGTAGCGGACGGCATGATTCAGCGCCATCTTCACGCCGGACATGTTGCGCGCGCCCAGCTTGACGCGTCCGAAGTTCAGGACGTTGAACGCGACCTTGTGACCTTGACCGATGGCACCGAGGACGTTCTCGATCGGCACTTTCACGTTGTCCAGCATGAGCGCGGTCGTCGACGATCCGTCGAGGCCAAGCTTGATTTCGTCGCGGCCGCTGACAACCCCCATGCCGCGCTCCACCAGGAACGCGGTGAACTTGTCGCCGTCCACCTTCGCGAAGATCGTGAAGAGATCGGCGAACCCGCCGTTCGTGATCCACATCTTCTGCCCGTTGAGGAGGTAGTGCCGGCCGTCCGGCGTCAGCGTCGCGGTCGTCCGGGCGGCCAGCGCGTCGGAGCCCGACTGCGGCTCCGTGAGCGCGTACGCGCCAATCAGCTCGCCGCTCGCCAGCCGGGGCAGGTAGCGCGCCTTCTGTTCGGCGGTGCCGAAGTACACGAGCGGCAGCGTGCCGATGGACGTGTGCGCGCCAAGCGATCCTCCAAACGACGGGTTGATCGCGATCTGCTCGCCAACATAGGACGCGCTGATGAGATCGAGTCCCAGCCCGCCGTACTCGGCGGGAATCTCGAGGCGCAGCAGGTCGAGGTCGCTCGCCTTCTTCAGCAGCTGCCGCGTCAGCTCCCAGTCGTGCTTGTAGAGCCGCTCGACGACAGGCAGCACTTCCTTTTGCATGAATTCCGCGGCGGTCTGTCCGAACAGACGCTGCTCGTCGGTGAGATCCTCACGAACGTAGACGTCGCTCGGATTGACGGCGGCCGTGAGAAACTGTCCGCCGGCGATCGGTGCCTGTGTATGTGCCATGGGTGCTGCGTACGTGTCGCGCAGGCCTTTCCGCCTTCCGGTTGTTGACGACTTCAGCGGGTCGGAAGTATAAGCCTGACAACGTGCCAACCATCAACGAATTGTTCAATCTTATGGGTCGTGTCGCCATCGTCACCGGCGGCTCGCGCGGTCTGGGTCAGGAGATGGCCGAAGGGCTCGCGGAAGCCGGGGCGTCGCTCATGCTGTGCGCGCGCCGCGACGAGTGGCTCACGCCGACGGTCAACGCATTTCGAGCGCGCGGTTTCACCGCCGAAGGGATGCTGTGCGACGTGTCAAGGCCGGCCGATGTGCAGGCGGTCGTCGACAAAACCGTCACCAGATTCGGCAGGGTCGACATCCTCGTCAACAACGCCGGCGTGACGTGGGCTTCGGAGCCTGAGGACCTGCCGTACGACAAGTGGCAGAAAGTCGTCGACATCAACCTCACCGGCGCGTTTCTGTTCTCGCAGGCCGCCGGCCGCGACATGCTGAAGCGGCAGCACGGCCGCATCATCAACATCGCGTCGATCGCGGGCATGCACGCGTCCGTGCACGGACCGCACTATGCGCCGTACGCCGCGACCAAGGCCGGCCTCATCGGCCTGACGCGCGAGCTCGCCGTGTCGTGGGCGCGCAAGGGCATCCGCGTGAACGCGATTGCGCCCGGGTACTTTCACTCGCGGCTGGCGGACGGCGCGATTGCCATGAACGAAGCGGCCATCAAGGCAAGCAGCCCCATTCCGCGCGTGGGCGACGCGGGCGAGCTGAAAGGCGTCGCGGTCTTTCTCGCCGCCGATGCCTCCAACTACATCACCGGCCAGACGATTGTCGTCGACGGCGGGCGAACGATCGCGTGACGACTCCCTCTGGCGCTTCGTCGCCGTACGCCGCCCGGCCGTGGCTGCGCCACTACGACTACTGGGTGCGACCGCACCTCTCCTACCCGGGCCGCCCGCTCGCGGACATTCTGAGCATCACGGCGGTCGAGCGTCCCGACAAGGTCGCGACGCAGTTTCTGGGCGCGCAGCTGACGTTTCTCGAGTTGAAGCGGCGGTCCGACGGGCTGTCGGCCTCGCTCGCGGCCCTCGGCATCGTGAAGGGCGACCGTGTCGGCATCATGCTGCCCAACTGTCCGCAGTACATCATCGCGGCGTTCGCGGTACTGCGGCTGGGCGCGGTCGTCGTCAACATCAACCCGAGTTACACGCCGCGCGAGTTCCTGATCGTCGCCGGCGACTCGACACCGCGTATCGTCATCACCCTCGACGCGCTGGCACCCCTCGTACAGGGCGTCCGCGCACAAACGTCCGTTGAGCTCGTGATCGTCACGTCGTTGGCTGAATATTCTGCGGCCGCTACGCCGCCAGTACGCATCGACGGCACGCTTTCACTGACAGACTTGAGTCACCGCCAATCAGTGTCAGCGTCGGGCCCGACAGGTGACAGCCCGGGGTCCGACCCGGGTCTGACCCGGGTCGGACCCGAGGACCTCGCGGTTCTTCAGTACACCGGCGGAACGACCGGGACGCCAAAAGGGGCGATGCTGACGCACCGCAACCTGTGGGCGAACGTCGTCCAGACCGAGAACTGGACGAACCCGGCGTACACGCTGACAGGCAGCGAGCGCTATCTCGTCGTCATCCCCTACTTCCACATCTACGCGTTCACGGTGTGCATGATGGTCGGGCTGCGGATCGGAGCGCTCCAGATCATCCACCCCAAGTACGATCCCGAGCAGGTGCTGGCCTCGATCCGCGACTTCCGTCCCACGTACTTCCCCGCCGTGCCGACGGTGTTCGTCTCGCTGCTGAATCATCCGAAGGTCGCCGAGCATGGGCTCGACCAGGTGCGCCTGTTCAACAGCGGCGGCGCGCCGTGTCCGGTGGAGGTCATGGAGGACTTCGAGCGGCGCATCGGTCGCCCGCTGAATGAAGGGTACGGATTGTCGGAGACGTCGCCGGTCACGCACTCGACCGCACAGCTCGCGCTGCGCAAGTTCGGAACGATCGGTCTCCCGTTTCCCGACACCGAAATGAAGATTGTCGACGTCGAAACCGGCACGCGCGAGCTGCCGGTCGGCGACATCGGCGAGTTGTGTGTCTCGGGACCTCAGGTGATGAAAGGCTATTGGAACAAACCCGAGGAGAGCGCGCAGGTTTTGCGGACGCACGCCGACGGCCGCCTCTGGTTCCACACCGGCGACATCGCGCGCATGGACGAAGACGGCTACACGTCGATCGTTCAGCGCAAGAAAGACATGATCATCGTCGACGGCTACAATGTGTACCCGTCGGATGTGGAGTCGGTCCTGTACGCGCATCCCGCGGTGCGGCTTGCTGCGGTCATCGGGGTGCCCGACAAGTACCACGGCGAGATTGTCAAAGCCTGCATCGCGCTCAAACCGGGATCGTCGGCCACCGCCGACGAGGTGATAGAGCACTGCCGGATGAGCCTCACGGAATACAAAGTGCCTCGACTCGTCGAAATCCGCGACACGCTGCCGATGAGCGCCGTCGGCAAGATCTTGTACCGCGTCTTGCGAGATGAACACGCCACAGGCAGCCGTTCATGACCCACATCGAGGCGCGCCGCCGGATGAGCGGTCTCGAGTTCTTCCAGCGGATGCTCGCGGGCGAGATGCCGCCGCCGCCGATGATCGATCTCCTCGGCATTCGACTCGCCGAGGTCGAAGAGGGCCGGGTCGTCTTTACGGCGGTCTGTGAGGAGCGCTTCTACAACGGCACCGGCGTCGCGCACGGAGGATTCGCGGCCACGCTGCTGGACACCGCGCTTGGATGCGCGATCAATTCGGCGATGCCGGCGGGTCGTCGTTTCACCACGCTGGAGCTGAAGGTGAACCTGACACGGCCGATCACGAAGGACGCCGGCCTGCTGCGGTGCGAGGCGAAGGTGGTCCACGTCGGCGGCCGAACCGCGACGTCCGAAGGCCGCATCGTCGACGCGGCCGGAAAACTCTACGCCCACGGCACGACGACGTGCATCGTCGTCGACGCCCCGCGCGGGACCTTGGAACCCTGACCTCTCCGCGCGGGACCTGGAACCTGATCGCGCGGAACTTAGAACTTAGAACCTAGAACTCAGAACCTGGAACCAAGAACAGAACGAACGCTGAACCCGGAACCCTGAACCCCAGAACGAGACCTTCCTATGCCTGAAGTCGTTCGCTATGACATCACCGATCGCGTCGCGGTCCTGACGATTGACAACCCGCCGGTGAACGCTCTGAGTCCGGCCGTTTGGGAAGCGATCGATCACGGCGTACAGCGCGCGAACGGTGATCCTGGGGCCGACGCAATCGTGCTCGTCGGCGCCGGCACGACGTTCATCGCCGGCGCGGACATCAAGGTGTTCGACCTTCTCAAGACGCCGCAGGACTCGCTGGCGCGATCGGCGGGAACGCACGCCCTGCTTCGACGCATGGAGGATTCGACCAAGCCGCTCGTCGCGGCGATTCACGGCAACGCGCTCGGCGGAGGCATGGAAGTGGCGATGTCCTGTCATTTTCGCGTGGCCGCGCGGGACGCGAAGGTCGGGCAGCCCGAAGTGCTCCTGGGGATCATTCCCGGCGCCGGCGGCACACAGCGGCTGCCCCGGCTTGCCGGCGCGGAGCTCGCCCTCCAAATGTGCACGGACGGCAAGCCCGTGTCGGCCCCCCGCGCCAAGACCGCCGGGATGATCGACGACATCGTCGAAGGCGACCTGCGTTCCGGAGCGATCGCCTTCGCGAACGCCAAGGCCGCGGCGCGCGACATTCGCAAGGTGCGCGACATCGCCGTCAGTGCCGAGGATACGAAACACGGTTTGGAGGCGTGCGCTCGGATGCGGGAGTTGCTCGCGAAAACCGCGAAAGGGATGAGGGCGCCCTACGCAGTCGTGGATGCGGTCGAGGCCGGCCTTCGGCAGGGGTTCGACGCCGGATCGATTCGCGAACGCGAGCTGTTCGCCGACTGCGTCGTCTCGACCGAATCGAAGGCGCTTCGCCACCTGTTCTTCGCGGAACGCGAGGTCGCGAAAGTGCCGGACGTCCCGAAGGACACACCGACGAAGGATATCAAGCGGGCCGCTGTCGTCGGCGCCGGCACGATGGGCGGCGGCATCGCGATGAACTACGCGAACGCCGGCATTCCGGTGCTGCTGAAGGAAGTCGATCAGGCCGCGCTCGATCGCGGCCTCGCGACGATCCGCAAGAACTACGAAATCACGATGTCGAAAGGCAAGATGACGGCCGAGCAGGTCGAGAAGACGATGGCGCTGATCGCACCCACGATCAGCTACGACGGCTTCGACGAGGTCGACATCGTCACAGAGGCCGTGTTCGAGAACATCGACTTGAAGAAGGCGACGTTCGCAGAGCTCGGGAAGGTGACGCGG
>Ga0114129_10013237_pt1 | contig 11749 bp, 9 predicted proteins | sample RhiMetdeltSRZDD1_FD_80071 | JGI IMG/M metagenome (GOLD analysis project Ga0114129, IMG submission 80071) | Populus rhizosphere microbial communities from Tennessee, USA - Rhizosphere MetaG P. deltoides SRZDD1 (version 2) (version 2) | ecosystem: Host-associated > Plants > Roots > Rhizosphere >... | reverse complement strand
GCCGAGCGCGGCGTCGTGCCGAATGCGTCGATCAAACCGAACCTTGTTCAATAGCTCAGCGATCACGAAAACTGTGTAGGTGCGTAGCAACTTCGTCACACCTCGACAATTCCACTACACCGAAGCGTCTCCCAAAACGGACACCATAAGTCGCATCCGCCCGAACCGTTCCGGGTTGTCCGGCGTCTAACGAACAAGCTGTTTTTTGAACAAGCGGTTGAGAAACGAATGAACTTGTTCAGTAACTATCAGATATCAAAAGAGTTTTGCGACGCCCTTCGCATACAGCCGATGTCCACTGCTGGACTCACCAAGTCCCTGCCGATGGACAGCTCATCATCGGATGTCAACGCGGGGCGCGTTGCGATAGGACTTTAGTTCAGTTTATTATTGGCAGTTCATTTGCAGCACGACCGGCAATTCTAGTGGCGGCAGGAAGGAGCGGCGTTATGAAGGAGACTCACACGGCGGAGATGAGGGACGAGCGAATGTCCCGGTCCCGCTATTCCGAACTGAAGCAGATGCTCGACGGTCGGCGCCGTGAAATTCAGGCCGAAGTTCAGGGCAAAATGCGCGGTGTTCGGGAAGAGGGCACGTGGGGCGGTAAGCTCAACGAAGTGCTCGACGCGGTCGAGAGCGCCGAAGCGGACATCCAGGAGGACATCGAGTTCGCCCTGGTGCAGATGAAGTCCGAGACGCTCAACAAGATCAACGACGCACTCTCGCGGCTCGAGCAGGGCGACTATGGGTACTGCTTCGACTGCGGCGAAGAAATCGCCGAGAAGCGGCTGCGTGCGCTGCCGTTCGCGGTCCGCTGCAAGGATTGCGAGGAAGCCCGCGAGAACGCGCAGAAACGGGAGCGTCAGCTCGCGGCTCGTCGCGGCACCAGCGCGCTCTTCCTCGACATGTAAGATCCGGCGTCCCACAACAGGGGCTCCGCCGGTGGCGGAGCCCAATCCTCCCCACCGGACAACACATTTTGGATTGAGGCCTGCGGACCGCAGTCCGCAATCCGCATTAGAAAGAGGTCGCCAGTGAGCGATCACGTCGAGAACCTCAAACCTGAGGAAGTCTCGATCGGCGATCGGCCGCTCTCGATACCATCGGAGCTGCCGATCCTCCCGCTTCGGGACACCGTCCTCTTCCCAAATTCGTTCATGCCGCTCGCCGTCGCGCGTGAGAGCTCGGTCCGGCTCATCGACGATGCGATTGCGAACGGCAAGCTGATCGCCGTATTCACGCAGCGTGATGCGTCGATCGAAGAGCCGTCGCAGGACGACCTGTTCGCGGTCGGCACCGCCACGCACATTCACAAGATGTTCAAGCTGCCGGACGGCAGCCTCCGCCTCATCGTCCAGGGCCTGGCGCGGCTCAAGCTCGAGACCGTCATCGCGACGCAGCCGTACCTGCGCGCGCGCGTCAGCGCGGCCGTCGAAGACACCAACGACGCGGACCGGCTCGAAATCGACGCGCTGGCGCGCAACATCAAGACGAACTTCCAGCAGGTCGTCTCGCTGTCGCCGCTGCTCTCCGACGATCTGCAGACGCTGGCGATGAACATCACCGAGCCCGGCCGGCTCGCCGACTTCATCGCGTCGTCTCTGTCGACCATCAGCACGGCGGTGAAGCAGGAGGTCCTCGAGACGCTGGACATCCGCGCGCGGATGGACAACCTGAATCGCATCCTGATCAAAGAGCTCGAGGTCCTCGAGCTCGGGTCCAAGATTCAGTCGCAGGTCCAGTCGGAAGTCGGCAAGAACCAGCGCGAGTACTTCCTGCGCGAGCAGATGAAGGCGATTCAGAAGGAGCTCGGCGAAGGCGACGATCAGACGAAAGAGATCGAAGAGCTCCACGAGAAGATCGAAGCGGCCGGGATGCCCGAGACGGTGAAAAAAGAAGCGCTCCGCGAGCTGGACCGCCTGTCGAAGATGCCGGTCGCGGCGGCCGAGTACACGGTCTCGCGGACATACCTGGACTGGCTCGTGGCGCTCCCGTGGGCCAAGCGGACCGATGAAGTCATCGATCTTCCCAAGACCAAACAGACGCTCGATGCGGATCACTCCGGTCTCGAGAAAGCCAAGGACCGGATTCTGGAGTATCTCGCCGTTCGCAAGCTCAATCCGGACGTGAAGGGGCCGATCCTCTGCTTCGTCGGCCCGCCGGGAGTGGGCAAGACGTCGCTCGCGCGATCGATCGCGGAGTCGCTCGGCCGGAAGTTCGTCCGCGTGTCGCTCGGCGGTATGCGCGACGAGGCGGAAATCCGGGGTCACCGGCGGACGTACATCGGAGCGCTGCCCGGCCAGATCATTCAGGGGCTGCGCCGCGCGGAATCGAAGAATCCCGTCTTCATCCTCGACGAGATCGACAAGCTGGGTTCCGATTTTCGCGGGGATCCCTCGTCGGCATTGCTCGAGGTGCTCGATCCGGAGCAGAACAACACGTTCCGCGATCACTATCTCGACGTGCCTTTCGATCTGAGCGAAGTTCTCTTCATCACGACCGCCAACGTCCTCGATCCAGTTCCGCCTGCGCTCAAGGACCGGATGGAAGTGCTCGAGATCGCCGGCTACACCGAGGAAGAGAAGCTGAAGATCGCGACCGACCACCTGGTCGACAAGCAGGTGAAGAATCACGGCCTGACGCCGGAGTACATCCAGTTCACGCCTGATGCGCTCCGACAGGTGATTCGCGGCTACACGCGCGAGGCCGGCGTCCGCAATCTGGAACGCGAGATCGGGTCGCTGAACCGCAAGGTCGCGCGGCGGCGTGCGGAAGGGAACGAGTCTCCGATCGAGATCACGCCCGAGGTCGTCGTCGAGATGCTGGGCGCCCCGAAATTCCTCGACGAGGAGATGGAGGAGCGCACGAAGGATCCGGGCGTCGCGATTGGCCTGGCCTGGACGCCCGCCGGCGGCGAGGTGCTGTTCATCGAGGCGTCACGGATGGCCGGAACCGGATCGCTCACGCTGACCGGTCAGCTCGGCGACGTGATGAAGGAGTCGGCGCGGGCCGCGCTGTCGTGGCTGCGCACGCACGCGAAGGAATACAACATCGACCCGGACTTCTTCAAGAACGCCGAGATGCACGTGCACGTGCCGTCGGGCGCCATTCCCAAGGACGGTCCGTCCGCGGGCGTGACGATGGCGACGGCGATGGCGTCGGAGCTGACGGGACGACCGGTCCGCGGAGACGTCGCCATGACCGGCGAGATCACGTTGTCGGGCCGCGTCCTGCCGATTGGCGGCGTGAAAGAAAAAGTGCTGGCGGCGCGCCGGGTCGGCATCCGTGAAGTGATCCTGCCGAAGCAGAACGCCAAGAACGTCAACGAGGATCTGACGCCCGAGCTGCGTCAGGATCTCACGGTGCATCTCGTCGTGTCGATCGACGAGGTGCTCGCGCTCGCCTTGCAGCCTGCGTCGAGCGACGTGCGTCCGCTGCAAAAGCCGGCGAGGCCGATCGGCCAGGTCGCCGCGCCGCGTTAGCCGGTCCTGCGGCCCTCGAGCCGTGAAGATCGTCTACTCAGCCCGGTATCAGATCGATATCGGGCTGCACGTTTTTCCAACGACGAAATACCGGCTGGTTCACGCCCGTCTGATCGAGATGGGCACGATCCAGCCGTCTGACGTCGTCGAGGCCACGCCGGCGAGCTGGGACGAGCTCGCCCTCGTGCATACGCCGGCCTATCTGGCGAGGATGCGCGATGGCACGATGTCCGACGAGGACGTCGCCCAGCTCGAGCTGCCGTGGTCGCAGGAAATGGTGGACGGCTTCCGCGTGATGGTTGGCGGAACGATTCTGGCGGCGCGCGCTGCGATCGAACAGCGCGCCATCGTTTGTCATGTCGGGGGCGGACTGCATCACGCGTTTCCGAATCACGGCGAAGGCTTCTGCCCGTTCAACGACGTGGCGGTCGCCGTGCGCGTGCTGCAGTCGCGGGGCATCGAGCGCGCGGCGATCATCGATCTCGACGTTCATCACGGCAACGGGACGGCGTTCATCTTCGAATCCGATCCCGGGGTATTCACCTTCTCGATGCACCAGCAGCACAACTATCCGATGTGGAAGCCGCGCGGCTCCCTCGACATCGGGTTGCCCGACGGCACGCACGACGCCACGTTCCTGCGCGAGCTCGAGCGCGCACTGCCGCAAGTGATGGCGCACCGGCCGGAATGCGTGTTCTATCTGGCCGGAGCGGACCCGTACGAAGACGACCAGCTCGGCGGCCTGCGATTGACGAAGGAAGGTCTGCGCGCGCGCGACCGCGCGGTCATTCGCGCCGTGCGCGACGCGGCCGTCCCGCTGGTGATTGCGCTCGCGGGCGGCTACGCGCGGCGGGTCGACGATACGGTCGCCATCCACCTCGCGACAATGGAGGAAGCCGCCAGAGCGGCTAGATGAGCGTCAACGCGAAGGCGGTTTTGAGATCGACGATCTCTCCGCGCTTCACCATCGCGCGTGCCTCTTCGATCGCGATCGGATGCGGCGTGATGCGCTCGTCCTCGTCCGACTTGTGCGGCGAGTCGGGCCTCGGCTCCTGAAGCTCCCAGACGCGAAAGAAGATCATCAGCTCGTCGCAGAACCCCGGTGAGGAATACCAGGCCCCCAGCTTCGCCATGCGCTGCGGTACGAGGCCGATCTCCTCTTCGCATTCGCGCCGGACGGCGTCCTCGGCATGTTCCTCCGCCTCGACGCCGCCGGCCGGCACCTCGTACGTCTCGCGCTCGACGACGGCGCGGTACTGCCTGATCATCATCACGCGTCCATCGCGATCGATCGGAATCATGACGACGACCGGCCGGTGATGGACGATCTCGATCTCGTGCTCGGTACCATCGGGGTAGCGGCGCCTGGCCACCTCGATCGAAAACTTGCGTCCCTCATAAATCATCGACATGGAACTGCTCCCTCAACTCGTCGAGCACGCTCTGCAGGTCGGCCGGAAGCTCGCTCGTATACTCCATGCGGCGGCCGTCCGCCGGATGCGTGAACGCCAGCCGTGCCGCATGGAGAAACGGCCGATCGAGATGCCGCACCGCGCGCAGGTCGCCCGGAACGCGGCGATGCACGCCGCCGTACAGCGAATCGCCGACCACCGGATGGCCGATGGCGCTGAGGTGCACGCGAATCTGATGGGTGCGGCCCGTGTGGATGGCGACCAGCGCCAGCGTCAATGTGCGGCCGAAATGCTCGGCACGCACGATCCGCGTCACCGCCTCGCGACTCCGGCGCGCTTTCGTGGCGCCCGGCGCGGTCGCCGACATCTTTTTGCGGTTCACCGGATCGCGGCCGATGGGCGCGTCAATCCGGCGGCCGGCCATCACTTCGCCCCACACGAGCACGATGTAATCCTTCTCGACTTCACGATCGTGAAACTGGCGCGCCAGTTCCTCGTGCGCCCGATCGTGCTTGGCCACGACCATCAAGCCGGACGTGCCGCGATCGAGGCGATGCACGATGCCGGGCCGCTTCTCGCCGCCGATCCCGCTGAGGTCGTCGACGTGATGGAGCAGCGCGTTCACGAGCGTGCCGCTGTCGTGTCCCGCGGCCGGATGGACCACCATCCCGGCGGGTTTGTCGACGACGATGACATCAGCGTCCTGGTAGAGAATCGGCAGCGGCAGCGCTTCCGGGGCCGGCGCTGCGTCGACGGGCTCGGGCACGTCGACCGAAATCGCCTGGCCGGTTTTCACCGGCTGATTCGGTTTCGCGGGCCGGCCGGCGACCTGGATGTGGCCGTCCTTGATGAGCCGTTGAATCTGCGATCGCGAGTGCTCCGCCAGCACCGACGCCAGATATCGATCGAGCCGAACGCCGTCGCTGTCGTCGGGAACGGTGATCGTGTGTGTAGGCGTATTACGCGGCCTTCCGCGCGCGCTTCGGCTCGGGCGTCTTCGCGCGGGAGAGATACACGAGCATGGCCACCGCGAGCGGTGCGAGGAGGAGCGAGATGAACTGCGACGTCGAGAACATGAACACGGTGCCGCGCTCGTCGCCGCGGAAGAACTCGATGATGAAGCGCGAGACCGCGTAGAGCAGCATGTAGAGCCAGAACGTCCGTCCGGGAAACGGCCGGCCCTTGCGCTCGGTCACGAGCAGCACGATCAGGATCAGCAACTCCGCGCCCGCCTCGTACAGCTGCGTTGGATGCAGCGGCACGCCGAGAGGCGTTCCGACGTTGCTCGCCGCGAACGGATCCGTAAAGGTGATGCCCCACGGCTTCGTCGTCGGCTTGCCGTAACAGCAGCCGGCGAAGAAACAGCCGAACCGGCCGACGACGTGACCGAGCGCGATGCCCGGCGCGAACACGTCGCAGGTCGTCCACAACGGCAGGCCGACGCGGCGGATGTACCAGAGCGCCACGGCGACGGCGAGGATCAGTCCGCCGTAGAACACGCCGCCGGAGCGGGCGAGCGTGAGCAGCTCGCGCGGATCGGCGCGGAACGTCCGGAAATCGGTGACGAGCAACAGCAGCTTCGCGCCGACGAGCGCGCTGATGATGATGTAGATGCCGAGATCGAGGACGCGATTGGCATCGAGGCCTCGCGCCTTCGCGCGGACCATCGCGAGCTTCAGCCCGACCAGATACGCCGCGGCGAGCAGGACGCCGTAGGTATACAGCGTGATCGGACCCAGCTCGAACAGTCGTGGATACATGCGTTTTTTCTACTGCTCGCGGGGTCCCGACCCCGCTCGTTCCCGCGGGGGCCCGGCCCCGCTCGCCCTCTGGTCGGCGCCGAGCATGTCGAGAATCATGATCGCGACGCCGACGGTAATCGCAGAGTCGGCGACGTTGAACGCCCAGAAATGATACGACTGCCAGTACACGTCGACGAAGTCGACGACCGATCCGGCGGCAATGCGATCCAGCAGATTGCCCGCGGCGCCGCCGATGATGAGCGCGAGTCCGATGCGCGCGACGAGCTGATGGTGCGCGAGGCTCGCCGCGTACATGCCGACGCCGATCAGCGCCGCCGTCGCGATCACCGCGATGACGACGGTCTTGAACGGGAAGTCGGCGTAGTTGAGGATGCCGAACGCGGCGCCCGTGTTTCTGACGTGCGTGAAGTCGACGAGCCCCGGAATCACCGTCACGCTGCTGTGCAGCGGCAGCGACGCTCGGACGATCGCCTTCGTCAGCTGATCGACGGCGACGATGAGGATCGGCAGCCAGAGCTCGAGCCGGCGCACCGGCTCGTGATCGACGGTTCGCGGTACGCCGCCGTGCGCGTCGCCGTCCGTGGGTGCAACCGCTTCGTTGAGCGCTTCATCCATTGACGGGTTGGGCCAGTGCCTCCTGACACCGGTCGCACAGGCCGGCCCACGCCGGATCGGTCGACACCGCCGGCACGTAACGCCAGCAGCGTTCGCACTTCACACCGGTTGCACGCTCGATCGTGACACTTCTCACAGGAGGCTTTGCGGCAGGCTCGGGCGCGCGCCGCAGCTCGACCTCCGAGACGATGAACAGCATCGGCAATTGACGGGCGTACGGCTCGAGGAATGCCAGATCTGCGTGCGCAGCCTCGACGACGACCTTGGCCTGCAGCGAGCTCCCGATGCGCTTGTCCTTGCGCAGCGGCTCGATTTCGGCGAGCACCTGCTCGCGCAGATCGATGAGACGCGTCCAGCGTTCGAGAAGGTCCCGATCGACCAGCGTTTCCAGCTCGGCCCGTGCGGGAAAGACGGCGATGTGCACCGATTCCTCGCGCCGGCCCGGCAGGAACCGCCACAGCTCGTCCGAGGTGAACGAGAGAATCGGCGCCATCAGACGCGTCAGTCCGTCGGCCATGAGGTACATCGCGGACTGCGACGATCGCCGCTCGCGCGACCTTGCTGCAAACGTGTACAGCCGATCCTTCGAGATGTCGCTGTAGAACGCGCTCAGGTCGACGGTCGTAAAGCTGTTCAGCGCCTGGAAAATGCTGCCGTAGTCGTAATCCTCGTACGCCTTCAGGGTTCGCAGTCCCACCTCCGCGTACCGGGCGAGGATGTAGCGATCGACTTCCTCCATCCTCGCCGGATCCACGACATCGACGGAAGGGTTGAAGTCATAGAGATTCGCCACCAGATACCGCATCGTGTTGCGGATCTTCCGGTACGCCTCGATGCAGCGCGCCAGGATTTCCTTGCTCAGCCGGATCTCCTGCGTGTAGTCGCTCATCGACACCCACAGCCGGATGATGTCGGCGCCGCTCTGCTTGATCACGTCCTCCGGCTCGATGGAGTTGCCGAGCGACTTCGACATCTTGCGGCCGTCTTCGGCGACGATGAACCCGTTCGTCACGACCTGGCGGTAGGGCGGCCGGCCGCGCGTCCCGAGACCGACGAGGAGCGAGCTCTGGAACCAGCCGCGATGCTGGTCGGTGCCTTCGAGGTAGATGTCCGCCGGCCACGTCAGCTCCGGCCAGACCGACAGCACCGCTTCATGGCTCGACCCCGAGTCGAACCAGACGTCGAGGATGTTCATCTCACGCTCGAACGCCGTGCCGCCGCATGTCGGGCAGGTGAGGCCGTCGGGCACGAAGTCTTCCGTCGGCCGTTCGTACCACGCGTGCGCGCCGTGTTTTTCGAACACCGAGGCGGCCTTCTCGACGAGCGCCGGCGTCACGATCGCTTCGCCGCATTTGACGCAGTCGACCGCGGGGATCGGGACGCCCCACGCGCGCTGGCGCGAGATGCACCAGTCGGGGCGGTTCGCGACCATGTTGTAGATGCGGTCGCGTCCCCAGCGCGGGTGCCAGAACACGTCGTGATCGATGGCATCGAGCGCCGCCTCGCGCAGCGTTTTCCCCGCCGCGGCGCCTGTCTTCAGGCGGCCGCCGTCCAGCGCGATGAACCACTGCGACGTCGCGAGAAAGATCACCGGATTGTGGCACCGCCAGCAGTGCGGGTACTGGTGCGAGAACGCTTCCTTGTGCCACAGCCGCCTTCGTTCCTTCAGCGCTTCCACGATGTCGGCGTTCGCATCGAACACGCGCTTGCCGCCGAAGAGCTCGACCGTGTCGAAGAAGTGTCCCGCGGGGCCAACCGGCGCGTAGATCTCGAGTCCGTACTTCACACCCGTATTGAAGTCATCCGCCCCGTGCCCGGGCGCGGTATGGACGGCGCCGGTGCCGGCATCGAGCGTGACGTACTCGCCAAGGACACCGAGCGACGGACGTGCGTACAGCGGATGCTGAAAGCGGATGTGTTCGAGCAGCTCGCCCTTCATGCGCGCGATCGGCGTCCCAAACGTTTTCCCGACCGCCGCGCCAACCTTCGGTGCGAGCGCTTCGGCGACGATGACGACCCTGCCGTCGACTTCGTACGCCGCGTAATCGAACTCCGGGTGAAACGCGATCGCGAGGTTCGACGGTATCGTCCACGGCGTGGTCGTCCAGATCAGCACGGAGACGTCGCTCCCGGCCAGCGCGGGCACGCGCGCCGCCAGCTCGCTGCGACTCGACGGGTCGAGCGTGAACTCGACGTAGATCGACGACGACGTGTGGTCCTCGTACTCGACCTCCGCTTCGGCGAGCGCCGTGCGGCAATGGATGCACCAGTGGACCGGCTTCTTGCCCTTGTAGACGAGACCTTGATCGACGAAACGCCCGAGCGCCCGCGCGATCGCGGCCTGATACCTGAAGTCCATGGTCAGGTACGGCTCGTCCCACGTGCCGAGGATGCCGAGTCGCTGGAACTGCTCGCTCATCGCGCCGACGAAGCGCTCCGCGTACTGCCGGCACGCTCGACAGAATTCGGCCGTCGACATGTCGCGCTTTCTGGGACCGAGCTCGCGATCGACCTGCAGCTCTATCGGGAGGCCGTGGCAGTCGTAGCCGACGACGTACGGCGCGTCGAAGCCGGCCATCGATCGCGACTTGACGACAAGCTCCTTGAGGATCTTGTTCATCGCCGTGCCCATGTGGATGTTGCCGTTCGCGTACGGCGGACCGTCGTGCAGCACGAATTTGGGCCGGCCGGCGCGCGCGTCGCGAATCTTCCGGTAGAGGTTGATCGCGGCCCAGCGCGCGAGCGTTTCAGGCTCGCTTGCCGGGAGACTCGCCTTCATCGGAAAGTCGGTGCGGGGCAGGTTGACGGTGTCCTTCCACTCGGGCATGGGTGCTTCAATTTTATAATGAGACGTGATGCGGACAGCGCAGACAGCCACCATCAGACACGGCACGCTCGAGAATGGCCTCAAAGTCCTTATACAGGAGGAGCACACCGCGCCGCTCGCGTCCGTCTGGTGCTGGTACAAAGTGGGCTCGAAGGACGAACGGCCCGGTTTGACCGGCGTGTCGCACTGGGTCGAGCACATGAATTTCAAGGGGACGAAGAACATCCCTCGCGATCAGGTGAAGGGCATCATCGAGCAGTACGGCGGGAGCTGGAACGGCTACACCTGGATCGATCAGACGACGTACCTCGAAACCGCGACGCGCGACGCGCTCGATCGGATGCTGTTCATCGAGTCGGAGCGGATGGCGAACTGCCTCTACGATCCCGAGGACTGCGAGTCCGAGCGCACGGTGATCATCTCCGAGCTGCAGGGCGGCGAGAACGATCCCGATCAGCTCCTCGACCAGGAAGTGACGGCGACGGCGTTCAAGGCGCATCCGTACCAGCATCCGACCATCGGGTGGCTGCCGGACTTGAAGATGATGACGCGCGACGATCTGTACGGCTACTACCGCCGCTACTACGTGCCCAACAACGCGACGCTCGTGATCGTCGGCGACGTCGAGTTCGACGACGCGATGCGCCGCGTCGAGCATCACTTCGGCGGCATTCAGCCCGGCGGCGATCTCGAGCGGCTTCGCACGGTGGAACCCGATCAGACCGGCGAACGCCGCCTGACGATCCGCAAAGAGGGCACGACGGCATATCTCAAGATCGGATTCCACGCGCCGGCGGCCGCCGACGCCGCGTTCGTTCCGGTCGTCCTGCTCGACGCGGTGCTGACCGGGGCGAAAGGCCTGAATCTGTGGTCGAGTTTTCGCGCGGCGCCGCCGCAGCGCAGTGCGCGTCTCTATCGCGCGCTCGTCGAACGCGGTCTCGCCTCGGCGGTGTCGGGCTCCATGGTGCCGACCGAGCAGCCGTTTCTGTACACCGTCTCGGCGACCGCGACGCAAGGGACGCCGTTGTCGAGCGTCGAACGCGTGCTGCTCGAGGAGTTCGAGCGGGTGCGGCGCGACGGCATTTCCGATCAGGAGTTGACGAAAGCCAAGGCGCAGCTGAAAGCCAGGCTCGTGTTCGACAACGACAGCGTCACGAACATCGCGCATCAGCTCGGCTACTTCGAAACGATCGCGAGCGTCGACCTCTTCACCGGGCTGCCGTCGCGGATCGCCGCCGTGACGCGTGAAGAAATCGCGGACGCCGCCCGTGCGGTGCTCGCGCCGTCCAACCGCACGGTCGGCTGGTTCGATCCGCTTCCGGTGGCGTGATGCCTCCCGTTACACACGCAGGTCTCTCACCCAGCCGGGCGACGCTCGACAACGGCGTCGTCGTCCTCGCGAAGGAAACGCAGACCACGCCGGCGGTCGCGATCAACCTCGCGGTGCGCGCCGGGTCGGCCTGCGACCCGGCCGACGCGCCGGGCACGACGTGGCTGCTCTCGCGCGTGATCGATCGCGGCACGGCCCGGCGTTCGGCGGAGGACATCGCCGAGGTGCTCGACAGCCGCGGGATCAGCGTCACCATCACGGTCACGCGTCATCTGTTCACGGTCGCCTGCCTCTGCCTGGCCGAGGACTTCGAGCCGGTG
>Ga0114129_10013236_pt1 | contig 11749 bp, 10 predicted proteins | sample RhiMetdeltSRZDD1_FD_80071 | JGI IMG/M metagenome (GOLD analysis project Ga0114129, IMG submission 80071) | Populus rhizosphere microbial communities from Tennessee, USA - Rhizosphere MetaG P. deltoides SRZDD1 (version 2) (version 2) | ecosystem: Host-associated > Plants > Roots > Rhizosphere >... | reverse complement strand
TCCAGGTGATGGGATGGAGGAGTTGCATCACCTGCGATGCCCGATGGGCCCCGCTTTTGTCAAGCCCACCGGGCGTTCAGACTGCTCCTGCACGGTTGGGTGGGGTGCTACCCCGTCGTGGCCGCCGCGCCATAATTGTTAGTGCAGCGTGTGACGGTGGAGGCAGCGTGGCGACGCCGCGACAAGGAACCGTCTATCGAGCGAGCTGGTCGGCGGGGCTCCCATATCCCGTGCGCAACGTCTGGCGGCGCCGGCGCGGCCTCCTCGGCATGATCCTCGGCGTCGGCATCGCCCTCGGTCTGGGCATGACGATGCTCGCCGTCAGCCAGGCTTCGATCGACCTGTTCACTGGCGACTACAAAGTCTCGTCGGCCGACCTCTACGTCACCACCGAGGGCGGCAAGCCGGTCCCGATCCTGGCCGGCGAGACGCCCGGCACGATAGACGACGCCCGCCACGTCATGGCCCAGCTTCGCGGCCTGCTTGGCGTCACCGCCGTGCTTGGCACGATGAGCTGGACACTGGAGCGGGAGCGCCCCGGTCCGAAGGTGCGCGACGCCCCGAAAGAGCTCCTGACCGTCATGGGGGTGGAGGGCGATCCGAACGACATTCCCGGCGCCCTACGCCTCGACGAGGGGCGCTGGCCCAGAAGAAACGATGAGATCATGCTGGGCACGAAGCTGTCGCGCGACAAGGGCCTGCCGCTCGGCAGCACCGTCCGGCTCGCGGGGCGCGACTTTCAGGTTGTCGGGATCGGGCGGCTGCGCGGCTTCGGGTTCAGCGGCGACTCGCTCGGCTACATCCAGCGCGAATCGCTCAGACAGCGGGCCTCGCTCGCCGACATCGTCAACATGATCGCCGTCGCCAGCAAAGATCCGCCGGCCACTCGTCAGCGGATCGACGACCTGGAGTCGCTATCCGTGTTCAGCGCCGACGACTTGATCCGCCTGGCCGAGGAGGCGAACCAGGCCGGCGTGGTCATCCGCTTCATCATGGTACTGCTGACGCTGGTGATCGCCGCGCTCTTCGTCGCCAACATGCTCAGCCGGTCGGTGGCCGAGCGCCGTCTAGAGCTCGCCACCCTCAAGGCGATCGGGGTGCCGGGCGGAACGATCATCTGGTCGATCGCCGGCGAGGCGCTGCTGGTCTGCGTCGCGGCCTACTTCGTCGGGATCGGCATGGCCCTCTTCTTCGGCTACCTCATCAACGAGTTGGTGGCGAAGTCATTCGGCTTCGAGTCGCTGTTCGCGGTCGACGCCGGCTCGTTCGTCCTGGTGTTCGTGGTGGCAGTCGGGCTGGGGCTGCTCGCCGGCCTGTTCCCTGCCCGCCAAGCGACCCGCGTCGACCCGGTCGAAGTGCTACGCGAGGCGTGACGCGATGCTTCGACTGCGGCACGTCTGGCGCACCTACCCGGTCGGCGAGCAAGAGGTCGTCGCCCTGCGCGACGTTTCGCTGGAGATCCACGAGGGCGACTTCATGGCGATCGTCGGGCCGTCCGGCTCCGGCAAGAGCACCCTGCTCCAGCTGGTCGGCCTGCTCGACCGCCCGACCAGCGGCGTCGTCGAGCTCGACGGCCACGACCTGGCGGACCTGGACGACGCCGCCCGCACCAGCCTTCGGCTGACCACGCTCGGGTTCGTCTTTCAGCGCTTCCACCTGCTCAACGACCTGACCGCCATCGAGAACGTCACGATCCCGATGGAGGTCCTCGGCCTGCCCGTGAACGAGCGGTTCGAGCGGGCTGCCTGGCTCCTCAAGGCGGTCGGCCTCGGCGAGCGACTCGACTTCAAGCCCTCGCGCCTCTCGGGCGGACAGCGCCAGCGCGTCGCGATCGCCCGCGCCCTCGCCAACGGCCCGCGCATCATCCTGGCGGACGAGCCGACCGGCGAGCTGCACACCGAGGACAAGGCCCAGGTGATCGCGCTCTTTCGGCAGCTCAACAGCGAGGGCTGCGCCATCGTCATGGTGACTCACGATCAGGAGGTGGCTCAGGTGGCCAGGCGCCGCATCGAGATCAGAGACGGCCGGGTGACGGAAGCCGGCGCCGCATCGCCGGCCCTGCCCCCGGTCGAAGCCGCCGCACGGGAGATCGAGCCGGGGCCGCCCCCGGCCGGCGTCGCGGTCGGGCGTATCCTCGCCCAGCCCCCGGCCGCCCGCCGACCCCGGCGCTGGCCGCGTCACGTCGCGATCGGGCTGCTGCTCGCCGGCGTCGTCGGAGCAGGCGTCGCCTATCAGCTCGGCCTGCTCAGGCCAGGTGGCGCAGCCGTGCCGCCACCAGCGGCCGTCGAGGCGCCCGCCTACCCGACCGCCCGCGGCGAGGTCCGCCCCGTCGCACAGGCGAAGGTCGGCACGCTGATGGGAGGCGTGGTCAATCGGCTCGCCGTCACGGTCGGCCAGCCGGTCGAGGAGGCCCAGGAGATCGCCCGGATCATCGGCCCCAACGGCTCGGCCGAGGTGCTGGTCGCCCCCTGGCGCGGCACCGTCACCGACATCCCGGTCCATGTCGGCGACACCGTCGCGGTCGGGGCGGTGGTCGCATCGGTCGGCGACCTGAGCCGCCTCCAGGTCGAGACCACTGACGTGGACGAGTTCATCGTCGCGCGGGTCCACCCGGGACGGGCTGTCGTGGTGACGATCGACGCGCTCGATCAGCACCAGGTACGCGGCCGGATCCGGTCCGTCTCATTGGAGCCGCGCCGGGGCCCCGACGGCGACGATCACTACCCGACCGTGATCGACCTGGAGCTGCCACCCCTCGAGCTGCGCAGCGGCATGACGGTTCGCGTCGCCTTCATCGAGTAGCGACGCCTTCAGAAAAAGGAAAACCTCGTCCCCCGGCCACCCTTGCGCTTACGGCCAGGGGGCTGGGGACGAGGGTATACCTCGCACGTAGGCTGGGGCGCGGGCCTGGGATCCACCTCCAGTCCCTTTAGATCACGGACCGGGGTGGTTACCCGGCGCCTCCAGCCTCTTCAGACTGATTCAGCGCAGAAGACTCGCTGCACGATGCGGGCCACACACCTTGAATAGCACGCCTCAGAGATATGAACGCTCACCAAAGCACCAAAATTCCAGGGAGGTCTGTGGTGGGAAGCTTCGAGGTAGCGGTCTCTGCACAACATCATGATAGGCAGCAAACGTGAAGGCACTATGAGGGGAATGTAAGGATGGCGTCAGAAAGCTGTTAGCGATACATTAACAGGGCAACGAACCAGGGCAACGAACGGGGCACGGTCCGGCGATCAGCGATCTCGGGTGTAGTCCACGAACCGATAGCCTACGCCACGCTCCGTCAGGATATAGCGAGGATTCGAGGGGTCCTGCTCGATCTTCTGCCGTAGATAATTGACGTACAGCCGGAGGTAATGGCTCGCGTCACGATACTCCGGACCCCACACCCGCGACAAGAGGGTCTCGTGCGAGAGGACGGCGCCGGGGTTGCTCGCCAGGTGGTAGAGCAGCCGGAACTCGGTCGGCCGGAGCTGCACCTTCTGCCCGTCCACCACCACCTCGCGCCGCTCGAAGTCGATGCTGAGCCGATCGTCCACCTGGATCGACTGGCGCGGCGACGGCGGCGGCAGCTCGGCGCGGCGCAACACCGCCTTGATCCGCGCCGTCAGGACGATCTGGCTGAACGGCTTGGCGACGTAGTCGTCCGCGCCGAGCTCCAGGCCCCGGGCCACGTCGCGCTCGTCGGCCTTGACCGTCAGCATGATGACCGGCACGGTCGAGAAGCGCCGCAGCTCCCGCAGCGCCTCGAAGCCGTCCATTTCGGGCATCATCACGTCCAGCACCACGACGTCCGGCATCACCAGCCGTATCTTGTCGAGGCACTCGACACCGTTGTTCGCCTCGAAGACGTCGAACCCCTCGATCTCCAGGTTCATCCGCACCGAATCACGGATCCGAGGTTCGTCGTCCGCCAGCAGGATGCGCCGCCGTTGTACCGCCATCGCCGCCCAGCCTCGTCGCTCGCCGATGGTGATTGTAGCGTCAGCCGAACCCCCTGGGACCGCCGCGATCCTCGCGGCAGCGGGCGCAGCCCGCTCCTTCTTCCACATCCGGATGCTACAGGCACCGTCGCGCTCGGCCGACGGCCGTGCTAGGCAGGGTGCCGCGAGGATCGCGGCGATCCCAGGCAGACGCGCTCCACCGTGCTCACCCCCTCAATGCGCGCCAGGTCCAGGCCGGCCTCGGCCTCCCGCAGCAACGCCTCGACCGTCACCGCGTCGTCTGGGAAGACCGCCGCGCCGATCCAGGCCCTGAGCCTCACGTCCTGGAGCACCGTCTGCTGGATCCAGCCCGCCACCACCATCGCGCCGTCCAGCGGCGTCTCCGGCAGCAGCACGGCCAGCCGACCGTCCCCATGCATCCCGATCGCGTCGACGTCGCGCAGGAGGCGTCGGACGCGCGTCGCCAGCGTCGCCAGGTTGTCCAAGGCGCCGCGACGCCCGCGCTCGGCCACCATCGCCGACCAGCCGTCCACGCCGATCAGCAGCAACACTAACGGGCGCTCGTACCGGCGGGCGCGCGTCATCTCGTGGACCGCCAGCCGGTCGAACAGCGTCTCGTCCGCCACGCCCGGCGGCATCCGGACGCCGGCCGGAGTCGGCTGCGCCTGGCGGTCGCCCGTCGGCACCGTCGTCGCGCGCTCCAGGGGCGACTCACGGGACCACGCGGCCAGCAGCGCCGTCAGCACGACGCCGGTCGCCGCCAGTATGGCAACCGTTTCGCGCTCATCCCCGCTCACCATCCACGCCGTCAACGCGGCGCCGGCCAGCCCGATCGCCAGCGCCTCACGCCAGTCCCGGCGGAGCAGTCCCGCGCAGGCGGCGACCAGCACCGCACTGATCGTGACCAGGCGCCCGCCCCCGTCGGCCGTGCTCGCGACCAGGGCCGCGCACAGGGTCAGCCAGCCCGCGAAGAGGCACGCCTTCAGACGGCCGTCGACGGCACTTCCTACCTGCACCAGTGCACCTCCCGCGTGCGCGTCCACTAGGAAAGAACGCGGCCGTGGAGCGTGATGCGATGGCTTTGGCACCAGAAACCAAACTCGGCCAGGGCCCTGGCCACACATCGATGCCGGATCGGTGGCAAGCGCTGACGCGCTGAGACTACCCTCGAGATCCTAACCGAGCACCCGGGGTGTGCGGTCGGTCACAGGCTGAGTCTATCCAGCCTGCTAGACTGAGCCATCGGCGAGGCAGCCAGTGTCAAGCCGACCTGATCGTCGCTTGATTGGCACAGGGTCCGCTCACCTCCTGGAAGAGAGGTGGATGGTCACGGGAGGCCCCCATGGACCGTCTTTCCACTGGGACGCGTTGCCTGAGCCGCCGCCGCTTCCTCCAGGGCAGTGCAGCGCTCGTCGGTCTGGGGCTGGTCTCCGGCTGCGGAGGAGCGCCGCCTTGGGCACAACCGCCGAAGGTCCGTCGGATCGGCATGCCGGAAGGGAGTGATGCCCTTGACGAGACTCAGTTCGCCTCGTTCCGCGACGGCCTGCGCGAGCTCGGCTACGTCGAGGGCGAGAATCTCGTGATCGAGAAGCGCTTCGCTCGCAACGACCCGGCCCGGTTCCCGGCCCTGATCGCCGAACTGGAGGCAGCGGGCGTCGAAGTTATCGTGTGCGGAGGGCTTGCTAGCTGCATCGCCGTGAAGCAGGCCAATCCGCCGATCCCGACGGTGGCCTGGAATCCGATCACTGATGCGGTCGGCTTCGGGCTCGTCCAGAACATCGCCCGGCCCGAAGGCAACATGACGGGCATAGCCGGCATCCCCGGAGCCCTGTTTACCAGCAAGCAGCTCGAGAAACTCCACGCCGCCGTCCCGGACGCCGGGCGGGTCGGCGTCCTGGCCCCCGCGAATTGGCCGTCGCTCGACGTGATACTCCAGGGTCTCAAGGACGCGGCGAGCCGGCTCGTGCTCGATCTCGAGATCGCGATCGTGCAGGATCCCAGCGGCATCGAGTCAGCCATCTCGGCCCTGAGCGCGGCGGGCGCGCGTGCCCTCGTGATAATCCCCGGCACCATGTTCATCACCAACGAAGTCCGGACTCGGATCGCCCAGCTCACACGGGCATATCGCCTGCCGTCGGGGTCCTCTGACACTGCCCTCCCCAGGGTCGGCGGCTTGCTGGCGTACAGCCCCAATCGAACGGACGTCGCGTATCGGCTTGCCTGGTACGTCGACAAGATCCTGAAGGGCGCGAAGCCGGCCGATCTGCCAATGGAGCGGCCCAGCAAGTTCGACCTCATCATCAACCTCAAGACCGCTCAGGCGCTCGGCCTGACCATCCCCCAGGGGATCCTGGCCGAGGCTACCGAGGTCATCCAGTAACCACGGTGCCACTCGCCGGTCTACCCTCAGAGTCCTCCTACAGCGAATTGCTTTGGTGTTGATGGCCTGCCCAGCCTCGGCCAGGTTCGCCAGAAACCGCCCGTCCCGCGGCCGATTCAGCGCGGCAGGCGAATGTAGAACGTGCTGCCAACTCCGGTGCCGTCCGACTCGACCCAGATCTGGCCGCCGTGCGCCTCCACGATCACCCGGCAGATGTACAGCCCCAATCCGACCCCCTGGGTGGTCCGACTGAGTCGCGTGTCGACGCGGTGGAACCGCTCGAAGACGCGGTCGTGCTCGTCCTGCGCGATCCCGATCCCCTGGTCCCGCACGAACACCACCACGCTGTTCCGCTCGACTCGCCCGCCGAGCGTGATCGTGCCGCCGGACGGCGAGTACTTGATCGCGTTGTCCACCAGGTTCCCGAGCGCCTGCCGCAGCTTCTCGCGGTCGCCCCGGATGATCGGGAACTCGTCCGGGAACTCCGTCTCGAACGTGTGGACCGTCGAGCGGGGGCGGCTGCGCTCGGCCAGTGTCTCGGCGAGGTCCGGCAGGTCGACCGGCCCGATCGACATCGCCACCCGCCCGGCCTGGATCCGCGAGATGTCCAGCAGGTCGCTGATCAACCGGTACAGCCGGTCGCACTCCTCCTCGATCGTGTGCGCGATCCGGTTGACAGTGTCCCGGCTCCACGGGCCGTCCGGCCGTGCCAACGTGCCGGCGTACCCCTTGATGATCGAGACCGGCGTCTGCAGCTCGTGGCTGACGATCGAGACGAACGACGACTGCATCGACTCCAGGCGCTGGCGCTCGGCGAGCATCGCCGCGGCGAGCCGGGTCTGCTGAATCGTGGTCGTCGCCTGGCTGGCGAAGATATTCAGCACGTCGCGATCGGCCTGCCCGAAACGAACCGCCGAACGGTCGCGGAAGACGTAGATCACGCCTACTAGCTTGCCCGATCGCTCGAGGAGCGGCAGCGCCAGGATCTGTGCGATGCGCTCCCGCTGCGCCCACGACGCCGCCGGTGGCTGCCAGGTCAGGGTCACCTGGTCGTCGGTCTGCCCGAGCTGCCCGAGGATCACCGCGTCCAGCCGTGGGTGCAGGGCGGCGACGACCTCGCGGTCGAGTCCGTAGCTGGCCCGGATCGAGAGGCTCGGTCCGGGGTCCTCGCGCAGCGCGATGGCGCCGGCGCTGCCGCGCAGGATCTCGACGGCGCTCAGCACGATCAGGCCGAGCATCGAGCTCATGTCGGTGGGGTCGGGAGGGGGCAGCGCAGCCGGTTCCGGGTCTCGTGCTGGCCCGCCCTGGGTCGGGGCCTCTTCCACCAGGCTACCTCTTCTGGTCGATCAAGCTCGTGGCCGTCATCGCCGGCGGCACGTCGAGACCGAGCAGCTCCAGGACGGTCGGCGCGACGTCCGAGAGACGTCCGCCAGCCCGCAACGCCTTCACCTCGTCGGCGCCGTCCACGATGACCGGGACCTGGCGCGTGGTGTGGGCCGTCTTCGGCCGGCCCTGCTCGTCCACCATCTCCTCGGCGTTGCCGTGGTCGGCCGTGACCACCAGCACGCCGCCGGCCTTCCTGGTCGCCTCGGCGATCCGGCCGATCGCCGCGTCGACCGTCTCCACGGCTTTCACGGCAGCGTCCAGGACCCCGGTATGGCCAACCATGTCCGGGTTCGCGAAGTTGAGCGCCACAAACGAGTACCCGTCCTCGATCCCTTTGACGGTCTCGTCGGCGACGCCGTCCGCGCTCATCTCCGGCTCGAGATCGTACGTCGCAACCTTCGGCGAGGGCACCAGCTTGCGGTCCTCCCGTGGGAACGCTTCCTCGTGGCCGCCGTTCAGGAAGTACGTCACGTGCGCATACTTCTCCGTCTCGGCGACGTGGAGCTGACGCAGCCCGGCATCGGACACCACCTTCGCCAGCGGCGTCTCGACCAGCGTCGCCGGAAACGCGACGGCCGTCACCGGCAGGCCACCCTCGTACTCCACAAAGGTGACGAAATGGAGCTCCGGTCGCGGCTTCGGGCGCTCGAACTCGTCGAACCTCGGGTCGACGAACGCCCGCGTGATCTGCCTCGCCCGGTCCGCCCGAAAGTTGAAGAAGATGACGGCATCGCCGGACTTGATCGTGCCCTCGTCCGGGTCCCCCCCACCCGAGATAACCGTCGGCTTGACGAACTCGTCGCCGACGTTCGCCTCGTACGATTGCTTCACCGCTTCCGTCGCCGACTCGGCCCGCTCGCCCTCGCCCAGCACCAGCGCGCGGTACGCCTTCTCATTCCGGTCCCAGCGCTTGTCGCGGTCCATCGCATAGTAGCGGCCCATGATCGTCGCGATCCGGGCGTTGCCGTACTCGGCCAGTTTCGGCTCGAACAGTTTCAGATCTTCCAGCGCCTGCCTCGGCGGCACGTCCCGGCCGTCCAGGAACGGGTGGATCTGGACGTCCTTGACGCCATGCCGCTTCGCCAGGTCCACCAGCGCCAGCGCATGCGAGGCGTGGCTGTGGACGCCGCCGTCGCTGAACAGGCCCATCAGGTGCAGGCGTGGCGCCCGGCCGCCGGCGTTCGCCGTACCCTGCTTCACATACTCGACGGCGCCGACCAGCGCCTCGTTCTCGAAGAACGCGCCGGTCTCGATCTCATGGTCGATCCTCGGCAGATCCTGGAGCACCGTGTACCCCGCGCCGATGTTGAGATGCCCGACCTCGGAGTTCCCGATCTGTCCCTCTGGCAGTCCGACATGGACGCCTGACGCCTCGACGGACGTGTGCGGCGCACGCTCCCAGAGCCCGTCCATGACCGGGGTCTTCGCCAACGAGACGGCGTTGGCCGGGCCGTCGGGAGCGATGCCCCAGCCGTCGATGACGATCAGCACGAGCGGCCTGCTGCGCCGGTTGGTCGATCCAGATCGATCATCAGACGGCATCGGTTCCTCCAGGGACGGATTGTACCCCCGGCCCGGCGATTGCGAGCCGGGCCGCCGTCCATCGCCCTGGTACGATTCGTGTTGGTGCCTGATCCGGCGGCGCGTTGCCGTGGCGGCTGGTCAGGCCATCCGCCAATCGGTGCCGCGATGCCTTGCTGGAGGCCGTGAGCGTTGGACCACAGCTACCGCGAGCTGGCCCCGCCCGCCCACCTCGCGAGCTACCTGCGCTGCGTCTGGACCGAGACGACGAGCGATCGTCCGGACGATCTCGGCGTGCTCGTCCTGCCGGACGGCTGCATCGACATCGTCTGGGTCGCCGGCTTGCCTCCGAGGGTCGCTGGCCCGGCGACGCTCCCCGCGTTCCCGTCGATCCCGTCCGGCTCGACGGTCGTCGGCATGCGCTTCCATCCCGGCATGGCGTCGAGCGCGCTGGGCATCCCCGCGAACGAGCTCGAGAACCTCGACGTGCCCCTCGCCGACCTCTGGGGCAAAGACCAGGCCCGACCAGACGGCCGCTTCCACGATACCGGGCTGCCCGAGGACGGGATGGAGGCGATCCAGGCGCTGCTCTCGCGCCGCCTCGCCAGCGTCGAGCCCGGCGACGAGCTGGTCAAGGCGGCGGCCGGCTGGGTCGCACGCCATCCAGGCGCGGGCCTTGTCCGCCTTGCCGACCTCACCGGCCTGAGCGATCGGCAGTTGCGCCGCCGATTCGAGGCCGCCGTCGGCTACGGCCCGAAGACGTTTCAGCGGATCGTCCGCTTCCAACGCTGGTTGTCGCTGACGCGATCGACGCCCGAGGAGCAGCGCCGGCTGACAGACCTCGCGGCGGAAGCCGGCTACGCCGACCAGTCGCACCTGACCCGCGAGGTCTCGCGGCTGGCCGGCCGGCCGCCGGCCGCCCTCCTTGCTTCCTTGTAGACGGTCGTGGCGTCGGAAGACGATCCAGTGCCACCGGCGCAGATCAGTGCTGTGTCGGCGTGACGGGGCACGTCCATCTGGCCTCCAGTACGCTTTCGGTGTGTCCGTTTTGTTCAAGACCAGGCCGAAACGGGGCGCTACCATAGAACACATGAGCGAGAACGACCTGCGAGCCCTACCTAACATCGGTCCGGCCATTGCGCAGAAGCTGATCCGCCTCGGGATCGAGCAGCCGGGCGACCTGCGCGGCCAGGACCCGGAGCGGCTGTTCCGTCAGCTCTGTGACCTCGACGGACGCCGCCACGACCCCTGCCTGCTCGACACGTTCGTCGCCGCCGTCGACCACGCCAACGGCGCGCCGGCCCGGCCCTGGTGGTACTACAGCCGCCAGCGGAAGGCGAGTGTTGCCCGAGCCGGCCAGACGCGCAGAGGAGGTACCCCATGCCAGCACGACTTGACCTGATTGGCATCGTGGTTCAGGACATGGCGAAGTCGCTCGCCTTCTACCGCCGCCTGGGACTGGACGTCCCGGCCGAAGCCGACGCTGAGGGGCACGTTGAGACGAACCTGCCGGGCGGCCTGCGCCTCGCCTGGGACGCGGTCGAGACGATCAAATCGTTCGATCCGACCTGGACCCCACCCTCGGGCGGCGCGCGGATCGGCCTGGCCTTCCTCTGCGACTCCCCTGCCGACGTCGACCGCGTCTACGCCGAGCTGACCGGCCTCGGCTACGAGGGCCACAAGGAGCCGTGGGACGCATTCTGGGACCAGCGCTACGCGCTCATTCGCGACCCGGACGGCAACAGCGTCGACCTGTTCGCGCCAAACACCACCCGGTAGCCCCTCACGGACCAGGGAGATCGACCGATGGCATCCCGTTCAGACGTCCAGGCGGCCGAGCGTTTCATCTGGCTGACCGCGCGGCTGCTGGAGCGCCGCCTCTACGCCTACCTGTTCAAGGAGGGCCTGGCGGACGCCGTCGTCGACGCGCTCAGGCCGTACCAGAACGAGGATGGCGGGTTCGGGAACGCGCTGGAGCCGGACGTTCGCGGCGCAGACAGCCAGCCAATCCACGTGCTGTCCGCGCTTCAGACGCTCACCGAAGTCGGGCGATGTCGCGGCGAGATGGTGGCGCGCACCGTCGACTACCTCGCCTCCGTCACGACCGCCAACGGAGGCGTCCCGGTCGCCCTGCCGAGCGTCCGCAATGCGCCCCGCGCTCCCTGGTGGGAGTTCGAAGGCGACGCGCCAGAGGGCGGACTGCTTCCGACAGCCGGGATCGTCGGCGCCCTGTTGGGTGGCGGATTCGAGCATCCGTGGCTCACCAGGGCCAGCCAGTTCTGCTGGGACGCGATCGAACGGCTCACTCAGAGCCACCCGTACGAGATCGAGGCGTGCCTCGCCTTCCTCGATCGGGCACCGGAACGCGCCCGTGCCGAAAGGGAGGCCGCCCGGCTCGGGCATTCCGTCCGCGACAAGCAACTGGTACTGCTCGATCCAGACGCCGCCGACTCCGCCCCCGTTTCGCCCGGCTACGCCCCCGGCGAGGTCCACGGCCCGCTCGACTATG
>Ga0114129_10013235_pt1 | contig 11749 bp, 11 predicted proteins | sample RhiMetdeltSRZDD1_FD_80071 | JGI IMG/M metagenome (GOLD analysis project Ga0114129, IMG submission 80071) | Populus rhizosphere microbial communities from Tennessee, USA - Rhizosphere MetaG P. deltoides SRZDD1 (version 2) (version 2) | ecosystem: Host-associated > Plants > Roots > Rhizosphere >... | reverse complement strand
GACGGCGCGTTCAGCTGCGCGCGTGGCGAAGCGGATGGCCGCCGGTCTGCCGGTTCCGTCCCCGCAGGTAAACGTCGCTCCACCTGCGGTAATGACCCGCAGATTCCCCGTCCGGATCAGCCTTTCGAACGCCGTCCGAAGCAACCGATCCATCGGCCGCCTCCTACCGCATCAACCCTCGGCCTTTGCACCCGAGGGGGCGGGCCGGTGCGAACAGATCGGGCGAAGCTCGACTGTCCCCGGGAACCCACCTGAGACGATTAAAACAAAGTCCGGGCAGGGCGACAACGCGCGCGCCGCCGGAAATTGCGACGATCGGGTCGTTCTTGCCGAAATCGCTGTTGCGCCAAACCAGCAGCCGAAGGTTTGCCGGGCGGAAAATGAGGAGGAGATCTACTCGGCCGCTTCGGCGAGCTTCGACCCAGAGTCACGGTTACGTCCTGCACCGTATATGTAATCCCTCGTAAGAGGGACGGCGTCGATATCCTTGATTAACTGGATTTGGAACACCACGAGTCCGTAGTACCTGAAGGAAGCTTCGAACCCGGCGAGATAGAACTCCCACATCCGGATGAAACGATCGGCAGTGCCAAATCGTGCCTGCAGGTTCGGCGTCTCCGCGAACAGCCTGACGACTTCACCGCGGTTGGCGAGAAAATTAATGCGCCATGCACGCAATGTTTCCGCATAGTGGATACGAAGCACCTCGATGTCGCTGATGATCAATCCCGACCGTTCGACGGCTGGCGCGAGCTCCGACAGCGCCGGCGTATAGCCACCGGGGAAGATGTAGCGCCACACCCATGTATTGGTATCCGCTGGACCATCCCAGCGTCCAATCGTGTGGAGCAACATGACGCCCTTGTCCGTCAGCAGGTCTCGGCATTTGCGAAAGAAAGTGTCGTAGTTGTGTTTGCCGACATGTTCGAACATGCCGACGGATACGATGCGGTCGAACTTCTCGGCGACCGTTCGATAATCCTGAACCCGAAATTCGCACGCAAGCGCGTCCGCAGCAGCTCGTTGCTGCGCAATCCGCACTTGCTCATCGGACAGATTGATGCCGACCACCGAAACCTTGGCATTGCGCGCGAGATGGAGGCCGAGCCCGCCCCATCCACTGCCGATGTCGAGAACCTTGAGGCCGGGCTCAAGCAGCAGCTTGGCGGCGATATGCTGCTTCTTGGCAAGCTGCGCCTGATCGAGTGACGCGTCGCTGTTCTCGAAATAGGCACACGAATACTGAAGGTCGGAATCCAGGAACAAGCGATAGATGCGATAGTCGATATTGTAATGGTGAACCGCGTTGCTGCGCGCCCGCCACAAGGTGTTGTGCTGGAAAATCCGGCGCGCCAGCGAACGCAGCGTCCGCAGGACATCATTCCATACGCTCGTCTGGGTGCGGCTGAGATTCTTGATCGCCAAGTCCAGAAAATCCGCGATCGAGCCCCGCTCGACGACGATATCCCCGTCTACGTAAAGCTCGCCGAACCTCAGTTCGGGATCGATCAGCACGGACCGCTGGGCTGCTCGCGTCGCGAAGCGGATCGCCACCGGCGTCCCGGTTCCATCCCCGCAGGTAAAGGTCCATCGTCCCGCGGTCGTGACCTTAAGATTCCCGACCCGGATCAGCCTTTGAAACGTAGCTTGAAGCAACCGATCCACCCGGCCGCCTCCTACCTCCTTCGCCGGCCTCGGCCATGCCACGCCCACGACACAATTGGCGTCCACCGGCGTCGGCGCGAACCAGACGGAACTGTGGTCGGTCGCGACCGACAGGCCCTGCCCAATGCGATTAAAACAAACTCCTCTCGCGACGGCAACTCGCTTGAACCGCCGACGCCGTGGGACGGGCGGGCCCAGGGCGAGGTCGGACGGTAAATCCTCTTTTGGCCAAGATTTACAGCAGATCATGCAGGCCGGCGCAGGAGCCGGCTGGTGACGGAGGGGTAGTCGTGCCGAGGGTCAGTCAGATTTCAGTGTGGTTGGTCGTCGCAGCGCTTTCCGTTGCGGCTCTGCCGGCGCACGCCCAATCCAACCTCGATGCCGGCAAGTCCGCGGCGCAGATTTTCTCCGGCACCTGCAATGCCTGTCACCGCAGCCCGCGTGAACTCAAGCAAACCAATGCAGGGTTTCTTCGGGAACATTATACCACCGGCCCGCGGGAAGCCGCCGCCATGGCGGCCTATCTCGCGTCCATCGGGAGCGACCCCCGGGCCGTGCAGCAGCGGCGGCCGCCGACTTTGGGCGCAGGGCAGGCGGGCACCCCAACTGAAAACGCCGCGCGCGGGGCTCCTCCCAGCGAACCAGGCAAGCCATCCGAGACCCAGGCTGGGCTGCCAGGGACGACGCCAGGGCGGCGCACGTCGGCAACGACCGAAGCGGCGCAGTCGTCAGCCGTGACGGGCGCCGGGCCGAGGTCCCGTCGTCCCTCGGACAGCATGGAAGCCGGCAAGCAGTCGCTGGCGGCGGGCGAAGGGAGCGGCGCCGAGACAATGCTGCTACCCACCGCGGCAGCACAGGCGGGGCCGAACACGGTTGAAGATTTTGAGGAATAGGGGCGGGGGCGGGCCCACCCGGGGCTTCTGATCGTCCCTGGCCGGGCCGCAACGCGGCAAGACCCGCCTCACCTCGTCTCTATTTATCCGCGTCGGCTTCAGCCTCGCCTGCACCTGCGGCGGCTTCCTGCGTCCGGCGGGCCTCCACCACCTCGGGTTCGAAGAAGGCTTCCGCTGCTGCCGCGGCCTGTGCGGCGGCTTCCTCCGCTTCGTCGCGCGGGATGGTGATGTCCTCGCCGCGGGCGATCCGCTCGGCCTCGTCGGCGTTGCGTGCCACCGTCACGTTGATCGTGACCTCGATCTCCGGATGGAGCGAAATCGGCACCTTGTGCAGTCCAATCGTCTTGATCGGGGTGTTGAGCGCAATCTGAGCACGAGTGACAGCAATGCCTTGCGCGCTGACCAGATCGGCGAGGTCGCGGGGCGAAACCGAGCCGTAGAGTTGCCCGCCTTCGGAGGCTTGGCGAAGCACGGAGAAGCTTTGGCCGTCGAGCTTTTGGGCGACCTTTTCCGCTTCGCCCTTTTGCTCGAGATTGCGCGCCTCGAGGTCGACCTTCATATTCTCGAAGCGCGAGCGGTTCTCCTCCGTGGCGCGTAGCGCCTTGCCCTTGGGCAGGAGAAAATTTCTCGCAAAGCCGTCCTTGACGCGGACGACGTCGCCCATTTGTCCGAGCTTGGCGACGCGCTCCAGCAGGATCACTTCCATTTCGTCTCTCCATCGGTTCGATCGTTGAGTTGCATCAGGTCCGCAAAGTCGGCGGTCCGCGTTTGCGGGCCACCCTGCTGCGAATGTTGAGGAGGATTTCGGCGAGTCCCAATACCGCCATCGCCAAGACCGGCCACCCGAGCACGATCGCGGCGGCGTAGAGGGCCGTGAGCATGACGATGCGAGCCCTCATACCGCGCGTGATCGCATGCAGCACTGCGAAGCCGAGTATGGCAAAGGCCATGAGCAGGCTCGCAGCCAATACCCCAGCCAGCACGCCGGGGAGATCGGGCAGAAAGGAGCCAGCGATCGCGGCTGCGAGCAGCGCTGAGCTGGATGGAGGCAAAGTCAAAGCGGCCAGATCGGGCCACGGGCGCTTCAGGCGGCCGGAGATTTTTACCGCACGCGCAGCCAGCCAGAGGTTGAATACATTGGTGACGGTGGAAAACACGGCCGCCGCCGGCGGAACTGCGACCACCAGCACATCGATCAGCGCCTGGTCGCGCAGAATGCGCTCGTAGGTTTTGCGCAGGGCGGCTTGGAGACTTTCCTGGTCGGTACCGAAATTGGGAACAGCGGCGGCGACGATGAGGGTACCGAGCACTGCCGCCCACAGGACGAGGCGGCCGACGGGATACCATTCGAGCGCGCCACCGCCACCATTCACCGCAGGTCGCGCGAGCAATGCCAAATAGCCGAGCCACCACGCTCCAAATGCGATAACCGGGACCGCGACGAAGAAAACGCCGGAAAGGACAGCCACCGCCGCAGTGGCGGAAGCTGCCGCGATCAGCCCCGCGATGTGGCTCCATCCGAGCGCAGCGATCATGATGGGCAGCGGCGCGAGATAGAACAGGAAGACCGCCGCAAGCGATCCTGAAACAACGGAGGCGAACAGAAGCGCCGCCGCGGCGCCCGCTCCCAATCCGACCAGGACGATCTGGATCATCTCAAGCTGTCCCGCTTCATCAGCGGTTAGAGACGGAGCGAGTCCGTCCCAACCATTGGACGACGAACGACGGAGGATGGAGGGCCGGAAAGCGCAGCTCCTCGCGTCAGTCCTCCGTCGCCTCCGTTACCGGATCACGTAGGGCAGTAAGCCGAGGAAACGCGCACGCTTGATGGCGCGCGCGAGTTCCCGCTGCTTCTTGGCGGACACGGCCGTGATCCGGCTCGGCACGATCTTGCCGCGTTCGGACACATAGCGCTGCAAAAGCCGTACGTCCTTGTAGTCGATCTTGGGCGCGTTGGCTCCGGAGAACGGACAGGTCTTGCGGCGGCGAAAGAACGGGCGGCGGGTCTGCGTGGGAGAGAATGCCATGGCTGTCACCCCTCGCTTCCGGCAGAAGGCGTGTCGTCGGTGCCGTCGCGGGGTGGACGGCTGTCGCGGTCCCGGCGGTGCTCACCACGATCGCGGTCGCGATCGCGAAATCCGCCGCGATCACGATCACGGAAACCGAACCCCCGGTCGTCGCGTTCGCGATCGCGATCAACCTTGCGCATCATCGCGGACGGGCCTTCCTCGTGCTCGTCCACGCGGACGGTGAGGTAGCGCAGCACGTCCTCGCTGAGCCGCTCCTGGCGCTCGACCTCGTTGAGCGCAGCCGCGGGTGCCTCAACGTTGAGAAGGGTGAAATGCGCCTTGCGGTTCTTGCGCAGACGATAGGAAAGGGACTTCACGCCCCACTGTTCGGTTTTGGCGACCTTGCCGCCCATCTGTTCGAAAATGCCCTTGAACTGGGCGGTAAGGTCTTCGACCTGCTGCGCGCTTGCATCTTGGCGCGTCAGGAAGACGTGTTCGTAGAGGGGCATCGGTGTGCCTTTCCCTGTGTCATGCTCCTCCCCGGCGCGAAGCCCTTCGAGCCCTTTCGGGAAAGGCTCGAAAGCTCAGAAGGCGGGAACACGGGACGCCGGGCCATCGAGGCCCTGCCGCATGGCAATCATCCAGGCGGCCGTCCGTTCAGCTCCCGGCCGGGGGGTCGAGCGGAAGCGCGGGTTATAGGATCTTTCGATCAAAAGGCAAGCCGCAGATCGCAATGGCCAACGCCGCGGTCTGGCTCGGCTTGACAGCAAGGATACCGGGGTGTCTTAGGGCCCGTCCTCATTAAGGCCAAGGCATGTCTCTCGCGTTCATTTTTCCCGGCCAGGGTAGCCAAGCGGTTGGCATGGGGAAGGCGCTCGCCGATGCGTTCCCGGCGGCACGCGCGGTGTTCGAGGAGGTCGACGCGGCCCTCAACGAGACGCTCACCAAGGTCATTTGGGAAGGGCCGGCCGAGACATTGACGCTGACCGAGAACGCGCAGCCCGCGCTGATGGCGGTGTCGCTTGCGGTCATGCGCGTGTTGGAAACCGAGGCCGGGGTCGATCTCGCTCGCGACGCGCAATTCGTTGCCGGCCACTCGCTTGGCGAATATTCGGCGCTCGCCGCCGCGGGCGCTCTCAGCATCGGCGACACCGCCCGGCTCCTGCGCATTCGCGGGCGCGCCATGCAGAAAGCGGTTCCGGTCGGCACCGGCGCGATGGCGGCACTCCTCGGGCTCGACTTCGAGCAGGCCGCCACAGTGGCGGGTGAGGCTGCCCGAGACCAGATATGCCAGGCGGCCAACGATAATGGCGGCGGCCAAGTCGTTGTCTCCGGCGACAAAGCCGCTGTTGAGCGCGCAGTCGAGATTGCCAAAGGACGGGGTGCGAGACGCGCCATGATGTTGCCTGTCTCCGCTCCCTTCCACTGCGCCCTGATGCAGCCCGCGGCCGATGTCATGGCGGCGGCGTTGGCTGCGGTCACGGTGAAATCGCCGGCGGTTCCGGTTGTCGCCAACGTGCTGGCCAAGCCGGTCCGCGATCCGGCCGACATCGTTGCAGCGCTTATTGCGCAAGTCACCGGGACGGTACGCTGGCGCGAGTCGATCGTCTTCATGGCGAATGCGGGCGTGACCCGACTCTATGAAGTCGGCGCTGGCAAAGTCTTGAGCGGGCTCGTCAAGCGCATTGCTGAGGGGGTAAGCGGCGTTTCGATTGGAACGCCCGACGACGTGGCAGCCTTCAAGACCTCGCGGTCTTAGCCTGTCGCGGTGTGCCTATCGATGGGCGGATCACGAAAGCACCCGGCGCTCGCCCCGAGAAGGCGGTAAGAGAAAATCGGGACCATCTCCACCTGGGTTTACCGCCGCAACCGAATCGCAACGAAGGAACGGAGCAATGTTCGATCTGACCGGCAAGGCCGCCCTCGTCACCGGAGCGACCGGCGGGATCGGAAGCGCAATCGCGCGGGCGCTTCACCAGCAAGGCGCAACCGTCACGATCTCCGGCACACGGCGGGACGTGCTCGATCAGCTTGCCGGCGAACTCAAGGATCGGGTCCACGTGCTGCCGTGCAACCTGGCAGACAAGGATGAAGTCGAGGGGCTGGTGCCGAAATCCGAGGAGGCCATGGGTCAACTCGACATCCTGGTGGCCAATGCGGGCATCACCAAAGACAATCTTCTGGTCCAGTTGCGGGATGAAGACTGGGACCAGGTGGTTGCAGTCAATCTGACTGCGACGTTCCGCCTCGCGCGGGCGGCGGTGCGGGGCATGATGCGGCGTCGCTTTGGCCGCGTCATCGGCATCGCGTCCGTGGTCGGTGTGACCGGGAATCCCGGGCAAAGCAATTACACCGCGACCAAGGCCGGCATGATCGGCATGATCAAGTCGATCGCCGGTGAATATGCAAAACGCGGGGTCACGGCGAACGCAATCGCGCCCGGGTTCATCACCAGCGCCATGACCGACAAGCTCAACGACAAGCAGCGGGACGCCATCCTCGCCCGCGTGCCGGCGGGGAGGCTGGGCGCAGGGGCCGACGTGGCCGCCGCGGCGGTATATCTCGCGTCGGACGAGGCGGCTTACGTCACCGGGCAAACGCTTCACGTCAACGGTGGGATGGCGATGATTTGAGTGTGATTGCGGGAGTCCAGCGGGTCCCTGATGCGGCTTGGCCGCGCTGGTCAAGGCTTTTGAAGTATGGTAACCGAGCTTCGGTTTGGCTGGGGCGGCACAACGGTTCCAATCATCACAGCGGGGTCCGCTCGCGACCCGATGATCCGACGCCGGGCACCCACGCAAGCCATACCGCAATGGCTCGGGGGCGCCTACCGATCGAGCCCAATTCAAAGGACACGAGGTTGCAGCGATGAGTGACATTGGCGAGCGGGTGAAAAAGATCGTCGTGGAGCATTTGGGCGTCGAAGCCGAAAAGGTGACCGAGAACGCAAGCTTCATCGATGATCTCGGTGCCGACAGCCTCGACACGGTCGAACTCGTCATGGCATTCGAGGAAGAATTCGGGTGCGAAATTCCCGACGACGCCGCCGAGACCATCTTGACGGTCGGCGATGCCATCAAGTTCCTCGAGAAGAACGCCAAAAGCTAACCACCGCCGTTGGGGCGGAACTGGCGGCGGGTGCGATCAGAGTTTGCGTTGGCGTGCCATAGCGTCGCCGACATACGGGGGCGGCCGCGGGCCCGACCGGTGCGCGGCCCGGACCGTCAACGGCAGATCGGCTTTCGCAGACCCAGACCGTACAATAATCGGCCGGGATAGAACCGCGTCGGCGAAGCCTGCTCGTCCGCAGATCAGGGTTCCACGCGAGACCCGGCTTCCCCTTTTGCTGAACGCGCTCTATGGAGTCCAACATGAGACGCGTGGTTGTCACAGGGCTTGGAATGGTGACGCCGCTCGCTTGCGGCGTCGAACAGACCTGGCAGCGGCTGATCAACGGCGAGAGCGGTGCGCGGCGGATCCAGACCTTCGATGTCTCGGATTTGCCGGCCAAGATCGCCTGCCAGGTGCCGCGTGGCGATGGCTCGAATGACAGCTTCAATCCCGACCAGTGGATGGAACCGAAGGAACAGCGCAAGGTCGATGACTTCATCATCTTTGCGGTTGCCGCGGCCCAACAGGCACTCGCCGATGCCGGTTGGAAGCCTCAGACTTACGAAGATCAGACCAGCACCGGGGTGATGATCGGATCCGGCATCGGCGGTCTCACCGGCATTGCCGAAACAGCGATCGTGCTGAAGGAACGAGGGCCACGCCGCGTCTCGCCCTTCTTCATTCCGGGGCGCCTGATCAATCTTGCCTCCGGATATGTGTCGATTGCGCACGGCCTGAAGGGGCCCAATCATGCCGTCGTGACCGCCTGTTCGACTGGGGCGCACGCCATTGGCGACGCTGCGCGGCTCGTGGCACTCGGCGACGCCGAGGTAATGGTGGCAGGTGGAGCGGAATCGCCGATCTCGCGGATCGGCATGGCCGGATTCGTTGCTTGCCGCGCGCTGTCGACCTCATTCAATGATACGCCGGCGCGAGCATCGCGTCCTTACGACCGCGACCGCGACGGTTTCGTCATGGGAGAAGGCGCAGGCATTGTGGTGCTCGAAAGTTACGAGCACGCCAGGAGCCGCGGAGCCAGGGTCTATGCCGAGCTTATCGGGTATGGGCTGTCGGGCGATGCCTATCACATCACGGCGCCCGCCGAGAATGGCGACGGCGCTTTGCGCTGCATGAACGCCGCCATCAAGCGTGCGGGAATCTCGCCGGCGGAGATCGACTACATCAATGCTCATGGCACTTCGACCCCGCTGGGCGACGAGATCGAGCTTGGTGCGGTGGATCGCCTGGTCGGTAACGCCGCGGCGCGCATTTCCATGTCGTCAACCAAATCATCGATCGGTCATCTCTTGGGCGCGGCGGGCGCGGTCGAAGCCATTTTCTCCATCCTTGCTATGCGCGACCGTGTCGTTCCGCCAACGATCAATTTGGACAATCCATCCGTCGAGACCGCGATCGACCTTGTGCCGCATCACTCGAAAAAGCGCGACATCGACATTGTCCTCTCCAATTCATTCGGTTTCGGCGGGACCAATGCGTCGCTGGTGTTTCGCCGCATCGCCGATTAGCGGCCGCGGCGGCGCAAGCGGCAGCCTCAGGCGTCCGACCTCACGGCATCCGCATTTAGATCCATTCCATTATGGGTTGCGCATGAGGGCTCGGCCAACGCATCCGCTGCCTGCGGTTCCTACCTTTGGCCATATTCCCACTTAATGTGCGGGGTTCAGTCGGCCGATTCCGGTTGGGGACGCGATCGCAGACCGGCACACCCGGGTACTGATGCCTTCGACGGCGCCCGGGGCGGTTGCCAGCTTGGATGCGGTGGTGGCGGCTATGGTGGCGTTGAGATAGGGGATAGGCGGTGAATTCGAACGACACACCGCCTGCGCGCGATCGCGGCGAGCCGGCGCAATCCGAAAACTCGCCGGCGAATCCGCTCCCCGGACAGGCATCCGCGGCGCAACCCGACGCTCCGGATCGCCCCGGGACGCCCGTTGTGCAGCATCGGGTTGCCAGCGGGTTGCCGCCGCAGCCGCCGCCGGCCGGATCGGCCAAGGGCGCAATCAGGCCCGATCCGACCCCTTTGTTTGCGGCGAAAGGGGGTCTCGGCCTCAATCCGCCGATTTCGGGGCTCGCGAAGGAAGCGTCAGCCGCAGGTACTGCAACGCCGGCGCAAGGTGCGGACACTGCTCCTCCGACGGCGGCGACCGGGACCGCCAGGACAGATTTGCCGATGGCGGACGGGCCCACGTCGGGTAAGCTGGTCCCGGGTTCGTCGGTGCCAGGTCTGTCGGTGCCTAACCCGGCGGCGCCGCAGCCTCCGGCGCCGGCCCGGGTGGTGCTGGGCGAGCCGGAACCCCCCATTTCCGGGCGGCTGGATGGATTTGCGACGTCGGTCATGGAGCCTAAACGCATCACTCCGCGCAGCCCCCGCGCCGCCCTCGAACCAGATCACGTGCCGATGCCAACCCGTCCTTCGCGGCGCGCGCGAAATCCGTTGGTCATCGTCGGCAACGCCATCATCACCGTGCTGGTGCTTGTCCTCATCGTCGTAGGAGGAGCCCTGGTCGTCGGCAAAGGCCGGTTCGAAGCGCCCGGCCCCTTGCAAGAAGACAAAGTCGTAACCATCCCGCCGCGCTCCGGCATCATGGACATCGCGGACCTTCTGACGCGCGAAGGAGTGATGGACGCCCATCGGCTCGTCTTCATCGGCGGCGTGTTCGCGCTCAATGCGCGTTCGGAGCTCAAGGCCGGCGAGTATCTTTTTCCCAAGGGCGCCAGCGTCAAGGATGTGGTGGAGACGATCGTGGAAGGGAAAGTGGTGCAGCACCAGCTCACCATTCCCGAGGGATTGACGTCGGAGCAGATCGTCGCGCGCTTGCTGGAGAGTGACATTCTCTCCGGCAACGTGAAGGATGTGCCGAGGGAAGGCAGCCTTCTGCCGGACAGCTACCACTTCAACCGTGGATTCACGCGCGAGCAGATGATCCAGCGCATGCGTCAGGCGCAGGACCGGCTGGTCCGGGAAGTCTGGGAGCGGCGCAATCCCGACCTGCCGCTCAAGACTCCAGACCAGCTCGTCATTCTCGCCTCCATCATCGAGAAAGAGACCGGCAAGCCCGAGGAGCGTACGCGGATCGCTGCAGTCCTGACCAATCGGTTGAAGCAGAAGATGAAGCTGCAGTCGGACCCGACCATCATTTACGGCCTCGTCTTCGGCAAAGGGACGCTCGGTCATCCGCTGACCAAGAGCGAGATCGCGCAGCCGACGCCTTACAACACCTACATCATTGATGGCCTGCCCCCCGGCCCGATCGCAAACCCCGGGCGCGGCGCCATCGAGGCCGCGGCCAATCCCGCGCGAACAAAGGAACTCTTTTTCGTGGCCGACGGCACCGGGGGCCACGCCTTTGCCGAGACCTACGATCAGCACCTCAAGAACGTCGCGCGCTTGCGCGCGCTCGAGGGCGAGCAGAAGGGAGAGGCGTCGGCGCCGGACGTGCAAGCACCCGCGCCGGCACGCGCGACGCCCGCGCCGGCGCAACGCGGCAAGCGCGGCGCGAACGGCTCGTCGCGGGCGGCCGGGGCGGCGCAATAAGGCCCAGGGATCCGGGCGCGCCTCCACTCTTGTGAGCCCTGTGCCCCGTCGCTAAGGTCCACGTCGATTCCGTCATCGAAATTGTTTGCGGGTAGAGGCCGATGGCGCTCTCGAGCATGACCGGCTTTGCGCGTGGCCACGGCGTCAGCGGCACCTATAGCTGGGCCTGGGAGCTCAAATCGGTCAACGCCAAAGGGCTGGATCTGCGGCTGCGCCTGCCGCCCGGCTGGGACGCGGTCGAGGTTCCGGCGCGCAACAGCGCAGCGCAGGTGCTCGCGCGCGGAACGGTCTATGGAACGCTCACGGCCGGGCGCCAGGGCATTGCTCCCGTCGTGCGCGTCAACGAACCGGTGTTGTCGGCTGTGCTCGCAACCATCAATGCCCTCGCGGGGCGGCTGGATGCCGCCAAGCCGCGGCTCGACGGCATCCTTTCCCTCAAAGGGGTGATCGAGGTCATCGACGAGGACGAACGCGAAGAGGATCGCCGTGCGGCCGAAGCGGCGGTCGTCGCCGGG
>Ga0114129_10013233_pt1 | contig 11750 bp, 8 predicted proteins | sample RhiMetdeltSRZDD1_FD_80071 | JGI IMG/M metagenome (GOLD analysis project Ga0114129, IMG submission 80071) | Populus rhizosphere microbial communities from Tennessee, USA - Rhizosphere MetaG P. deltoides SRZDD1 (version 2) (version 2) | ecosystem: Host-associated > Plants > Roots > Rhizosphere >... | reverse complement strand
GCCGCCGTGGCCGAGGACGATCTTGAGATCCGGGTGCGCGTCCATGACGCCGCCGTGGACCAGCGTCGCGAAAGTGACGGCGCGATCCACGAGATTGCCGATCGTGTTCGGCAGATGGTAGCGGTTCGCCCGCGGCGTCACCAGCGTCTCACCGCCCTGGTGGAAGAAGACCACGGCGCCCAGCTGCTCGGCGGCCCGCCAGAACGGCCGGAACTCCGTGGTCTCCAGCGTGCGGCCGTTGACGTGATCGTTGATCTCGACGCCCTTGAGGCCGAGCTGCGTCACGCAACGCTCGAGCTCGGTGATCGCGACTTTGACGTCTTGCATGGGCAGCGTCCCGAGCCCGGCGAATCGCTTGGGCCAGGCGCGCACCATGTCGCTGATCTCGTCATTCGTCGCGCGCGAGGTCGCGAGCGCGACCGCGGTATCGAGGTGATAGTTGTAGAAGCCGACGTACGGCGAGACGACGTGGACATCCACGCCGAGCGAGTCCATGTCGGCCAGACGCTCCTCCGGCGTCCACCTGGCGCGCGGCGGAAGCGATTGTCGGCGGTCGCCGACCAGGGCCTGCTCTCGGCCGCGCGTGTCCTTCTCGCGCCGGATCGTGTGCCAGTTGCCGCCGTTCTCGGTCGCCCGCCAGAAGCACTGCGGCGTGACGTGCGCGTGAATGTCGATGCTCCGCATGTGTCCTCCTCCTAGACGAGCGCGCTCCAGAACGTCATCCCGAGCTCCTCGAAGATCCGCCGCGCCGAGGCCGCATGCTCGGACGATGGGGATGGGGACAGGCGCGCGAGGAGCGCGTGGCAGTGGGCGATCTCGGGCCGTGCGCCGAGCTCGAGCGCGGCGGCCAGCGCCGCGTCGCCCCGCGTCTGGGCCTCCGTCGCATCCCCCTCCGCGAGGAGGACCTCGGCCTCCAGACGCAGCAGCGCCGCCCGATATCCGTGCGCATCGCGCTCGGCCGCCGCGGCCATCCCGGCGGTCACGGCGCGCCGCGCGTCGGCGGCCCGCCCGCCCGCGAGATACGCCGCGGCGGTAACGGTCCAGAACCGCGTCCACTGCATGAGCGCGGCGCCCGGCCACTCGAGGGCTCGGTCGAGGTGATCGAGGCCGCGCGCCTTGCCCCCGGCGAGACAGTGCCCATCCCAAATAGACGCCGTTGGCGCAGACACCGGCCGCGACGTCGTGCTCCTCCGCGATGGCGAGTCCCCGCTCGAGGACCGGTATGGCCACCGACAGGTCGCCGCGCATCACGTGCGCGTAACCGATAAACGCGTTCGCGATCGCAAGGCTCGATGAATGACGGATCTCCGTGGCGACGCGGAGCGCCTCGCCGCCGGCGGCCAGTGCGGCGTCGAAGCGGCCGAGCGTCGCCTCGACCTCGGACTGCCACCCGCGCAGGCTGACGAGGATCGGATAGATGAGGCCAGGCTCGCCGCCGGCGGGCACGGTCGCAAACAACCGCGCACCGGCGTCGTGCTCGTGGATGGCCTCCTCGAGCCGACCCATGTCCCGGCATGCGACGCCCATGAGGAAGCGCGCATAGCCGCGCGTCCGCAGGTCGGAGGCGTCCGCCCCCGTCGCTGCTTCGCGCGCGAGCTCCAGCGCGCTGGCGAGCGTTCCCGGAATCGCGGTGGCGATGGCGATGGCCTGCGCCTGCCGGACCTGCACCTGCGCGAGTCGCGGTCCTGCGTCGAGACGGCGGGCCAGCGCCTCGACGCGGGTCGCCAGCTCGCCGAGCCGGTCCACGCGGTTCGTGGAGATCCGGGTGGACCAGAGCTCGAGATAGACGTCGAGCTCGAGCCGCGGGTCCGCGGCCTCACCCAGGCGGCGCAACGCGTCCGCGGCCGCCTCGTAATAGTCCACCGCCGGGCCGTGTCGTGACTCGGCCTGCGCCTTGGCGCCGGCACGATAGAGATACGAGGCGGCGGGCTGCCACGATTCGGCTCGCACGGCGTGATGAGCGAGCACCTCCACGCTGGCCGATCCCTGCTCGCGGCCGCGCGCCTCCAGCGCGGCCAAGACGCCCGCGTGCAGCGTGCGCCGTCGTTCGCGCAGCAGGCTCTGGTACGCGACCTCGAGCGTCAGCGCGTGCTTGAACGTGTACTCGAGCTCGGGAAACAGGCTGGTCTCGTACAAGAACTCCGCCGCCTGCAGCTGTGCCAAGCCGCGGCGCAGCTCGAGCGCCGCCATCTCGGCAACCGTTTCCAGGAGCGTCAGCGCGACGGTCTTGCCGATGACGGCCGCGGACTGCAGCAGGTGCTTGACGGACGGGGGCAGCCGATCGATGCGTGCGGCGAGCACCGCCTGAACGGTCGCAGGCACCTGCCTCGTATCGAGCGCCCTCGCAAGGCGGAAGGCGCCGCGGTCGCCGACGAGGACGCCACCCTCGACGAGCGTGCGTACCGACTCCTCGAGGAAGAAGGGATTGCCCTCGGTCCGCTCGAGGAGCAGCCGCTTGAGCGGATCGAGCGATCGGCTGGCGCCGAGCAGGCCATCCAGCAGCGCGCCCGCGCTCGCCGCGGCCAGCGGATCGATGCGGAGCTGCGTGTAATAGCTCTTACCGCCCCAGGTGTGCCGGTACTCCGTCCGGTAGTTCACGAGCAGGAGCACGCGCGCGGTCGGCAGGCTTTCGACGAGGCCATCGAGCAAGCCTTGCGTCTCATCGTCGATCCAGTGCAGGTCTTCGAAGAGAAGCGCGACGGGCTGGACGAGGCTTTCACGCAGAACCAGATGCTTGATCGCGTCGAACGTCCGCTGCCGTCGCTCAGCGGCGACCAACCCCGCCCATGAGGATTCCGCGACGGGCACGCCGAGCAATGTGAGCAACGGCGGAAGGTCGCCTCGCAGGTTCTCGTCGAGCGTGAGGAGCTTGCCCGTCACCTTTTCGCGCACGACCCGCGCTTCATCACGCTCCTCGACCTTGAAGTACGCGCGCACCAGGTCGATGACCGGGAGGTACGGCGTGGCCTTGCCGTAGGAGACCGACGTCGACTCCAGCACGAGCCAGCCCTCGGTGAGGTGCGAGCGCGTGAATTCCCAGTACAGCCGAGACTTGCCAACGCCCGGTTCGCCCACGACGGCCACGAGCTGACCCGCAGCGGCGCGTGCCCGGTCCCGCGCGCTCGCAAGCTGGACGATCTCCGTCTCGCGTCCGACGAACCGCGTGAGCCCGCGCGCCGCGGCCGCGTGGAGGCGCGAGCGGATCGGAGAGGCCCCCACCAGCTCGTAGACCTCGAGTGGCGCATCCATCCCCTTCACCGGGCGTGGGCCGAGCGCGCGCGTGAGCACGTATCCCTCGACGAGCGTCAGCATGTCGGTGGGCAGCAGGATCGTCCCCGGCATCGCCATCTGCTCCATGCGCGCTGCGAGATGGGTCGTCTGGCCGATGGCGGTGTAGTCCATGTGCAGGTCGCTCCCGATCGACCGCACGACCACCTCGCCGGAATTGAGGCCGACGCGGATGTGCACGGGCACACCGAGCGTGCGATGCACGCTCTGCGCGTACTCGCCGACGCGCTGCTCCATCCGCAGCGCGGCATAACACGCACGCACCGCGTGCTCTTCGTGCGCGATCGGAGCGCCGAAGAGCGCCATGATGCCGTCGCCCATCACCTGATTGACCGTGCCCTCGTACCGATGGACAGCCTCGATCATCCGCTCGAGCACACCATCGAGGAGGCGACGGGCGTCTTCGGGATCGCGATCGGCGAGGAGCTCCATCGAGCCTTTGAGATCCGCGAAGAGCACCGTCACATGCTTGCGCTCGCCCTCCAGCGCATCCTTCGACGTGCGGATCCGCTCGGCCAGGTGCGTCGGGGTGTAGGACGCCGGGGACGCGAAGCGCGGCTGGGAGGCCACCGGTGGCGCGCTCACGGGCGCGGCGCATTGCGGACAGAACTTCGCGCCCACCGGCAGCTCGCTCTCGCACTTTGCACAGCGCGCGGGCAGTGGCGTGGCGCACTCGGGACAGAACCTCGCCCGCGGTGGCGCCTCGTGCTGACAGCCGGGGCACTGCATGGCCCACAGTGATAGCACACCGCCGCCCGCGACATCCTTGACAAGCCCGGTGCGCAGCAGGAGAGTCCCTGCCACGAAGGAGGCTCCCATGGCGGATTCCATTCCGACCGGAGGGGTTCACCACTTTCGGCTCACCGTCACCGATGTCGATCGAACGGTGTCGTTTTACACAGGTCTCCTGGGCTTCAAGAAGCTGATGGACCTCAACCCCGGCGCCTTCCTCAGTAACGGCGCGGTGTGGCTGGGCATCGGCCCGTTTCCGGATCCCGCGCGCGCGATCACAGGCGATCGTTTCAGCGAGAACCGCGTCGGGCTGGATCACATGAGCTTCGCGGTGTCGTCCCGCACCGTGCTCGAGGACGCAGTCCGTCTGCGGGACGCGCGCGGGGTGCCGCACAGCGAGATCCGCGATCTTGGCGAAGCGTTCGGGATCGCGATCCTGATCTTCCGCGATCCCGACAACATCCAGCTCGAGCTGAGCGCGCCCCGCTAAGCGGGTCCGAACAACCCCACGTAGACGCCGCACGCGTTCGCCGGCTCGACCAGCATCGCCTGCTCGCCGGTGTTGCGGATGCCGCGCGCCGGCGGCGGCATGCCGTGGTCGGTCATCCACTTCGCCGCGGCGTCCATGCTGCGCGTCGGATAGAGCACCTGGAACGCGCCCGGCCCGCGGCGCGCCAGCGCCTCCGCCGCCGGCCCGGGCTCGGCCGGCTGCGCGACCGTCAACCCGGTGGGACCGAGATCGAAGACCGCCATGTCGGCCTTGATCACATTGCCGCGCTGCACGCGAGGGACAGGGACGCCGAGCACGCGGCTATAGAGGTCGGCGGATTTCGCGACGTCGGTGACGGCGATGTACACGCGCTCGGTGCGGAGCGCGCCGTTGGGATGCACGCCGGTGTGTCCGCGACGGCGCTCGGCCAGCGGCGTCACGTGCTCGATGAAGAAGATCGGCAGCGGGCTCGCCGGTCCGAGGCGCGCGGTTCTCCAGCGCAGCTCCTGCCCCGACGGCGTGCGCCGCCCGCCGTCGATCGGATCGCCGACGTCGACGCCGCGACGTCGCATGGCGGCCACGTCGGCGGCGAGATCGTCGCTCTGCACGGCCACGTAGCGCAGGCCCGGACCACGGGCGAGGAACTCCAGGAGCGCTGTGCCCGCGACGCGCTCCTCGCCCTTTCGCACGGCAAGCAGCTCGAGATAGTCATCCTGGAAGAACGCGATCGCGTTCTCGGTGCCGGCACCGGGATGCACGCCGCCGGCGAGCACCGTGAAGCCGATGCTCGTGTAGGCCTCGATCGCCGGTTGCAGATCCGGCACGCAGATCATGACGTGGTCGATGCGCGTCAGCACGTCGCGCCTCCTTCAGTCAACCGTGTCGCATTCGGCGAGCCGGGCGGTGAGAAACGCGCGCTCGCGAGCATTGTCGACCAGCTTCAGCGCCGCGTGATACTCCGCCGCCGCCTCCGCCGATCGCCCGAGCCGGCGCAGGAAGTCGGCGCGCGCCGCGGGAAAGAGATGATAGGTGCGAAGCGGCGTCGCGTCCATCCGGTCCAGGGCCGCGAGCCCGGCCGCCGGCCCCTGCGCCATGCCGATCGCCGCCGCACGATTGAGCTCCACGACGGGCGACGGCGCGACCGCGGCCAGCGTCGCGTAGAGCGACACGATGCGCGGCCAGTCGGTGGCCTCCCACGACACCGCGCGCGCGTGAGACGCCGCGATGGCCGCCTGCAGCTGATATGGCCCCGCGCGCTCGATGGGTCCTGCGCGCTCGAGCCGGGCCAGGCCGCGCTCGATGCGCGAGCGATCCCATCGAGCGCGATCCTGATCGGCGAGCAGCACGAGGTTGCCATCGCCGTCGACACGCGCCGAAGCGCGCGAGGCCTGCAGCTCCATCAGCGCGAGCAGGCCGAGGACTTCGGCCTCGTCGGGCATCAGCTCGGCCAGCATGCCGCCGAGCCGGATCGCCTCCGCGCAAAGATCGTCGCGCACGAGCGTGTCGCCCGTGTGCGCCGAGTATCCCTCGTTGAAGATCAGATAGACGACGGCGAGCACGGCGGGCAGGCGCGCCGCGAGCTCGGGGCCCTCCGGCACCTCGTACGGCAGATCGCGGTCACGAATCGTCCGCTTCGCGCGCACCAGGCGCTGGGCGATCGTGGGCTCCGGCACGAGAAACGCGCGCGCGATCTCGACCGTCGACAAGCCGCCCACGAGCCGCAGCGTGAGCGCCACACGACTGTCGGAGGGCAGCTCGGGGTGACAGCACGTAAAGATCAGCCGTAACCGGTCGTCGGGGATCGATTCGGGATCGGCCACCTCTGGCCTCTCGTCGCGGGCGCCGAGCCCCGCCTCGTATGCGAGCGCGTCGGCCCGCGCATCCAACCGACGCGCGCGGCGCAAGCGATCGAGCGCGCGGCGACGCGCCGTCGTGAGCAGCCACGCGCCGGGTCGGTCCGGCATGCCGCTCGCCGGCCAGTGATCGAGCGCCTGGGCGAACGCCTCCTGGACGACATCTTCCGCCGCATCGATGTCGCGAACGATCCGTAGCACCGACGCGACGACCCGCGCGTATTCGACGCGAAAGACTTCGGCGATGGACTCGTGGACGCCCACGGGAGGAGATCGTACTCGCCTCCCGTGGGGCGCGCCCGGCGAACGGCGTTACATCTGCCAGATGGGCCGCACGTCCACGAACCCGTTCTCGCCGATCGGCACCTTCTTCGCCCACTCGAGCGCCTCGTCCTTCGATGCGCACTCGATCAGGTAGAAGCCGCCGAGCCCTTCCTTCGTCTCAGCGAACGGTCCGTCGGTGACGTGATGATGGCCTGCCTTCACGCGCACGCGCGTGGCCGTCTCTTCGGGACGCAGGCGCTCGGATGCGACCGTCTTGCCGGCCTTCTGGATCTCGTCGGTGAACCGCATGAAGGCCTGGAGCGTCGCCTGGCTCTGGGCCGGGGTGGGCGCCGGTGCGTGTTTGTCATTGCTTCCGATGAGTAGCAGGTAGCGCATAGTGCCTCCCTCACACTAGGATGTCACGAGCCTCTCACCCATTACGACGCCGATGGACCGCTCGAATCGACAGGCAACGACGCCGCGCTCGACGTTCGCTGCCCTGCGCTCCCGCAACTATCGCCTCTACTGGCTCGGGCTCGTCTGCTACGTCCTCGGGCACCGCGCGGAGTACGTGACCTTCGCGTGGATGATGTGGGAGGTCAGCGGCGATCCCCTTCACCTCGGCTACCTGGGCCTGGCTCAGGGCGTGCCGCTCGTCGCCTTCCAGCTCTTCGGCGGCGTGCTCGCCGACCGCATCAACCGGCTGCGCCTGCTGCTCGGCACGCAGATGCTGACCGCCGCGACGCTCGCGGCGGCGTTCGGGCTCAGCGTGGCGGGGCTCGTACGCGTGGAGCATCTGCTGGCGCTCGCCGCGCTCAGCAACACGTTCCGCGCGTTCGACGAGCCCACCCGGCTGTCGCTCATCCCGCAGCTCATCGAGCGCGACCGGCTGCGCAACGCGATCGCGCTCGGCTCCATCCCATGGCAGGCGAGCCGGATGATCGGGCCCTCGGTCACCGGCATCCTGATCGCGGCCTTCGGCGGCACCGTGGGCTTCGGTCTCGCCGCCGGCGCGTCCATCTGCGCATTGCTGCTGTATAGCCGACTGCGCGTGCACACCGACCCGTCGCAGAGCACGCGCGAGCCGATGGCGCGCCAGCTCGTCGAGGGGCTGAGCTTCGTGGCCCACGACTTCGTCTTCGCCGCGCTGATCGCGCTGGCGCTCTTCAACGCGGTCTTCGGGCTGTCCTACGTCACGCTGCTGCCGATCTTCGCCGACCGGTACTTCAACACCGGCTCGATCGGCTTCGGGCTGCTCAACGCCGCGCACGGCATCGGCGCGTTCGTCGGCACCATCACGGTTGCGAGCGCCGCGCATCTGATCGCGCGGCCCGGGTCGACGCTGCTGCTCACCGCCATCGGCATGGGGCTCGCGCTGGTCGTCTTCTCCACCTCGCCCGGCATGGCGATGGCGCTCGGCATGCTCGTGCTCGTCGGCTTCGCCAACACGTTCTATCTCACGCAGGTCAGCACGTTCATCCAGTCCAACGTCCCCGACCGGCTGCGCGGCCGGGTCCTGAGCATCTACTCGCTGTGCTGGAACCTGCTGCCGCTCGGCGGCATGATCGGCGGCGCGCTCGCCGCGGCGGTCGACGCGCGCTTCGCGGTGGCGTTCGGCGGTGCGATGGTCGCGCTCAACGCGTTGCTGCTGCTGGGTTCGAGACGGTTGCGCGCGCTCGCGTAGCGACGTCGGACGCCGACTCTATACGCTCGGCGCGCCCGGCACGATCGCGAGATGCACCGGATTCACGCCGGCCACGTGGCCGGCCAGCATGTGAATCGCGTGCTCGGCCTGCTCGAGCGGCAGTGAGCGCGTGTGCATCTTCTCGAACGGGTAGCGGCCGGATTCGATGATGTCGATGGCGCGGAACGTCTCGTCCACCGGCATGCTGAGCACGCCGCGTATCGTCAGCTCCTTGTAGATGACCTCGTCGACGGCGACGTCCTGTGCCGGGCGCAGTCCCTTGAGCCCGGCGACGACGATGCGTCCCTTGCGCACGGCGATCGCGATCGCGTGGTTCAGCGATTGCGGCGCGTACGGCGTCGTGTCGACGACGACCTCGGCGCCGCCGCCGGTCGCATCGCGCACGCTCGAGACGACGTCGTGCTTTTCGACGTCGATCGCCGCGTCGGCGCCGAGCTCACGCGCGAGCGCGAGCTTGTCGGCGTCGCGCCCGAGGCCGGTGATCACCACCTGCCTGGCGCCGGCGGCGCGCGCCGCGATCACGCAGCAGAGCCCGCGCTGGCCGGCGCCGAGGATCACGACGCGATCGCGCGGCCCCGTGCCCGGAATCGAGGCGGCCCACGAGAGTCCGGCCGCGAGCGGGTTGAACATCACCGCGACGCCCGCGGGAATCGACGGCGTCATCTTCTTCATCACGGAGTACGGCGACAGGTACATGTGCTCGGCGTAGCCACCCCAGAGATGCGGAGGCTTGCCGACGTCGGTGTAGCCATACGTGCCACCGCGCTTGGGACACGCGCGCGGCTCCCAGCGCCGGCACGCCTCGCAGCGGCCGCAGCCGTAGCCCGAGCGCACGGCGACGCGATCGCCCTCGCGCACGCCCCAACGCGCGGCCGCGTCACGACCAATCTCTTCGATGATGCCGAGCGGCTCGTGACCGGGAATGACGGGATACGGCGTGTAATCCTCGTGCTGCGGCTGCGCGCCCTCGTACTGCTCGTAGTCGCTGCCGCAGATGCCGCACGCCTCGATGCGCAGCAGGCCGTCGTCGGGGCCGATCGCGGGCCGCGCAAAGTCGCGCGGCTCGAGCGTGCGCGGCTTGGTGAGGACCACGGCGCGGACGCGGTCATTTCCCGCCATCGGTCTTCACCTCCATCAGCGCGCTGAGGCCGCGATGAAACGTCGGCGCGCCGCCCGGGATCAGGCACGTCTCGAGCACCTCGAAAATCTCCTCGCGAGTCGCCCCGAAGCGGATCGCGCGCTGCATGTGGGCCACCAGGCCCGCGCGCTCGCCGCCGCGAAACGCGAGCAGCGCGATGGCGACGAACTCCCGCACCTTTGCCGAGACGTGCTTGCCTTCTCCCAGGCCGAGCTCGTAGATCCGGTTGTACGTCTCGACGAACTCCGGATCCTGCCGCGCCGCGAACTCCCACTCGGGATAGATGTAGCCGCGCGCCGCCTTCATCTTCGCGATCAGCGCGTCCGCGCGTCCATTCGTGCTCGTCTTCGCCTTCGCGGCCGTCCTCGCCTTCGCCATGGTCATCTCCGGTTGAGTTTGGGCAGCAGCCGCTTCGCCGCCTCGTCCACTTGCGCCAGCTGATCGCCGCCGGCAAAACGCAGCACGAGGTGACGCGCGCCCGCGTCGATCCAGCGCTGGATCCACTCCACGCAGCCTTCGAGCGGGCCGGCGTAGCCGGCCTGGCGCGTCTTGATGACCTTCGCCGGCGCGGCGTAGTACGTCTCGAGGAACTGGTTCATCCGCGCCTCGGCCCTGGCGGGATCCGGGTCGAGCGCGAGCGTCACGTACGCGGCGCCGAGCACGTCGTCGGGCGAGCGGCCGGCGGCGCGCGCGGCCGACTGTACGCGCGGGAGCTGCTCGGCGAAGAACTCGACGCTCGGTCCCGTGGGAAACCAGGCGTCGAACCGCGCCGCTTCGCGCAGCGCGGTCGGTCCGCTGCCGCCGATCCAGATGGGCGGCCCGCCCGCGCGCGGCGGCTTCGGCTCCATGGTGACGTCGTCGAGCGTGAAGTGCGTGCCCTTGAACGAGACGTGATCGCGGCTCCACAGCGCGCGACAGATCTCGAGCGTCTCGTGAAAGCGCCCGACGCGACGCTCGAACGGCACGCCGACCGCCGCGAACTCGCGGCGAATGGCGGGCATGTCGGCGGCGATGCCGACGCCGAGGATCACGCGGCCTTCGGCGACGCGATCGAGCGTGCCGACGACGTGCGCGAGCACCACCGGCGGTCGCAACGCCGGCAACAGCACGCCGGTGCCCAGCCGCACGCGACGCGTGCGCGCGGCGATCGCCGCCATCAGCGTGAGCGGCTCGTGCCGGGGACGCGCCGTGATGGAGTCGCCGATCCACACGGAGTCGAAGCCGGCGGCCTCGGCGCGCTCGGCCATCGTCAGCAGCGGCGCGGTCTGCGGCCGCCCCGACATCACGACCTCGCGCGTGGGAATGAGCACGCCGAACTCGACGCCCATGAGCTGTCCTTTCGCGAGAGCGCTAGGCGCGGAAGTCGAGGATGTAGAGCCCGCCGATGACCCGATCGACCGTGTAGAGGATCTGCCGCTCGTCGATCAGGACGTCGTTGATCTGCGCGGCCTTGACCGGGGACTTGCGCAGCGCGGGCGGCACGAAGGCGGCGATCTCCTTCGGCTGGAAGGGATCGCGCACGTCGAACGCGCGCACGCCGCCGTTGAAGAACGTGCCGACGACCACATCCTCCGAGATCCAGTGGCCGGGCCGATTTTCGTGCAGGTTGTGGGCGCCGAACCGGCCGCCGCGCCCGGCGAACTTGGACACGGGCGGCAGCGGACACGTGGCGATCGGCACGAGCTTGTCCTCGCGTCGCGCGTCGACGATCCAGACGAGCTTGGGCCAGTCCTGTGCCGCCTGCCGCACCGATTCGTCGCTGACGACGAGCAGATTGCGTCCGAAGAGCGGCACGACGGTGTGACAGAAGCCGGGAAACGGCGGGTGATAGTCCCAGCGTCCCAGCAGCCGCGGGTGCGCCTTGTCGGCGATGTCGAGCACCAGCGCGCCGCCGTCGATGTAGCCGACGTAAGCGCGATCCGGGCGCTGCGGATAGACGTTGGTGTTGTGCGCGCGATAGCCGGTGTCGATCGTCGGGTGACGCGGCAGCGGCGGCTCGGCGTCGCCGTCACGCGTGCCGGGCAGCCACCAGCGCCCCACCTCGCGCGGGCGCGACGGCTGCCGCACGTCGACGATGCGATAGCACTGATCGTCCTTCTGATTGCGCGGCATGAAGTCGGCGGCGCCGGAGGCCATGTGGACGAACTCGCCGTCCACCCACCAGAGATGATGAACCCCGCGCGACTTCGGACCCGACGCGTCGAAGAACGTCACCGACCTGGGTTTGGCGGGGTCGCCGACGTCGAAGATCTCGAAGCCGGCGGGCGTCATGCCCGGCTC
>Ga0114129_10013232_pt1 | contig 11751 bp, 4 predicted proteins | sample RhiMetdeltSRZDD1_FD_80071 | JGI IMG/M metagenome (GOLD analysis project Ga0114129, IMG submission 80071) | Populus rhizosphere microbial communities from Tennessee, USA - Rhizosphere MetaG P. deltoides SRZDD1 (version 2) (version 2) | ecosystem: Host-associated > Plants > Roots > Rhizosphere >... | reverse complement strand
GCGCCGGATCGGTATCTGACAGCAACAAGGCATTTTCATACTCCGATTCCAGCAAATCAGCCAGCATCTGCGGATGAAACAGCACGTCGCAATTCAGCACGACAAAACCATCCAGCAGATGCTCACGCGCCAGCCACAACGAATACAAGCTGCTCGTCTCGGCGAACTTGGAATTCTCGACGAAACCGATCTCCTTCGCGCGCGCGCCCTCATCACATTCTTCGCGAATGCTGTCGGCGCCAAAACCGACGACGATAACGATCTTCGTGACGCCCAGGCTTCGTAGCGTATCAATCTGCCGGTGCAAGAGCGTCGCGCCGCCGACGTCCACCAGACACTTCGGCTTCACGGCCGCGCCATCGAGCCTCGTACCTTTTCCTGCTGCGAGTATGATTGCTTTCATGACGGCTGGCTGAGCTCCTTCGCCGGTGTGCCCGCAACGGAGCGTCGCCCAAACACTTCCTTCACTTTATTAAAGTACCAATCCCGTTCCGTCCGGTTGATGGCGAAAGCCAAAAACAGCGCCGCGTAGATCAGCGCGGCCACCACCGCCTGCACCATCATCCACGACCACGACGCGTCGCCGAATCGCCGCGCCAGCAAAATAAATCCAGCCATCACGAGGGCGGGCCACGTTGCCGGCCAAACACTCTGTCGAAAAACTTCCCATCGCGACAGCTCGACACGCCGGCACGCCGCCGGAAACACCACAAACATTGAAAATACAACCATTGGTATCAACGTTCCGATTGCGACGCCGATCAAACCGTACCAGCGCACCAGCACAACACTCAACACCAGATTGCTGACGGCCATGCTCAAATTCGAGATCGCGAGGATCTTGTGCAGTCCCGAACCCTTCAAAATCACCGTCGAAGTCGCATTGCCGACACGCAACGCCACCACGATACTCAAGATGTAGATTACGGTTATGCTGGCCTGAAAATCCGGCCCCACCCACAACATGACTAACGGCCGCGCCGTCAATCCGAGCACCGTCGCAAGAGGCACCACCATCGCCAGCGACAACCGCGTCCCCTGAATCAGGATCTTCTGCAGCCTCTCGACGCGTTCGACGGTTGAACTATCGACAACGACCGGAAACAGCGCTCCATTGAGTTGATCGGTGATGCGCTGGACGATTTCGATCAACCGTTGGGCCACCGCCCAAATCGCGACCGCCCAGGTGCCCATGAAAACACCGATCACAATCGTGTCCGTTGAATAGTTCAGTTTGTTGGCGAGGTCGATGATCAGAATAAAGACGCTGAAACCGGTTATCTCGCGCAGCCGGTCTCGTTTGAAAAACCAGGGACGAATGCGCAGCGCTGGAAAAACTCTGTATGCATTCAGCGCGTACGCGACGTAGCTGAGGATCCGGACTCCCGTCGTCGCGGCGACCAGTTCCGGCAAGCCGTAACCCGCCAGCAAAACGGCCACATTCACGAGGGCCACGACGATGGCCGTCACAAACGCGACCGCGCCATTCAAATACTGTCGCTGAAATCCGTTGACGATGCCGCCGAACACGCTGACTGGAAAGCCAAGCGCGACGTAAGCGCTGATGAAAAGAAGCACGGTCTGCCCGGTCCGTATGTCGCCCGGTGTTTCGAACCGAAATAGTTCCCCGAGCTTGAACGCGATAACGGCGGCGACCAGGAACGTCGCGAAACCAATCCCGCTGAACACGCAGAACATTGTGCTGGCGATCTCGTTCAGCGCCTTGACGTCGCCCTGCGCCCGGTACTTCGCCGCAAACCGCACCTGCGCCACACCGTACCCCATGTCGAACATCGAAAAATAAACGGTGATGGACGCGACGAGCACCCACAGTCCGTACGCAGACTGGCCGAGGTGCGCCACGTTGAACGGCAGCATGAAAATGCCGATCAACAACTCCGTCCCGGTGACCACGTAGTTCACCGAAACGTTTTGGAAGATCAGCTTTGTTTGGCTTATCTGGTTGGGGCCTGAAAGAGCAGGTTGCGACACAAGAAACCTTACTTAAGAAACTTTCTGGCGGTCCTTCCAACGCTGGCTGACGATGCCGGCGAAGAACCACAGCCACAGTTCGTCTTCAAAATGCGCAATCGTGTCTCTGCGCGCAAGCGCCGTCCACATCGAAACAAACTTGCTCAAACACGTGCGATACAGATACCTCGGAACGCCCGCCACATGCGGCACTGTCGAAAAATCCAAAGCAGTGCTCTCCGGCGACTCCATGTCGAGACGGTTGTTCTGGTAAAGAATAGCCCGGCTGATCCCGTGCCAGTAAAACCAGCGCCGGAAATACTTCTTAGTCAAACGGTCTTCGGGAATAACGTGATGCACGACCAGATCCGGCGAATAGAAACCACGCAACCCGGCCGCACGCGCCCGCTGCGCCCATTCCCTGACCTCCTGGCCCAGCAATGTCCCCGCTTTGCGACCGATGCTGTTGTCCCACAGACCTCCCCGCTCAAACGCCTCGCGGCGGAAAACCATGTTTACCCCCAACGGCACCCGGTCGCCAAACTCCATCGGCTCGGGACCATAATCAAGCAGGGCGATCACGCCCCAATGCTTCCCGCCGCGATTCGGGAGCCAGGACGGGCGTTTGCCCGACCAGATTGGGAGTGCTTTTCCGCCAACATAATCGCAGTTCAATTCGCGCAAGGCCCGCTCGGAATTGATTAACCATTGGGGATCGACCCGCACGTCGTCGTCCGTAATCGCCAGAATTTCTCCCTGCGCGGCCCGGATGCCGGCGTTCAACGCCGCGGAGCGACCTTGTTCTTTTTCGAAGATGTAGTGCAGCGGAACCGGAAACGACTTTACGCCCTCGACCACTTCCCGCGTGTTATCGGAAGAATTGTTGTCGACGACGATGACTTCCCAGGGCTCGTTGATTTCCAGTCCCTTCAAGCTTTCGAGCGTTCTTGGCAGCTCGTCGGCCCGGTTGTAAGTAGCAATAATTACTGAAAACTTCATCATTATTTCGGTAAAGTTAGGCGATTGCGTCTATAATTCAGATACAAGTCTGAAATTGGGAGCAGCTTTGCGTCGTCCGTCCACGATGGAACGAAAAAATTGTGGGCGCGGCGTTCAACTGCTGGCCCACACTTTGCATCGCAGTGGTCAATCGACATCGCTGCCTGAGCTTAGCGTGGCTGCGCCAAAAGTAAAAGGATTTGCGCGTTACTGATTGATAGCGCAATTCATATTGCTATAAATGTCGATTAATTCTCGGATTCGTTTTTTATAGCAGTTCCGATGCTTACCCGGCCGGCATCGGGAAGGGTCTTAAATCGTTCTCAGGGCTGTTCTTTTTTTATGCGCCGTAAATCGTTCCTCGTTGCAATAGCATTCATATTCCTGGCGTCTCTCTCCTCCTCGGCCCAGACGCAAGAGCGTCTGTGCGATACCGCCTTTGAAGACTGCCGCGCTCCGCTGTGGCAATTAATCGACAATGAGACTGTCGGCATCGATATCGCGTACTGGTTCATGCAGGACACGTCGGTCGCCAACAAAGTCATCGCCCGCTGGCAGGCCGGAGTTCCCGTTCGAATTCTAGTCGACCCGCGCGCCAATCCGACGTACGCCGGAAACGAGCAGATTCTCAACCAGTTCAAGGCCGCCGGCATTCCGATGCGGTACAAAAACGGGGGCGGCATCCTCCACTGGAAGATGATGCTCTTCGTGGGCCAAAACAGGCTCGAGTTCACGGGCGCAAATTACGGCGCCAGCTTCTTCGTTCCGACCACGCCGAATTCAAACTACATCGACGAAGCGATCTATTTCACCGACGACCAGTCGCTGATAAACAGCTTCAAGACGAAGTACGACAACATCTGGACTGACCAGATCAACTACTCCGATTACGGCAACATCACCGGGCCGCTGACGCGCAAGTATCCGACGTTTGCGATCAATCCTGAGCTCAATTATCCGCCGAGCAACGACGATAGCCAGGATTTCTACAATCGCACCGCGGCCAACATGAACCAGGAGAACCAGAAGATCGACATCATCATGTATCGCATCACCAATCAGCGATACACCGATACGACGATCGCTGCCGTTCAACGCGGTGTGCCCGTGCGGCTCATACATGAGCCCGACGAATACCGGAACCCCGCGCGCCAGTGGGACTCCTGGAACATCGACCGCATGTATATGGCCGGCGTTCAGATCAAGATGCGCAAGCACCTCGGGCTGAACCACCAGAAGTCGGTCGTGCTTTACGGCAAAGGCATGACGATTTTCGGTTCGTCAAACTGGACCGGCCCGTCGTCAAACTCGCAGGAAGAGCACAACTACTTCACGACCAAACCCTGGTTCTTCCAGTGGTTTGTCGATCAATTTGAACGCAAGTGGAATTCGGCGACCGAGAACGAAGCGTTTGTTCCCGGTCTGCCTGCGGAACCTGTTAACCAATTGCCGGCAAACGGCGCCATCGGGCAACCGACGACGCTTACACTGCAATGGGAAGGCGGCAGGTGGTCGCACAAATACGACATCTACCTGGGAACGTCATCGAATCCGCCGCTCCTGATCCAGGACGCGAGCACTGACCAGAGCGGCGCACTGCCGAGTCAGCCACGACTGAAGACCGGTTCGGTGGATGACGGCGTCATCGAGTCGATCACCATTCCAGTTACGCTGCAACCGGGTACGCAATATTTCTGGCGCATCGTCGGCAAGACGATGGCTAACAAGACCGCGAACGGCCCACTCTGGTCGTTCACGACTTCGGGTAGCGCGCCGGCGCCGACGCCAACACCGTCGCCGACTCCGACACCAACGCCGGGGCAGGAGTCGCCGAACAACACGCGCGTCCCTCCGGCTACTCAGATTACGGACAGCAATGGTGTCGTCTGGACACGCGCATCTGACGGGAGGATCTTGCAAAACGGCAGCGCGTCAGCCGGCGGCTCAGGTTCAGTAATTCTGTACTGCAATCGCGTTGTTTACGTGTTCGGCGGCGATAACCAATGGTGGCGGTGGATAGGCGCGTGGCAACCGGTCGGTACTACCGATCCGTGTGGCGGACCGTCAGCGACACCGACTCCAACTCCGACGCCAACGCCGACTCCAACGCCGACGCCGACCCCAACACCGACGCCAACACCGACTCCGACGCCGACTCCGACGCCGACTCCAACGCCGACGCCCACACCAACGCCAGGGCCGCTCACAGAGTCGCCGAATAACACGCGCGTCCCGCCGGCTACTCAGATTGTTGACAGCACCGGTGCAATCTGGACTCGCATGAGCAACGGAACCATCTTGCGCAATGGTGCAGGCACGTCCGGCGCGGGTTCACAGATTCTCTATTGCAATCACAACGTCTGGGTGTTTGGTACTGACTCCGCATGGTACTGGTGGTGGGGAGCTGGATGGTCCCGCATAGGACCTGACGATCCTTGTGGCGGGCCTTCGGGGCCGAATCCGACCCCGACACCGACACCTACCCCTACGCCTACGCCTACGCCTACACCTACGCCGGCAGCGCCGACGGTGAGCACAGTCTCGCCTGCGTCTGGTCCGACGGCAGGGGGCACTTCAATAACAATCACGGGTACCGGGTTCGCTTCCGGCGCCACGGTTTCGATCGGAGGAGCGGCGGCGTCGAACGTTGCTGTCGTCAACAGTACGTCGATCACCGCCCTGACACCTGCTCACGCGCAAGGTACTGTCGATGTCGTAGTCACAAACACCAGCGGTCAAAGTGGCACGAAGACCGGCGGCTTCACCTACGTGGTGCCGCAGACTTCCGTGCCTTTGTTCGATCGCGTCTTCATCGTCGTCGCCGAAAACCAGAGCTATGAAAACGTAATCGGCAGCCGGTGGATGCCTTATCTCAACACGCTCGCTAATCGCTACGGTCTGGCGGTGAATTACTACGCCAACACGCAGCCGTCGATCGGCGACTACTTCTGGTTGACGACGGGCCAAAACATCACGAACAACAGCAACTTCAACCAGACCGTCACCGCCGACAACATCGTTCGCCAGCTCAACTCCGCCGGCAAGACGTGGAGGGCTTACGCCGAGAGTTTGCCTGCAACCGGTTATCTCGGCGGCGATTCGTATCCGTATGTGAAACGGCATAATCCGTTTGCCTACTTCTCGGACGTCATCAATAGTCAGTCGCAGGCGAACAACATCGTGCCGTTCTCGCAGTTTGCGCAGCACCTGGCCAACAACCAGTTGCCGAATTATTCGTTCATTATCCCGAACCAGCAGAACAACGCGCACGATTGTCCGGCGGCGATTCCGAGTTGCACGAATGAGGACAAACTTGCGGCGGCCGATAACTGGCTCAAGACCAATATCGATCCGCTCATTTCAAGCGCCGCGTTCAGACAAGGCGGACTGCTCGTGCTCACCTGGGACGAGTCAGTCGATACGGATACGGTGAATGGCGGAGGTCACGTCTCAACGGTCGTGATCAGCTCGAAGGCCATTCAGGGTTTCGATTCGTCGACGCTCTTCCAACACCAGAACACGCTGCGTTTGATGGCTGAAGGTGTCGGCCTGAGCAGCTATCCTGGCGCCGCGGCAACTGCCAACAACATGTCCGAGTTCTTCTCGGGTGCTTCGAACACCGCGCCCATCGTCGGTGGAGTTTCACCGGCGAGTGGTCCAGCGGCGGGGGGCACGTCCGTTACGATCTCCGGAACTGGTTTCGCCAACGGCGCCGGCGTCAGCTTTGGTGGCACGGCGGCGACTAATGTCACCGTCGTCGGCAGCACTACGATCACCGCAACCACTCCGGCGCACTCCAGCGGCGGCGTCAATGTGGTGGTAACCAATCCCGGTGGTGAATCAGGGACGAAGACCAACGGTTTCACTTACGGAGCAGCGCCATTGCCGGCGCCTTCCGTAAGCAGCATCACACCCAACTCGGGTACGACCGCGGGAGGCACGTCGGTAACGATCAGCGGTTCGGGCTTTGTCTCGGGCGCAACGGTTAGCATCGGATCCGCGGCCACGAATGTCGTCGTCGTGAATGGTTCGACGATTACGGCAACAACCCCGGCTCATGCGGCGGGAGCTGTAAACGTCGTGGTCCAGAATACAGACGGCCAAAGTGGAACGCTTGTTAACGGCTACACCTTCACGTCTCCGCCGCCCGCCGGCGAGACGGTGCTGCTGGCTGACGACTTCAACGATGGCGCGATTGACGGATCCAAGTGGGTCGCGAACAGCCTGTTCAGCGGTTTCACCGATGCGACCGTCGCGCTGCAGGAAACGACGCAGTTCCGCATTGGACCATTGAAACAGAACGTCGATGGGTCGCATTACAACGGCATTAGATCCGCCAGCGGCTTTAACTTCACTGGTGGTTACGCCTATGTGCAGATCGTGCAGGGGCCGCCTGCGAATACGCTCGCGAATGCTTTCTACACGATTGGACTGAACGTCGATAACTGCTATCGCATCTATCTCGAAGGTCCAAACCTGGTGGTCCAAAGCAAGCTCGGTGGTGCGAAGCAGACGCTGTTGACCGTCGCCTTCAACTCGACAAACCACGCGTTCTGGCGTATACGACATGACGCCGGCACCGGACAGGTCGTGTTTGAAGCAGCGCCGGCAAGTGGAGGGGCGCCGGGCGCGTGGGTTCAGCTCGCAGCAACGACGTGGAACACGGCGGCAGTACCGCTGACAGCAGTGAGCTTCGAGCTCAAGGGCGGCACGTGGCGAACTGAAACCAACAACCCGGGAACGGTGATCTTCGACAACTTCAAGGCCGCCCGGCCATAGCTGTAAACCTGAAGGCGCAAAAGCGCAGAGGAACGGGGCGTTACAAAAAGAAAAGGAGCAACTTACTTCTAAGCTCGTTGCTCCTTTCGCGCTTTGTTCCTTTGCGCCTTTGCGCCTTTCGAACTTTTCGAACTCTTCTCCAATCCGTGTTACATATGTCGCCCGCTAGCGCACGGTCACTTGAAACCCTGATTACTGAATTGAGAAGTTGGCGATCATCGGGTTGTGATCCGATGGGCGCACTCCTTTGTCGTCCAGCGTTCCCAAGTAAACCGTCAGGTTCGTCTGACTCAAGTTGCGCGTGTCCGGGATCTGCGTACTTTGCAACACCAGACTCGGCGCCGAAGTCGAGTAGAAGACGTAATCGATACGCCCGCGTCGCGTGCGCGTGTGCATGTAAACCGGATTATCAGGATAGGCAAACGCGGTTCCCGCGTTCATCGCGCGCATCCAACTATCGTAATAGGTGCCGGTCATGCGCACCGATTCCGACGTATCGGGGCCGGCGTTGAAATCACCGACAATGATGCGCGACTCCGAGAACCCGGAAGCAAACGCCATCAACTCTCCCGCCTGCTGGTAACGCGCTCCCGACGAATCGGGATCGAGGTGCGTAGCGAAGAAGTTGATCGTCCGCCCGCCGACGACTATCGTCGCCTGCGCCACCGAACGTTGATAACTCAAGTATCGCGAGCTGGTGCTCGAGAAACCATATTTCGAGATGATCAGATTGCCTTCCGTCGTGCCGTCATACTTCTCTCTGAAGGTCCAGGACCACGAACGTCCCGTCTTCTGATTGAGAAGTGAAATGAACGTGCCGATATATTCCGACGGCATCTCACACAAACCCGCTATGTCAGGATCCATGTTTGCGACGTACGTAGCCGTGCGGTTGTAATCCCTCACGCCGTCAGTTCCGGTTCCGAACGACACATTCCAACTCAACACGCGCAACGAGCCACCACTCGGCGGCGGCGGTGCTGGTGTCGGCGTTGGCGTTGGAGTTGGTATTGGCGTGGGAGTGGGCGTTGGTGTTACCGATCCGCTGACGTTTATAACGATCGACGCGCTCGCCTGTGCGCCGGCGTTGTCAGTCACCGTCACGCGAGCTGTATAACTTCCCGCCGCGTTGTACATGACGTCCTGGAATTGACCCGTCGCGCTGACGCCGTTGCCGAAGGTCCACTGGTACGACGTAATAAACCCATCGGGGTCACTGCCGCTCGACTGGAAAGCAACCAGCAGCGGACTCGTCCCCGAAGTCGGATTTGCCGAAATACTGACTGTCGGCGCTTTGTTCCCGATAGGCGTCGGCGTCGGAGTAGGTGTCGGAATCGGGGTCGGGGTCGGAATCGGGGTCGGGGTTGGAATCGGGGTCGGGGTCGGCGTTGGCGCCGGCGAGGAAGACGTGTACTGAAGAATAACGTTGTCGTCCTTCAGCGACCCGGGCGATGCGAACAGGTACGCATACGACGAAATCACGATCTGATCGAGCGCAAACCCGTCTTCGCGCGTTTGAATTCTTAATGTTTGTGGTCCAGTGGTCTGGAAGAATATTGTCGGTCCAAGAATGCCAACGCCCCAGCCATCGTCCTGCCAGCCAAAGCTTGACAGACCACAACCGGAACAATCTTCGAGGTTCACTTCGACCGCGCTGGTCGTGCCGATACGATAGGCGGCTTGGCCCGCGCTATTCAAACTTCCCGAAAACTGGGCAAACACAGAGTCGTTGCTCCAGTAATTACTATCCGCCCGGCCGCGGACCCAGATGCGGTACGGCTTGCCGGCCTCGGCATTAAAGGTCACGTCGAAATAATCGGCGGGGGTGGTCAAGGCAGTGCTGATCTTCGCGGCCCCGCGATCGGGGTTGCGCACGACGGTCTGGCCCGCCGCAGTGCTGGCGGCCTCCCTGATCCAATTTCCACGCAACGATGTAGACGGTATGTTCGACGCCCAGATGATGACATCAGGGTAACTTGCTGGCGGCGGCGTTGGCGTCGACGATGGTGCAGGAGTTGGCGTTGGTGTAGGAGTTGGCGTCGAAGTCGATCCGCCACACGGATCGACAAAACCTGACGGTATCCAGCTACCGTTCCAACGCCACCATTGGTTATCGCCGCCGTACGCGTACACGATGCGATTGCAGTACAGCAGTTGTGAACCGGCGCCGCCGGCAGATGAACTACCGTTGCGCAGGATGGTTTGTCCCGACAGGGTCCACACGACGCCGACGCTATCTACGATTTGCGTGGCAGGTGGAACGCGCGTGTTATTCGGTGACTCGCCCGAAGATGGGGTCGGCGCGGGCGTTGCTCCACCATTCGACGGCGGCAGAATCGTGTTGTCGTTTCTAAGCAGTCCCGGCGAACTGTTGAGATATGTCGAAGGAGAAAGGACGATCTGGTCTATTGAAAGGCCGTCCTCTCTTACCTGAATACGAATGGTTTGCGTGCCGGTAGACTGAAAGTAAATCTGCGGTCCAAATACACCGACTCCCCAGCCGTTGTCCTGCCAACCCCAGTCTGAAACTGTGCAGCCTGAGCACTCTTCAAGATTGTATTCGGTAGCGGAAGTCGTGCCCGTGCGATAAACCGCGCTGCCGTTGCTGTCGACGCTGCCGGAGAACTGTACGAAGACGGAATCGTTGAGAGAAGAATTGTTGGTGGTGCGGCCGCGAATCCAGAGCCGGTATGGCTTGCCGGCTGAGGCGTTGAAACTAAGCTCGAAGTAATCTGCGGGATTCGCCGCAGCCGTCGCGATCTTGGCGGCGCCGAGATCGATACTTGCCATGCGGGCGCTGCCGGCGGCCGATGAATCGGCAACTACGCTCCAGTTTCCCACTCTCACCGGGGCCTGCGATGCGTAAAGAACGATATCCTGAGCGGAAGCTGTCCTAACGAAACCAACTAGAATCAGAACGGGGATGAATGCGAATAGAAGAATGAGCCGACGTACGGTCACTACTTAATACTCCTTTCGTTTTGGGCCCGAGTCCCGGTAGGCAGGATGAATCCGGTAAGAAATCTGGGCAGCCACAAACATCTGTGCTTCGAAAGGCCAGCGCGGAAAAGGTGTGATGAACGAGATAAATCACCTCCCAAACGATTCCGAAGCAAAGTACAGATCAACTTGAAGCGTTTGTGGCAGATCAACACCCACATACGCACAAGCAGAAACTCAACAGGCGGTTCCAGGTTTTTCAGGCCTGGCTTGCCTATGAACCTCGAGTTTTAGTGTTTGCGATCTCTTCGCCAGAGATCTGAGAGATTAGAACGGTGGAGCTTGTTCTAACCGGGCCGCCTGTCGGGAAGCGCACGCACCACTGGACTGGCGGCGTCACGCCGACGCTTCAGAACCAATGGACCAGATTTCCCACTATCGGGTTCGTCCGCCGCGTCGGAGACTCAGCGAACATACCACGGCAATATTACCGTGTCAAAAATTTGGAGACTTTGTAACCAGTTAACAACAAAAAGATCATGTTACGTTCGCTTGCAGCCAAACGCCGCACTACGGCGCTTTGATAGCCACAAGCACCGTATTGCTAACCGCCCCATGCAAGCTCACATTTATTGCCAGATCACCATTGATCGTCGCGTCGTCCGGCAACCTCACGAGCAACGACGATAACCAGCTTAAATTCGCGAACTTAACGACCTGTTCCACCGCCAGATCGTAACTTTGTCCGCGCGGATCCGTGCCGCGGACCGTGACGGCCGACGCCGTTTCGCCCGAAAGCAACTCCAAATTCACAGCGAAAAGCATGATCCTCGTGCGTGAGTCGGAACTCAGGTTCACTGGCGTCCTGACCGTGAACGGTTCGCGACTGAAACGAATGGAGTGAATCGCCAAGGCGCGGCTCGTGTTCGGCACGGTCAGCATCACCGGCGGCGTCGCCGGCGGTGGGGGAGGCGCGGAGGTCGAATCCGTCCAAACGTCGAAATCGGTGACCACGAGATTGTGATCCGACGGCCGAACGCCGTTGTCGTCGGTGGTGCCCAG
>Ga0114129_10013231_pt1 | contig 11751 bp, 7 predicted proteins | sample RhiMetdeltSRZDD1_FD_80071 | JGI IMG/M metagenome (GOLD analysis project Ga0114129, IMG submission 80071) | Populus rhizosphere microbial communities from Tennessee, USA - Rhizosphere MetaG P. deltoides SRZDD1 (version 2) (version 2) | ecosystem: Host-associated > Plants > Roots > Rhizosphere >... | reverse complement strand
TGTACAACGAGCAAAGATACCTGGAGGCTTTGCGTCGTCGCCGGTCTAGACTTGCGGTTGTAATAGCCGATCGCAGTTGAGACCGATAGAAGCGTTGACAAAAAACCTCAGATGTCTCTGTGGCCACCCCACTTAGGCTTATAAGAATTTGCTTGAAACGGGCGCGCCTCGCGAGGAGGCGTCGCCGAACGGAAGGAGACGACTAATGAAAACGAGTTTGAGACTAGCACTTGTTGGATCATTGCTTTTGCTGTGCGTTGCATCAGCACTTCGCGCTCAGGAGAACAAGCCGCGGCCGAAGATTATCGCCTTCGGCAGCGACTCGCCGGAGCGGGGCACAACGCGGGTTGGCTACTGGAACAACGAGAAGAACATGGGCGCCGGGCAATTCGCGATTGACTACGGCCGACCTGTGTGGCGTAAGGAATACGAAGACACGGCGAACTTCGACAAGGTGACGAAAGGGAAAGTCTACCGGCTTGGGAGCAACTTCTGGACAACTCTCGACACCGACATGCCGCTGACCGTGGCGGGCAAGACAATTCCTGCCGGGCTGTGGTATCTCGGGCTGCACCGATCCGCTGACGGCGCTACTTGGAGCCTGGTGTTCATCGATCCGGCGCAGGCCCGCGCCGCTCATGTCGACGCGTCTGAGATTGAGCGCGCTCCTGTCGCCCACAAAGCTCCGATGACCGTCGAGCAGTCAGCAGAGTCGAAGGAAAAACTGACTATCGATCTCGTGTTCCAGAAAACGAATATCAAGGACGTGACCTTGAGGATAGCGTGGGGCAAGATGCAGTTGAGCGCGCCGATTCAGGTTCCGATCCCAGCCAGCTAATTTGCAGTACGCCGCCATTTCTGGACTCATGCTTTCTCGGCGGTCGTGGCGGCGCTTTGCTTTTATACAGTCAAGTCTCGGGCATACAAACACAAGCGCCCACTCCGGAAGATGCCGACGGCGTCAAAGGGCCTGAGCTTGAACAGCCGTTATTGCGACTGCGTCGCGAATGTCTTCGGCTTTGCACCCCCGAGAGAGGTCGTTTGCCGGACGCGCCAGTCCTTGCAAGATCGGGCCGATGGCTGTGGCGCCTGCGAGCCGCTCAACAAGCTTGTAGGCGATGTTCCCGGCTTCGAGAGTAGGGAAGATCAGCGTATTCGCGCGGCCGGCTACCTGGCTCCCGGGCGCTTTGCTTTGGGCGATTGCTTGTACGAGCGCCGCGTCCGCTTGCAGCTCTCCGTCTGCCAGGATGTGTGGCGCCCGGGCTCGAAGCGTCCGCGTGGCCTCAATTATCTTATCGACCAACGGATGACTCGCACTGCCTTTAGTCGAGAAGGAAAGCATCGCAACGCGCGGCTCGACCCCGAGCAGCGCACGAGCGGAATCGGCTGAGGCGATTGCGATCTCTGCAAGCTCGGAGGCAGTGGGATCAACCACAACTCCGCAGTCAGCAAAAATGAACGCTCCGCCCTCTCCCAACTGACTGCCGGGAACGACCATCAGAAAGAAGCTCGAGACGATCTTCAGACCGGGCTTTGGTCCTATGCATCTGAGCGCTGCGCTGACGGTGTGCCCGGTCGTATGCGTAGCGCCGGACACGCTGCCGTCCGCGCGTCCTTCTCTCACCATCATGTTGCCGAAGTACAGCGGGTCATCCATCTGGGCGCGCGCTTCGTCGAGGGTTACCCCTTTCGCGCGTCGCGCTTCGTGGTAGCGGGCAGCGTAGTTCTCGCGATCCGGACTGCGCCTATGATCGATCACCGAGACTCCGGTTAGTGCGACGCCGAGCGTCGAAGCTTTCTCTCGGATCACATCTTCTTTGCCGATGAGCATGAGTTGGGCGATACGTTCCTGCACGCAGAGCGCTGCGGCTTGGATGGTCCGGTCATCTTCGCCTTCCGGCAACATGATATGCTTTGGATCGGAAGCGGCCCGCGAGCGAATTCGTTCCAGTAAATGCATCGAGAGACTTGACCTCCCACACCAAGGACTAGAGAGCAGAATTGTAGCCGATTTGAATGCTTCACGGTATCGTTTAACAAGCGAAGATCGCGGCTGAAAAAACAGATTGAGTCAGACGGCGTTCTGTGATAGATAGTGCAGCGCACTTCAGTTGGAGTCTGATCCCAACGCCGACAGCTAACTTAGTTCAAGGACTCGCGGCTCGGTTCTCTGTTCTCATCGGCGGCACGCGGTTGTAGAGCCGTTTCCGAATGGAGGTGTTGTAATGGTCCCGTCAGTCAGTCAGCGTTTATTCCGAAAGTATTTAGCAAAGGCACCGGGGACGAGAGCTCCAAAAAAAGACTCTCAAAGCCCGGACCACGGTTACCACCGCCTAACACTGACGAGTTATCGGATTTCCCTTCTGACAATGTTGTTGTTCTTGGTTGTCGCCGAAGTTATGGCAACTCACCTACGCCGCGGGCAATCTGCGGAAGTTAACGTGGGAGTTGTCAAACGCGCGGAGGATGACAAGGATGTTCGCAAGCTGGAACTAGGCAAGCCAATCGAGCGGGAGCTTGCGGGAGACGGCGCCCATTCGTACAAGATAACGCTCACCGCAGGCCAGTACATCAACGTAATCGTAGATCAGAGGGGCATTGATGTAGCCGTCACGGTGATTGCTCCTGACGGCAACCAGATGTTCGAGTTCAATGAAGAGATTAGGGAAAATGGGCATGAGACAGTCACATTGGTAGCCGACGCAACGGGCAGCTATCGACTGAACGTTCAGCCTGTTGATAAGAGGGCTGCCCCTGGTCATTATGAGATCCGACCAGGAACGCTACGAGCAGCAACCGACCAAGACCGCGCATTGCAAGAGGCTCGTAAGCTGCACGATGAGTCGATTCAACTGAGAACAAAGGGGCAGTATGATGCAGCGCTACCACTTGCCGAGCGAGCTCTGAGCATCAGAGAGAGAGCGCTTGGCCCGGATCACCCTGATTTCGGTCGCTCGCTCAATAATCTAGCGACGGTCTTCTTCGGCAAACGCGACTACGCACAGGCCGAAGGGCTATATCAGCGTTCGCTCGCCATTTTGGAGAAGGCGCTTGGACGCGATCATCCCCTTGTTGCTCAGTTCCTCATCAATCTCGCGAATCTCCATTTTCAGAAGCGCGACTATGTGAAAGCGGAGCCACTGTACTCGCGCGCTCTCGAAATCCGAGAAAAGTCGCTTGGACGAGAACACGCTGACGTCGCCACGACTCTCACTAGCCTCGCCACTCTTTACAACGAGCAGGCAGACTACGAGAAAGCGGAACCAATGCTTAAGCGAGCCTTGGCGATTCGAGAGAAATCCTTGGGTCCTGAACACACAAGAGTCGCAAACTCGCTCGGCATCCTAGGTGTGCTTTACGAAACCAAAGGCGAGTATGACAAGGCAGAGCCGCTGTATAGTCGCGCGCTCGCAATCCGTGAGAAAGTCTTTGGTCCTGCGCACCCTGATGTCGGCACGTCCCTCAACAGCCTTGCCGTGCTCTACAGTAAGAAGGGAGACCATACCAAGGCGGAGGTCTTGTACCAGCGGGCATTAGTGGTTTTCGAAAAGTCGCTTGGCAATCAGCACCCAAGAGTGGCTTTAACTCTCAACAATCTCGCGGTGCTCTACGGAGCAAGAGGAGAGTATTCCAAGGCAGAGCCGCTGTACGAGCGCGCGCTTGCGATTCGCGAAAAAGCCCTTGGCCCTGAGCATCCTGACATCGCTCAAACTCTCAACAATCTTGCTGTGCTCTACGAAGCGAGAGGAGACTACACGAAGGCAGAGCCAATCTATCAGCGCGCGCTTGCGATCCGTGAAAAGGCCCTTGGCCCTAATCACCCGGATGTCGCCACTTCCCTTAACAGCCTAGGTGTGCTCTACAGCAAGAAAGGAGATATTGCTAAGGCAGAACCACTGTATCAGCGCACGCTCGCAATCTGGACGAACTCACTTGGCCCTGAGCATCCGAGAGTTGGCTTGATCCTCAATAATCTTGCGGTGCTCTATGAAACAAAAGGAGATTATGTTCAGGCCGAGCCTTTCTATCAGCGTGCGCTTGCTATTCGCGAAAAAGCAATCGGACTTGAGCATCCTGACGTTGCTGAGTCACTCGACAACCTCGCAGCGTTTTACAGTAAGAAGGGTGATTACGCTAAGGCAATCCCGCTGTATGAGCGCGCACTCGTTATTCGCGAAAAGACACTCGGACCAGCTCACCCTGATGTCTCCGTAATCCTCTACAATTTCGCAACTCTCTATGTCGATCAAGGCGACTACGTAAAAGCGGAGCTTCTGTATCAGCGCGCGTTGGTGATCTCGGAAAAAGCACTTGGGTCGGATCATCCCGATGTCGCTCGAACGCTCGAGAGTCTCTCACGTCTCTACAGAGATAAGGGTGAGCACGCGAAGGCCGTCGAGTATCTATCACGAGCTATCAAGATCAGCGAGCGCGATATCGCGCTTAACTTAGCCGCTGGCTCTGAACGTCAAAAGCTCCTTTACCTCGCTACCATGTCGCAGCAAAACAATGATGCGATTTCATTTCACGTTCAGGATCGCTCAGCCGATGCCACGGCGCGAAGCCTGGCAGTAACCACCGTCCTGCAACGTAAGGGTCGAACTCTTGATGCTATGACAAACATTAGTGGTGCCTTGCGCCTTCGCGCCAATCCGCAAGACCGTGAACTGATGGACCAGTTGATTGGCACGCGGTCACGGCTATCAAAGCTTGTGCTTGGCGGCCTAGGTAAGAGCAAGCCAGCCGAGTATCAGGCCGAGATCAGAAAACTGGAGGAGGAGGTTGATGAGCTTGAGTCTAGCGTCAGCCGACGCAGTGCCGAGTTCCGCGCGCAGTCTCAGGCCGTTACGCTCGAAGCTATTCGGGCGGCCATTCCAAACGACACTGTGCTTGTCGAATTTGTGTCATATCGTCCATTCAACGCAAGGTCCACTAAGCGTGATGAGCAGTTCGGTGAACCTCGATACGTCGCCTATGCGGTACGCAATCAGAGCGAACCTGCTTGGGTCGAACTTGGCGACGCTAAGACAATTGATAGCGCCATCGATGCATGGCGCAAGGCGTTGCGTGACCCCAATCGAAGAGATGTGAAGCAAAAGGCCCGAGCTGTTGACGAGAAGGTCTTTCAGCCGGTTCGAAAGCTGCTGGGAAACGCACGACGAGTGCTGCTTTCGCCCGACGGAGCATTGAATTTGATTCCATTCGCAGCGTTGGTGGATGAGCGAGGTCAGTATCTGGCCAAGAACTATTTATTCAGTTACTTGACCAGTGGGCGTGATTTGCTCCGGCTGCAAGTGAAGACCCAGAGCAAGCAAGGCGCAATAGTCGTGGCTGATCCGGATTTCGGCGGAGACACTACTCCGTGCCTGGATCGCAAGCTGAAACTCTCCAAAGACGTCGTAGACTTTTCTCGAATTCTCTTTTGTCCCCTGGCGGCAACTGCTGGTGAGGCTGAGGCGCTACAAGGGTTGATGCCGGATGCGACTGTGTTAACGAAGCAAAGGGCGACTGAAGCAGCGGTCAAGGGAGCAACGAGGCCGAAGATACTCCACATAGCCACTCACGGATTCTTTCTTGGAGACGTCGCGATCAACCTTGCGGCAGCAACTCGCGGGGTGCTGAGCGGTACCGGCCAACCGGGAGCAGCAATGAAAGTTGAGAATCCGTTGCTACGGTCAGGGCTTGCGCTTGCGGGAGCAAATCTTCACAAGAGCGGAGATGATGACGGAGTGCTGACTGCGCTTGAAGCCGCCGGGTTGGATTTATGGGGCACGAAGCTGGTCGTACTTTCTGCTTGCGACACGGGATTGGGTGAAGTGAAGAATGGAGACGGAGTGTACGGGCTGCGTAGAGCTTTAGTGCTAGCCGGATCAGAGAGTCAAGTAATGAGCCTGTGGCCCGTGAGTGACACCGCCACACGCGACTTGATGATAGGTTACTACAAAGGGCTGCAAGCCGGAGAGGGAAGAGGCGAGGCGCTTCGGCAAGTGCAACTGAGAGTGCTTGCGAGCAAGAAGCGTCAGCACCCGTACTACTGGGCGAGCTTCATTCAGTCAGGCGAGTGGGCAAATCTGGATGGAAAGCGGTAGGATGAAAATGAGCTCAGGCGCACGAAGCTAACAAGCGGACGTAGACAAGTGCGTTGCTCAGATTTGATCATTGGCTCCATTACTCAAGCTGCGTTCACAGCCAGTAGGGGAGCCACGCCTCACGCACAACCCCAGCCAAAACGGCGGCCACTGTCAGGAGAGAGATTTGGACACTGTTCCTTCAGCAAAGAGAGAATGGGTTCTGACTGCGGACGCACTTGATCAGTTGCTCTCCTGGCTCGACGCGGATAAGCATATTGCCGGCGAGAAGTACGAGGAGATTCGTCGAACGCTCATTAAAATATTTGTGTGCCGCGGCTGTACTACTGCAGAGGACTTGGCTGATGAAACGATTAATCGGGTGATCCGGAAGGTCCCCGACATTGCCCGAACCTACGTCGGAAACCCTGCGCTCTATTTCTCTGGTGTGGCCAAATATGTTCTTTTAGAGCACGAAAAGAAGAGGCCTGACCTTAGTCTCTCGATCTCAGAACCCCCAACAAGAATCGACGACGAAGCTGAAGACATTGAACGAGAGTATGAGTGCCTCGATCAATGTATGGCGCACCTAACTCCTAAGAATCGCGATTTGATACTGTATTACTACCAGGAAGAAAAACTGGCAAAAATAGAGAATCGAAAGAGACTTGCCGAGCGGTTAGGCCTCAAGCTTAACGCACTCAGGGTGAGGGCAGACAGGATTCGAGCCAACCTGGAGGAGTGTGTCGGCAAATGTCTTACGCACGCCAGCTCTCGCATGTAATGGATCGCGTGCGTCTGCCATAGATATCGGAGCAGAGCAGGAAAAAGCAGGTTAAACAGTTATGAAACAAGCGGTCGAGGATGAAAGGCTGATCAAGCAATACCTGCTTGGCGAGTTAGCGGACGAACAGCAGACTGAGATTCAGGATCGCTTTTTGACTGATCCCGAGTTCTTCAATCTGCTTCTTCTCCTAGAAAACGAACTGACAGATGAGTATCTGATTGGTGGGCTTTCCGAAAGTGAACTGGAGAGATTCAATAGCTATTTTCTGCGCGCACCAGAACGCCAGCAAAAGCTAAAGTTTGCTAAAGCACTGAATAAGTACGTATCGGAAACGGCAACCGAACCGTCCCAGCGGGTACTCGCTCAATCTGTCGGTCTGGTCAAGTGGTGGCGATCCCTGCGCGATATCATTCGCTCCCAAAATCGCCTGCTTGTATTCTCGCTGGCGACGGCATCACTGGTCCTCGCCGCCGCCGGAGCCGCACTCGTTGTCTACAGAGCGGGAATGAAATATGAAGTTGCGCAGGTTCGAGACGAGAACGCGGCACAACCAGCACCGCTGGGCGGACAAGAACTAGGGCCATCAACGGTTCCTCAAAGCCAAACGAACCAAGATAGCGCAAAGCTGAAGAATCAGGCGCGGCCAGCAACCAGCCCCGCATTGAAGTCTCAAAAGACCGGCGCTTCACAGCATGAACACAAAGGAGAGCAGGAGCAGACTCGGGCTGTGCTGATCAAGCCTCATCCTTCTTCGCCCACAACCGTGGAGACCAAGAGCACACCCCCAAATCCGCCTTCAGGAGATGTCAAGGACAGGCTTCGGACTCGATCAAGAAGGGCAGAAGTGGGTGCCCAGTACGCTCCTCCGGGTAGACCCCGGCTTGCTGAGGGAAGACCCTTCCAATCATTGACGCTAACAGCCGGGACGGCTAGAGATGTTACCGCAACTAGGACAGTTGAGCTCGCATCGGCAACAGAGCAATTGCTATTACGGTTAATGCTAGAGAGCGGTGACTACCCAACCTATCATGCAGAGATCCGTACGGCGGAAGGAAAGGTTATATCAAGCGAGACCGACTTGAGACCCCGGCAAACCCCGTCAGGCAAAGGAGTCGTGCTGAGTGTACCTGCGAAACTGCTCGTCATCGATAACTACATAGTAACTCTGCGTGGCTTATCAAAAGATGGTGATTATGAGAGAACCGGCACGTATCATTTCAGTGTAATCAAAAAGTAGAGACGATCCGCTTCAGGTAATCGCCTGCCTACTAACCAACGTTGCACAAAGACACCGCCCGGTCTGAACGTCTACGCCGGCATCTCGGCAGTTCCGCTGTTAAAACGACCAACCGGCGTTCATTCACAACATCTGAAACGTACGTAATGCTATGGGCAAGCTTGCCATAGAGTGTGATAAGAGAACACTCGGATAAGCGGACAGAAATTAAGACTCTGAACGGTATCAGTCTAGAGCTGGGAGGATGTCATGGCCGACTTGGAGAATACGAAGACAGTTGCGGTTAAAGGTTGTCCCGCCTGCGGGGCTGGGTTACTCGAGCACAACAAGTTCTGCCGACGGTGCGGTGCGGGTCAACCTAACCAGTCTGTCGCAGCGGTCAACGACACTTCCCGCGTGCCAGAGATCGTTGATATTCGGCGCGCTCGCTCATCGCCATTTGCAACCAATGCGGTCGAAGAGGGTGACCTTAGGCCTAGCAGCTATCGCACCGTGTCAGGCTCATTGGTCAGAGCGGTGATCGTGGGTATGTCGGCCAAAGCCCCAGCGCAAATCGAAAGTCGCATTGCACGAGGGGCAGCGCTGACTCTGATCTCCATCACGATATGGCTTATCGTAGTCTTGCTGTCTCCGCTCGACGCTTATGGCGCAGTGAAGGCTATATCGGATCAGGCATGAAGATGTATCAGATTCTCGTCTGCGCGGACGTATCAAGCTCAACGAGTGGCAATCGGAACAATAGTGCGACCCAAGCATAAGCGATGTTTAGTTAGGACCTCGCGGCTCTAAGAAATCGTCCTCTCACAAACTATCTTCTTTCGATTTCTGCAATCCCCGACAACCCTCGAAAAGTGCCAAGCAAGAGAGGACGAAGTATCACGAAACTCATTCTGTGATGGGCTTATCTGTACACGTCAGTCGCGATGTAATGCTTCGCTCACCCAACCCATAGAGGTCAGATAGCGGTCCGAAACTGTTTGCTTTTGGGCCTGCTATCTCGACAACAACTGGGAGGTGCTTCGATGAGACAACGTAAGATTACTTTTCGAAAAGCGCTGTTAATGCTGTGCTCCTTGGCAGCCGCGGCGCTTTTTTCCTTAATGAATGGCCAGACAAGTCTTGCGCTCGGCCAGGACGCAGATGCTCAAAGCTCCTCTGGCTTTCCCGCAACGGCGATTACTTCGAGGGATTCCACATCGTCGTATGCTACGAACAAGAATGCATTTTACGTAAGCGACCACAACCTGAGAGGACAGTGCACGTGGTACGCGTACGGTCGGGTGGTTGAGCTCTCTGAAGCAGGTCACCTTGACTCTGCTGCAGCAACGACCATGTACAATGCGTTCTGGGGGAGAACAGGTCGGGATGCCAGAAACTGGCCTGGCTTCTTAGGCGGCGAATGGACGGCTACAACTAGTTCCGCGCTGCCGATGGAAAAACGCAGTCCGGGAATGCTGGCCGTGTGGGTCGCTGGAGAACATGGACACGTCGGCTTCGTTGAAGAAGTGAGCGTCGACAAGGCACGATATCGGCTGAGCGATTTCAACAGGGCAAATACGCAGAGCCATGGCGATGCGTGGTACAACTTCGAGGGTACATCCGATCGCTTACTGGGCACTTACCCATCCTTCTACCAGTTACCTCTCTCCGGCCCGTACGAAGGCTACTTGGATGGAGTCAACTGTGACTTCGTTTTTGGCTGGGCCTGGGACAAGCGCTCGCCCTACACGCCGATTCGCGTAGATATCTACGATGGTGGCAACCTGATCGCATCCAGCGTGATGGCGAGCGACTTCCGTCAAGACCTACAGAGTAGCGGAAAGGGAAATGGCTATCACGCTTTCAACTATCCCACTCCCGCGAGATTGAAGGACGGCCAGACACACTCGGTTCGGGTAAAAGTTTCCAGTGGTGACTGGGAGTTGTCTGATACGCCGCGAACTTTTCAGGGCACCTGTGGCTCCGGCGGCACCAAAGCCGAGATGGTCAATCCGGCAAATGGATCGACTTTTGGCGGCTCCTCCGTCACGTTCACATGGAATGCGGGGTCAGGAGTCCAGCGATACCACCTGTACGTTGGGAACTCGCAAGGCGATACCGATCTCTACGATGCTAGCCAAGGAAGTAACCTTTCAGCAACCGTGACCGGACTTCCAACTGATGGTCGGATGCTTTACGTCACGTTGTGGTCAAAGATCAGCGGCACTTGGTACTACAACCGCTATTCATACCGGGCGAACAATGGAGGCACCGGCGGTGGTACGACATCAAAGGCAGAGATGATCAGCCCTGCCGATGGATCGACCTTCTCATCTTCCTCGGTTGCTTTCACTTGGAGTAGTGGCTCGGGTGTCCAGCGGTATCACCTATACGTCGGCAGTTCACAAGGGGACTACGACGTGTTTGGTGCTAGTCAGGGAGCAGACCTGTCCACCACCGTAGGCGGGCTACCAACTGACGGTCGAGCGCTGTACGTAAGGTTGTGGTCTAGGATCGACGGGAACTGGTTTTACAACGACTACACCTATCGGGCCTATAATGGAGGCGGTAGCACCGCAGGAGCTAAGGCAGGGATGACTACTCCTTCATCCGGGTCAACCTTTAGTTCGTCCTCCGTCTTCTTTAGCTGGACTAGCGGATCAGGCGTTGATCGCTACCATCTGTACGTCGGTAACTCTGTGGGAGCGAGTGACCTCTATGATGCTACTCAGGGAACGAACCTATCGACCACTGTGAGCGGGCTGCCAACTGACGGTCGAAGCATTTACGTTAGGCTATGGTCAAGGATCAGCAACAACTGGGACTTCAATGACTACAGATACTCTGCATACACAGCAGGCGGCGGAACGATTCAACCAGCCGTGATCACTAGTCCGAGCCCGGGGACAACCTTCGCTTCCTCGGTCGTCAGCTTCACGTGGAGCAGAGGCCAAGGTGTTGATGAATACTTCCTATACATAGGAAACTCTCAGGGCAGCAACGATACGTACGCCCGGAGTCAGGGTATCAATTTGTCAACCACCTTGTCGGGATTCCCAACCGACGGTCGAATAATCTACGTTAGACTGTGGTCTCACATTAACGGGAACTGGTATTACGGCGACTACACCTATCGAGCCAGTCGATGACAAAATGGTGGAGTCGGACAACGAAGTGATTCTGACTCTCCGGCGGCGAGGAAGCGGGCAAGGAAAAAGGCTGAGGATGAACTTGGTTTGTTCATCCTCAGCCTTTGTTAGCAACCACAGCGCCTCGGCGATGCCTGAGGGCCAGCGCGCGTGAACTCTCCCCTTTTCCCGCGCAGCCTCGCGTGAACTCTCCCCGACTCGCGCGAGACGTGCCCAACTACTCGCCTGTTGGCGCCGTGGTATCCCGCAAAAAACTATTTCGATTCGGCTAGTCGCCGCCGGAAGAAGTTGACCGATCGCTGGGCTTGCTCATTTCGCTAAAGAGTATGTCAGTCAGGTCGAGCCCTTCGCGGCGATCGATGTCTCGTTCAATCGTCTTGAGCCTCGCCTGCTGCTCCTGAATTCGGGTTACAAGCTTCGCCAAATCGGCCGAGTGCATGTTTTGAAGCTGCGCCTCGAGACTGACTAGCTGCGCCTTGATTCCTTCTCTTTGCTGGCGCTCGCTATCGGCGATCATCTGGCTGACGAGAC
>Ga0114129_10013230_pt1 | contig 11753 bp, 10 predicted proteins | sample RhiMetdeltSRZDD1_FD_80071 | JGI IMG/M metagenome (GOLD analysis project Ga0114129, IMG submission 80071) | Populus rhizosphere microbial communities from Tennessee, USA - Rhizosphere MetaG P. deltoides SRZDD1 (version 2) (version 2) | ecosystem: Host-associated > Plants > Roots > Rhizosphere >... | reverse complement strand
GCTCACCGTCAATTCGAAGCCGGGGAGCACATCGTCCAGAACGATCCGGTCATCGGCCTGCAAGAGCAGCAGTGGCTGTCCTGGCCGAAACACCAGCACCGTCTCAGGTTGAGGGTCCACGAGCAAAACCACCCGGACGCCCAGCGCGATGTATCGAAGGCACTTCTTGATCTGATCAGTGACGCTTTGCTCAGGCGAGACAATCTCGACGGCCAGATCGGGTGGTTCAAACATCTCAGACGGCAAGTGCCGTCCACGCCGACGGATTCGCTCTCGACGGTAAAACGACACATCGGGAATTGGTGCCCAAGTTGGCGTGACGAAGCGCAGTTCTGAAAAGGCGATGCCCAGCCGGCGGGGGCTGGCGACCTGATTGAACAGGGTCGTAAGCAATCCTTGGACGCTTGAATGTACCGGCTTGGGCGCCACTTTCTGCGTCACCACTCCGTCGTCAAACTCGAGATGTGGGGACTCGTCGGGGAGCGCCATAAACTCATCGATCGTGTACATGCGTCCCGCCCAGCGCTGCTCGGAACGTTCATCGTCGGTGCGCGGATGTGCCCGGTGCTCGGAGATCGCCATCGTTGCATCCCGCGGCGTGGGTGGCTTTGCTGAAGTGTACGTCAAACGCGTGTGACGTCGGATGCGCGAATCAGGGGCGGAGGATCGTCAAGGTCAGGCGGTCGGGGTCAAGGTAGGCGTTCGCGACGCGCTGGATGTCGGCGGCGGTAACAGCTTCGACGCGGCTGATGTAGCTCGCCAGCGGCTCGTAGGTGCCGAGCGCTTCGCCGTCACTCAGCTCCTCGGCCAGTTCGACGCTCCGTTCGAGGTTGATCAGCCGCTGGCCCCGCAGGTACGCCTTCGCCTCGTCGAGCTCCTCCGGCGCCACGGACGACTCGCGTAACAGTCGGATCTGCGCCTTCGTCATGTCGAGCACGCGGTCGACGTCGGCGGGCCGCGAGCCGACCGAGATCCCCCAGACGCCGACGTCGGTCAGCGGAATGTAGAAGGCGTACGCCGACGAGGCAATCGCCTGGGTGTCCACGAACTCACGCTCCAGACGCCGCCCGGACGGACCGAGAATCGCCTCGATCACGTCCAGGACGTACCGGTCCGGGCTGTCGTAGCCGACGGTCGGTCCTCCGGCAATCAGCCGGGCCTGCTGGCCGGGCGAGACGTCCGTCTGCATCCGCTGAACCAGTGGCGGGACCGGCGCGGTGTTCTTCGGCGGGACCGGCCCCGTTCGCATGCCTGCGAACGCGTCGCTGACTTTCTGGAAGACCTCGTCGTGCTGGACGTCGCCGACGACCGCCACGACCATGTTGTTGGCGACAAAGTAGGTGTCGCGGAACGCCACCAGCACCTCGCGGGTCGACTGGTCGATGGTCGCGCGATTGCCGATCGGCAGGTTGCGCGCGGGATGGTCGCCGAACACTTCGATCCAGAACAGGTCGTACGCCTTGGTCACCGGGCTGTTCAGGCGGCCGTTCAGCTCCTCCAAGACGACGCGGCGCTCCTTATCGATCTTCTCGGGGGCGAACACGGAGTTGACCATCTGGTCGGCGATCACGTCAATCGCCAGATCGAGGTCTTCGATCGGCGTGACGACCTGGAAGTTGATCGACTCCCAGCCGGTCCAGGCGTTGGTCCAGCCGCCGCGGGCCTCGATCTCGCGGTCCAGGTCGGCAGAGTCCGGCCGGCGCTCGGTGCCCTGGAAGAACATGTGCTCCATGAAGTGCGCTGCGCCGACCGTCTCGCGGCGCTCATCGCGCGAGCCGCCGCGGGTCGCCACGCTGATCGCGACGACGTCCGTGCCCGGCCGCTCGCGGACAATCGCCCGAAGCCCGTTCGGTAGCACGGAGCGGAAGACGTCCGGCTCCACCGTCGATTGCGCCGCCGAGGTCACACTGCCTCCCAGGGCCGATGCTGTCAGGATGACGGATACCGCGATTGCGCCGATTGTTCGAGCCGGCCGGCGAGAGAGGTGGCGGCTCACGGCACGGCCTCGTCGGCCCGCGTCGCGCTTCGGCCAGTGACGACCACGCTGAAACGGGACGGGTCGAGATAGCGCCGTGCGACCCGCTGAACGTCGGCGGCCGTCACGGCGCGGATCTGTGCCGCCTGAATCTCGCGTGGGGGAACGCCGAACACAGTGTCGCGCGCCATGTAGAGCGCCTCGTTGGCGCTCGTCTCGACGCCGATCGTGCGCGAGCCGATCTCGCCGCCGATGGCGTTCTGGAGCTCGACGGCGTCGATCGGCTGCTCGCGGATGCGCTGAAGCTCGACTTTCAGCAGGTCGAGGACGGCGTCGGCGGTTCGCGGCGTGGTGCCGGCGTAGACGTAGAAGACGCCGCCGTCGACGAACTGTGAGACCGACGAGTACGCGCTGTAGGCGAGCCCGCGCCGGTCCCGAATCTCGCTGAACAGCCGCCCGCTCGATCGGCCGAGCACGGCGTTGAGGACGCGCAGCGGCGCGCGGTCCTCGGTCGTAACACCTGGAACCGGCATCCCGACGAAGATGTGCGACTGATCCGCGCCGAGCCCCAGCTCGACGGTCCGGGCCGCTGCCCGCGGGATCTCGCCGTAGTTGAGGGCGGGCACGGGTCCAGCGGGCACGCCACCGAGCGCCCGCTCGATCAATGAGACGACCTCGTCATGCGGCAGGCCGCTCACGACGGCGACCAGGACGTTGGGGCCGACGAGTCGCTCGCGCCAGTAGCCTTCGAGGTGCTCGACCGTCAGCGCCTCAACCCCTTCCGAGGTGCCGTACGGGAGGCTCGACAGCGGGTGGCCGGCGAACACCGTCTGATAGAGCACGTCGACGGCATGATCCTCCGGCTCGTCCTCGCGTTCCTGGACCTGCTGGAGGATCACCTCGCGCTCGCGCTCGATCGCGTCAGGGTCGAACCGCGAGCGCAGCAGAATCTCCTCCAGGACTTCGAGGGCGAGCTCGGCGTCCGGCAGGCCGACGGTCGCCGAAACCTCGACGATCTCGCGGCCGGCGCTGACTGAGAGATCGCCGCCACGCCCCGCGATCGAGCGGACCAGGGCGTCTCGGGTCGGCCAGCGATCCGTGCCGAGCAGCAGTGCACTCTCCAGGAAGCGGGTAGCGCTGGCGGTCTGCGCGGTCTCGTAGCGCGCCCCCGCCCGAACCGCGACGTCGACCGCGAGCACCTGGCTGCCTGGCCGCTCGCGCGCGACGATCGTCACCCCGTTCGGCAGGACGGCACTGGTGATCGGTCCGGCTGCGCCTGTGGCGCGAGGCGTCGATCCGGCCGCCACGACGGCGACGAGGGCACAGCTTGCAAAGAGACGCATGGAACGCACCGTCACATCCTTGGGCCGGATCGGCCGTGCAAGGAGTATAGCGAGGCCGCCCCCAACCGACGGGGACGGCCACGCAGGTGCGTATCTACAGCCTGGACGTTCTAGCGGCGATCGTCCATGCGGTCGCGCCGCTCCTCCGCCATCTCCTCACGGCGCTCGCGGGGCGTCTCGACGGCCGCGTCGCCGGCCATTGCGCCGGCCGTACCGCCGATCACGGCCCCGCCCGCCGCGCCGAGCGGCCCGCCGACCACGGCGCCAGCGGCACCACCGGCGACGCCACCCGCCAGGGCGCCGCCGCCGGTCGCCGCCGCGTTCTGGCCCTCGGTGCCCAGGTCGTCACGATTGTAATCGCGGAAGGCGGTTCGACCTCGGCCGTAGTCCCAGCCGCGCCTCACGTCTGTGCGGTGCGTGTCCCAGTCCCCAGTGTTACCGGCGCTGCTCCACTCCTGGCGCAGCGTCGGCTCATGGGTGTTCCAGTCGGCGCGGGTGCCGGCCTGACGCATTCGCCCGTACGACTCGTAGCCGAAGCGGTGGGCCGGCTCGACGTCTTCCCAGCGGCGGCTCGTGCCGTAGCGCTGCTCGTACGCCGAGCGGAACCGTGGCGAAGTCTCGCTCCAGGACGAGAACGCCGCGCCGCTCCTCGAAGCGTCCTTGCCGCCGTACTCGTGGAGGATTCGGCGCGCCTCGTCGTAGCGGCCGCGGGCCTGGAGCGTCACCACGATGCCGCCCCTGCGGAACTCTTCGTCGTAGTAGCGGGCCTCGTCCTCCGGCACGCCCGCACCAGTCAGCGCGCCGATGATGCCGCCACCCGCTGCTCCCAGCGCGGCGCCTCCCAGGGCAGCCGCGATCGGACCTGCCGCGATGATCGGGCCGACGCCGGGAATGGCGAGGGCGCCGATCCCGACCAGCCAGCCAGCCACGCCGCCGAGCAGGCCACCGGCTAGCGCGCCAGTGGCAGCACCGGCCGCGGCTTCAGTGCCGGTATCGTCGGCCAGCTGGCCGGCCGTGTCTCGATCGCGTGCCAGAATGCTGATGTCGTCGGCCATGAAGCCGGCGTCGCGCAGGGCGTTGATTGCATCCTGCGCGTCATCGCGGTCATCGAAGACCACCACAACGGTGTCGCGACTCTGCATTGTACTCCTCCCAGGTTGCCCACTGGCCGAGGCCAGTATCGGGCGTCGTCGTTGTCCGCCCGCCCGGCGAGGAAAGCAAGATCGGGACCGATCGCGCGAGTTTCTCGCGGCTGTCGCCGATCGAACGTCGAATCGTAACGAGATCGCTTCACGTCCAGAATGCTGGGCACCGGAACGGGCAGCGTGGCGCGAAATATGCATTGGTTTCACGCCACGCCGGCACGCCGTGCAGCGCAACGGTAAAACTCGAACGTGCGTGGCGGAGGTGCATGGGAGTCGAACCCACCCGTGACCGCTCGTGCGGCCAAGCAACCGTTTTGAAGACGGCGAGGCCCACCGGGACCCTTCCACCCCCCTGGTGCGCACCAGGGCGCGCTGTTAAGGATAGCCCGGAGTGGCAGCTTCGGCGGCCCGGGCATCGGAACCACGCCACCTCGCCGAACGTATCTTCTGAAAAGGGAGATAGCGGACAGGAGGTCTGGAAGCGAGCGTGCAGATCGGAGCGTGCGTTGTGACTCTTCATCTACCCGCCGCTCGTTCTCTTAAGGAGAAGCGGCAGGTGGTTCGGTCGTTGACGGAACGGCTGCGGCGACAGTTCAACGTCGCGGTGGCCGAGGTGGAGGAGCAGGATACCTGGCAGACGGCGGTCCTCGGCCTGGCAGTGGTCAGCAACGAGGCTGGACACGCCCAGCGCCAGCTCGACCGGATCCTCGAAACGATCGAGGAGACGCGCCTGGACGCCGAGCTGGTCGACCGCCAGGTGGACGTGATGTCGTTGTGACGTGATGACGTTGTGATACCGATGGGTGTCGCGGTTATTGCTGCACCGAACGGAAGCCTGTGACAATTCAGCGGGGTGTCCGCCCCGTAGCCTGGGACCACGGCCATGAGTCTCTCGTCTGAGGGCACACCGGACCTGGTGGCCTTCGAGCAGCTGGTCGCGGAATACGGAGATCGCGTCTTCGGAATCGCACTCCGCGTGACCGGCTCGCCCTCTGACGCCGAAGAGGTGATGCAGGAGGCGTTCCTGCTGGCGTTCCGGTCATGGTCGACGTTCCGAGGTGAAGCCGCGCCGACGACCTGGCTGTACCGCATCGCGGTCAACGCCGCGCTGATGCGCGTGCGCGGCCGGCGAGACGTCGAGCTGCTGAGCGAGCGTGACGAGGCCGCGGACGTCGCCGACTGGACGGCCGACGCCGCGCAGGCGGTGTTGCGGGGCGAGCTTCGCGATCAGATCGAGGCCGCCATCACCCGCCTGCCGGAAGATCTGCGCGTCACCTTGATCCTGCGCGACCTCGAGGGGCTCTCGACAGCCGAGACCGCTGCCGCGCTCGAGATCAGCGAGCCAGCCGTCAAGTCGCGGCTCCACCGAGCTCGGGTCCTGCTGCGCGGCTACCTCGCGGACCTGTTCACGCCCGGCGAGTAGCTTCGAGTGCCGTTCCACGGCTGCGTGTGACGGGATTGTTACGCATCTGACGCCGCCTCGGCCCCAAGTATTTGAATCCTTTTCGGGATTTTCGCATCTAACCTCTCAAACGCGGGCACCAGCCGCCGTGAGTGGAGAGGGTCAGATGGCACTAAATCTCGTCTCGCGACTCGAAGCGTACCGTGCGGAGGAACAGCAGCTCGCCTGGCGGGGGACGTTCAAAGAGTACTTCGACCTGGTCTTGGCGAACCCGCGCACCTCACGCCTGTCACACGCGCGCGTCTACGATATGCTGGTGGCCGGCGGCTCGGAGACGCTGCCGAACGGCGACAAGAAGCACAACTTTTTTGCCGACGAGCTGTTCGGGATCGAACGGCCGCTCCAACATCTGGTCGACTATTTCGCATCTGCCGCCAGACGGCTGGAGGTCCGAAAGCGCATCCTCTTGCTGATGGGGCCGGTTGGCGGCGGCAAGTCGACGATCGTCACGATGCTGAAGCGCGGCCTCGAAGAGTACAGCCGGGCCGAGGAAGGCGCGGTCTACGCCATCGCCGGCTGCCCGATGCACGAGGAGCCGCTCCACCTCCTGCCGGAGAGCATCCGCAAGGAGATCCGCGAGGAGCACGGCCTCTACATCGAGGGCGATCTGTGCCCGCGCTGCCGGATGACGCTTGACGAGAAGTACGGCGGCCGGATCGAGGACGTCGAGGTCTGCCGCGTCGCGTTCTCCGAGAAGAAGCGGGTCGGGATCGGGACGTTCTCGCCGTCCGATCCGAAGTCGCAGGACATCAGCGAGTTGACCGGATCGATCGACCTGGCGACGATCGGCGACTACGGCGTCGAAAGCGACCCACGAGCGTACCGATTCGACGGCGAATTAAATGTCGCGAATCGGGGTCTCATGGAATTCGTGGAGATGCTAAAATGCGATGAAAAATTTCTCTATAACTTGCTGACATTGTCGCAGGAGCAGAACATCAAGACCGGCCGGTTCGCGATGATCTACGCGGACGAAGTGATCGTCTCCCACACGAACGAGCACGAGTACAACGCGTTCATCGCCAACAAGAAGTCGGAGGCGCTGCACGACCGGATCATCTTGATCAAGGTGCCGTACAACCTGAAGGTCACCGAAGAGGTCAAGATCTACGAGAAGCTGATCGGACAGAGCAGCCTGCAGGGCGTGCACATCGCGCCGAACACCCTGCACGTCGCCAGCATGTTCGCCGTCCTCTCGCGGCTCGAGCCGTCCAAGAAGGCCGGCATGAGCCTGATGAAGAAGCTGAAGCTGTACGACGGCGAGGAAGTGGACGACTTCGGTCAGAAGGACGTCCGCGAGCTTCAGGACGAGGCCGTCCGCGAAGGGATGGACGGCATCTCGCCGCGCTACGTGATCAACGGGCTCTCGGCGGCGCTGGTGCGTGGAGACACGACCTGTATCAACCCGATCGACGCCCTGCGCGCGCTGCGTGACGGCATGGAGCACCACCCCGGGCTCTCCCGCGAGCGCCGCGAAGAGCTGCTGAACCTGATCGCCGAGACCCGCCGGGAGTACGACGAGCTGGCGAAGAAAGAGGTTCAGCGGGCGTTCGTCTACTCGTACGAACAGTCCGCCAAGACGCTGCTCGACAACTACCTGGACAACGTCGAGGCGTTCTGCAACAAGAACAAGCTTCGAGACCCGATCACCGAGGACGAGGTCGACCCGGACGAGCAGTTGATGCGGTCCGTCGAGGAGCAGATCGGCATCTCCGAGAACGCGAAGAAGGCGTTCCGCGAGGAGATCCTGATCCGGCTCTCGTCGATGGCCAGGAGAGGCCAGTCGTTCACCTACCGCTCGCACGAGCGGCTGCGTGAGGCGATCGAGAAGAAGCTGTTCGCCGACCTGAAGGACATCGTGAAGATCACGACCAGCACGAAGACGCCGGACGCCGAGCAGCTCCGGCGGATCAACGAGGTCGCCGATCGGCTGATCGCCGAGCAGTCGTACTGCCCAGTCTGTGCGAACGAGCTGGTGAAGTACGTCGGCGCACTGTTGTCGCGGTAACTGGAGGGGTCAGATGCTGCCAACAGTGTCGCTCTCGCAAAACGACTGGTCGCTGCACCGTAAAGGGCCGATCGACCAGGCGCGGCACAACGAACGCGTCAAGGAAGCGATCAAGGACAGCCTGGGTGAGATCGTCAGCCAGGAGTCGATCATTACGTCGGACGGTAAGAAGATCGTCAAGGTGCCGATCCGCTCGCTCGAGCTGCCGCGCTTCCGCTTCGATCGAGGACGGAAGAACCACGCCGGCCAGGGCCAGGGCGACTCGAAGGTCGGCGACGTGATCGGCCAGGAGCCGGGCGGCCAGCAAGGTCAGGGGCCGGGCAAGGGACGGCAGGCCGGCGATGTCCCGGGCATCGACTACTACGAGGCTGAGATCACCGTCGACGAGCTGGCGGCGTTGCTGTTCGAGGACCTGGGGCTGCCGTTTCTGAGGCCGAAGGGCCACGCGATCGTCGAGTCGGAGGACGTGCGCTTCGACGAGGTCCGCAAGACCGGCCCGATGAGCAACCTCGACAAACGACGGACGATCCGCGAGAACCTGATGCGCAACGCGAAGGCCGGCCGGGCCGGGTTCGGCGGCCTCAAGAATGACGACCTGCGGTTCAAGACCTGGGAGCGGCACGTTCGCGAGGAGTCGAACGCCGTCGTCATCGCGATGCGCGATGTCTCCGGCTCGATGGGCGAGTTCGAGAAGTACATCACCCGCAGCTTCTATTTCTGGATGGTGCGGTTCCTGCGCACCCGCTACACGCAGGTGCAGATCGTGTTCATCACGCACCACACCGAGGCGAAGGAAGTTGACGAGGACACGTTCTTCAATCTCGGGGAGAGCGGCGGCACCAAGGTGTCGTCGGCGTATCAGCTCGCGCTCGACATCGCCAACGAGCGGTACCCGGCCTCGGAGTGGAACACGTACCCGTTCCACTTCTCGGACGGCGACAACTGGGGCGAGGTCGACAACCAGCGATGCCTGGATCTGGTGAATGCGCTGCTCGATCGGTCGAACGCGTTCGGCTACGGCGAGATCCAGGAGGGCGGCCGGCGGTCGCCTTCGACGCTGATGTCGGCGTTCGGTCAGATCCGCGATCCCCACTTCATCGGCGTGACGATTACCCGCAAGGAGGACGTCTACCCGGCCCTCAAGCAGTTCTTCTCGACCCGTGACGAGGCCGGCCTGGCGGCGGTGGCACGATGATCGCCGAGGAGACACGCGACCTGGAGCAGGGCATCAAAGCGATCTGGGAGATCGCCGGACAGATGGGTCTCGACCCGTATCCGGTCCACTTCGAGATGGTGCCGGCGACGATCATGTACGAGTTCGGCGCCTACGGGCTGCCGGGGCGGTTCTCGCACTGGACCCACGGCCGGGCGTACCAGCAGATCAAGACGATGTACGACTACGGGCTCAGCAAGATCTACGAGCTCGTGATCAACACCAATCCGGCCTATGCGTTCCTGCTGGAGAACAACTCGGTCCTCCAGAACAAAGTCGTCGCGGCGCACGTTCTGGCGCACGTCGACTTCTTCAAAAACAACCTGTACTTCGAGCACACCAACCGCTCGATGCTCGAGACGGTCAGCATCAACGCCGAGCGGATGCGCAAGTACGAGTTCGAGCACGGGCGCGAGGCGGTCGAGAAGCTGCTCGACGCGATCCTCTCGATCCAGGAGCACATCGACGCTAACCCACGGCTGCGCAAGCCGCCGCCGGAGCAGAAGAAATCGCGCCGAGGCGACGGCCGACCAGTATCGGCGTTTGACGACCTGCTGCATCTTGGCGAGGAGGCGCCGCTGCCGGTCGAAGAGTCGCGAAAGTTCCCGGCTGAGCCCGAGAAGGACCTGATGCTCTTCCTGGCTGACCATTCGCCGGACCTGGAGCCGTGGCAGCGCGACGTCCTGCACATCGTGCGAGCCGAGCAGCACTACTTCTTGCCCCAGATGCAGACGAAGATCATGAACGAGGGCTGGGCCTCGTTCTGGCACGCGACTATCATTCGCGAACTTGACCTGGGCGAAGGCGAGTACATCGAGTTCGCCAGGATGCACAGCGGCGTATTGTCGCCCTCGAAGCGGAACGTCAACCCGTACTACGTCGGGATGAAGATCTTCGAGGACATCGAGCGGCGCTGGGACAATCCGACGGAGGAGGAGCGCAAGCAACTGGGTCGTCAGGGAGGCGAAGGCCGGGCCAAGATCTTCGAGGTCCGCGAGGTCGACAACGACGCGTCGTTCCTGCGGAGCTACCTGACAAAGGAATTAGTTGATGAACTGGACCTGTACCTGTATCGTCTCGAAGGTGATAAGTGGGTCATCGTCGAGAAGGACTGGGAAGTGGTGCGGGACACCATCCTCGCCAGCATGACCAACTTCGGGCAGCCGTACATCGTCGTGGAGGACGGCGACTACCGGCGGGGCCGCGAGTTGTATCTCAAGCACTGCCACGAGGGAGACGACCTCGATCTCGATTACGCCGACAAGACCCTCAAGTACATCCACCAGTTGTGGGCTCGTCCGGTTCACCTGGAGACGATCGTCGAGGGGAAGAAAACGGTGCTGTCCTATGAGGGTCAGCACGGGCGCGCTTCAGCCACTCCGGCAGGCGCCACCTACCAGTGACTGATGCGGGCGTGACATTCAGCATGGTGGGGCTATAATGGAAAGCCGCGTCACGTCGATCATCGCCCCTGGGCGAGCTGAGAGCGGGCGAGGCTCACAACGCCTCGGCCCCGATTCGGGCAGTGCGTCCGGGAGGACCGCAGTGACCAAGGCCGACGAGGGTGTCGCGTCGAACGGGCGTGCCCCCACGCATCTCGGCAACCCTGCCAGCACGGGCGCAAGCGTCGGCGTCGCCGACCTCACGCACGAGATGGTGAGGCAACAGCTCTCAGACTACCTGGACGACGCACTCGGCGAGTCCGGGCGTCGTCGGATTGACGGGCACCTGGCAGGGTGCCCGCCGTGTGTCGCCTACCTCGACACCCTGCGGATGACCGTGCGGGCGTTGGGACAGTTGCCCGCGCCGAAGGCCCCGGCCCGGGCCAGGACGAACATTGTCGATCAGGTTCGGCGCGAAATCGCCGAACGCGGCACGGATGGCTGACCTTCCAGGCGTCACGCTCTACGGCAAGCCCGACTGTCATCTCTGTGACGAGGCCGAGGACAGGCTCAGGAGCCTGTCCCGGCAGGCCGGGCTGACGTACTCGAAGGTGGACATTCAGAGGTCTCCGGAGCGTTTCGCCCGGTATCGTTACCGGATCCCCGTGATCGAGATCGAAGGCGGCGCCACGTTGGACTGGCCCGTCACCGAGGAGCAGCTTTGGACGGCCGTGCGAGCGGCAGCGCACCGGTGACGCTTCTGCTGGGCGTCCAGCGCCACTGGCTGCTCGCGGTGAACGTGCTGGTGGCCGTGTTCGCCGGGCTGCCGCTGCTGGCACCAGTGCTGCTGGCGTCTGACTTCACAGACGCCGCCATCGCGATCTACGCCGCGTATCAGCTCGTTTGCCACCAGTGGGCGTTCCGGTCGTACTTCCTGTTCGGGCCGGCCATCGAGTACGGCCCGGGCGTGCTGAGCGCCCATGTCGGGCCGGAGGTGATGTACGGGTTCGTAGGCTCGCCGCAGCTCGGGTACAAGGTGGCGTTCTGCGAGCGCGACGTGGCGATCTACCTCGCGGTGCTGCTAGCGGGCCTGGCGTACGGCTGCTACCGAGAGCGGCTCCCTAGCCTGGGTCTGGCTGGCTACGCGCTGCTGATCCTGCCGATGGCGATCGACGGCTTCACGCAACTGTTCGGCTGGCGCGAGAGTACTGTAGAACTGCGGACG
>Ga0114129_10013229_pt1 | contig 11753 bp, 5 predicted proteins | sample RhiMetdeltSRZDD1_FD_80071 | JGI IMG/M metagenome (GOLD analysis project Ga0114129, IMG submission 80071) | Populus rhizosphere microbial communities from Tennessee, USA - Rhizosphere MetaG P. deltoides SRZDD1 (version 2) (version 2) | ecosystem: Host-associated > Plants > Roots > Rhizosphere >... | reverse complement strand
CCAGAGTAACACATGGCATGTCCTATGCGCCAAGGGTGAATCCGTCTCGTAAATCGAAGCGTTAATCAGCAACTGAGAATCCATGCAAAGCGATTCTGGTAGCACGACATCGGTCTGGATGGCCACGACCGACGTGCCGCAGTTCCAGCCACTGACGCAGGACCTCCGAACTAACGTCTGTATTGTTGGCGCCGGCATCGCGGGAATGACAACCGCATATCTGCTCGCGCGCGCTGGCCGCGCTGTTGTCGTCATAGATGATGGCCCCATCGGTGGCGGCGAAACCAGCCGCACCACTGCGCATCTCACTGCAGCGCTCGACGACCGTTACTACAACATCGAGAGGCTGCACGGTGAAGAGGGCGCGCGCATCGCGGCAGAGAGTCATATGTCCGCGATCAACCGCGTCGAAAGCATCGCGTCGATGGAAGACATCGATTGCGAGTTCGAGCGCGTCGAAGGCTATCTCTTCCTTGGCGGTAAGGACACGCGAAAGGACCTCGAGAAGGAGCTGCAGGCTACTCATCGGGCCGGATTGAGCGATACCCAGCTCGTCGATCGCATTCCCTTCAGCTTCTGGGATAGCGGACCTGCGCTGCGCTTTCCTCGCCAGGCAACATTCCATCCGCTCAAATACTTGAAAGGACTCGTGCGCGCATTCCTGCGAGATGGCGGCCGCATTTACACCGGCGTCCATGCTGAGAAGATCGAAGATGGCGAGCCAGCACGTGTTACAACTGCGTCCGGACACGTCATCAGCGCGGATAACGTCGTCGTTTGCACCAATACTCCGGTGAACGACTGGCTGATCATCCACAGCAAGCAGGCTGCGTATCGCACCTACGTGATTGGTGCGCGTGTCCCCAAGGGTTCGATTCCTCACGGCCTGTACTGGGATACTCCCGATCCCTACCACTACATCCGCCTGCAGGCTGCCGAAGACAAATCAGGACGTGAGCTGGATTACGAATACCTCATCGTCGGCGGCGAAGACCATAAGACCGGGCAGGAAGAAAACACAGATGAGAAATTCGTGTGTCTCGAGCAATGGACACGCGAGCGTTTCCCAATGGTCGAGCGCATCGAATTCCGCTGGTCAGGCCAGATCATTGAACCGGTCGACTACATGGCCTACATCGGGAAGAACCCCGGCGGAGACCAGCACATATGGATCGCGACTGGTGATTCTGGAAACGGCATGACGCACGGCACTATCGCCGGCATCGTTCTCAATGAGCTGGTGCAGGGTCGCAAGCACCAGTGGGCCAGGCTTTACGATCCTTCGCGCGTGAAATTGCGCGCTGCCCCCGAATACATCAGGGAGAACGTCAACGTCGCCGAGCAATTCAAGGATTATTTCACTTCTGGCGAGGCGGATGAGATCGCTGCCGTCAAACCGGGTGAAGGTGCGGTGATTGGCCGGGGTCGGGGCAAGGTTGCTGTCTATCGCGACGAGCGCGGCAATGTGCACCAATGCTCCGCCGTCTGTACGCATCTCTACTGCATCGTCCGCTGGAATGACACCGAAAAAACCTGGGACTGCCCGTGCCATGGATCCCGCTTCGATCCGTACGGCAACGTCGTCAACGGTCCGGCTATAGTCGGGCTTTCTCCGGTCGGTCAGGAACGGAAGAAGGAGAAGAAGGAGCAGGCCGCAGCGAAACAGTAACGCGGTGCTCTTTTCCATCATCGATCAGAGCGATCGCTCCATCTGCCGCACGGCCATCGACGCTCACTTCCGCAGTGCCGCGCTGCAGGCCATCGGGATTCTCCACCAGAATCCGATACGTAGCAGACCTGAAACGATAGTCGATGCTGAACTGTTTCCAGGTCGAAGGAATGCATGGCTCGATGTAGAGCTTCTCGCCACGCTGACTGAAGCCGAGAATTGCCTCGAGGGCGATTCGGTACATCCAGCTCGCTGATCCTGTGTACCAGGTCCAGCCGCCGCGACCGAGATGGCCTTTCGCTGTATACACATCGGCCGCCACGACGTACGGCTCGACCTTGTAGGCATCCACGCCTTCAGGGCTATCCGAATGGGTGATTGGATTCAGCTTCTGGAATAGCTCGAACGCGCGATCGCCATCGCCTTGTAGCGCCGTTGCCAGCACCGTCCACAGTGCTGCGTGCGTATACTGCGCACCGTTCTCGCGAACCCCCGGCAGATATCCCTGGATGTAGCCGGGATCGTGTGTGGTTTTGTCGAACGGCGGCGTCAGCAGCATGATCAGTCGCGCATCCTCGCGCACCAGATACTTGTTGAGCGATTGCATCGCCTGGCGTGCTCGGTCCGGTCGACCTGCTCCTGAGATTACGCTCCAGCTCTGCGCAATCGAGTCGATCTTGCACTCATCACTCGTACGTGAGCCCAACGGCGAGCCATCGTCGAAATAGGCGCGACGATACCACTCGCCATCCCAGGCTGAGCGATCCACCGCCTCGGTGTACTCGTCTGCCTTCGCCGTCATTTCGTCGCGCACCGCTGCATCACCACGCTGCTCGGCGTGTGCCGCGAACTTGCGCAACGTCGCAATGAGGAACCACGCCAGCCAGACGCTCTCGCCCTTTCCTTCAATTCCGACGCGGTTCATGCCGTCGTTCCAGTCACCACTGCCAATCAACGGCAGGCCATGGACGCCCTTGGTGCTCGCCCGTCGTAATGCGCGCACGCAGTGATCGTAGATGCTGCCAACCTCAGTCGAGACTTTCGGCAGGTCGTAGACCTCGTGCTCGTCAGGGTTCAGCTCGCGCATCATCAGATAGGGAACTTCGACATCGAGGATTCGCTGATCACACGCGATGTTCACGTAGTGATCGATCACGTACGGCAGCCAGACCAGATCGTCGGAAAAACGCGTCCGCACTCCACGTCCACTTTGCGGATGCCACCAATGCTGCACGTCGCCCTCCACGAACTGCCGCGACGCGGCACGGATGATGTGCTCACGCGCAACCTCCGGGTCCGCATAGACGAACGCCATCACATCCTGTAGCTGATCGCGGAATCCGAAAGCGCCGCTCGATTGGTAAAGCGCGGATCTCGCCCACATCCTGCACGAGAGCGCCTGATACAGCGACCATCGGTTGAGCATCAGATCGAACGTCGGGTCCGGCGTCTTCACTCTGATCGTCTGCAGCCGCTTCTCCCAGCTGTCGACGTTACGCTGCACGGCGTTCTTCGCATCGCCCGGGGCGCGGTACCGCGAGATCAGTTCCCTTGCCGCATCTTCGCCCTCTGCCCCGCCGAGCAGCATCACGATTTCCTTGGTTTCGCCCGGCTCGATCGTCACGCTGACCTGCAGCGCACAACACGGGTCGATCGTCGCGCCGATCGCGCCCGATAAACCGGCACGTTCCAGCGCCGCCGGACTTGAGATCGTCCCGTTGCGCCCGAGAAATTCACGCCGGTCCGCCGTGTAGTAGGCAACGCGCTCGCTGATGGAGGCGAACGCCACCATCGATGCGAACTGCGCGTCGAAATAGTTTCGCGCAAACATCGACTGCGTAGCTTCGTCGAAGCTGGTGCGGATCTGATACTGTGTCAGCTCCCGCGAGACGCCGAGCACCCATTCCACGTACCACGTGAGCGTCAGCTTCTTCCGTGTCGCTCCATCATTTCGCAGCGTCAGCACGCTGATCTTGACCGGGTCCTGCTCGGCGACACCCAGGCGGAACGATGTTGCCAGGGACTTGTGTGCGTGCTCGAAGACCGTGTACCCGGCGCCGTGGCGCACCTTGTACGGAGTCGGCTCGCGGATCGGGCACGGCGTTGCCGTCCATAGATCGCCGTTCGCGTCATCACGCAGGAAAACGCAGTCGCTCGACGGGTCGCGAACAGGATCGTTGTGCCACGGCGTGATGCGATAGAAGAAGCTGTTGCCCGCCCACGTCGTGCCGCTTCCGCCTTCGCTGACGATGAAGCCCCCGTTTGGATTCCCGACAACGTTGACCCACGGCGCCGGTGGATAATCGCTGCCCGTTAGATGGACCTCGTATTCGCCATTCGGCGTGAAACCGCCCAGCCCGTTGAAGCACTGCAGCCCGGTTCCTGGATCCGCCGCCTCGGCGTGAATCGGGACGGTACCCAATGGCACGATGTCGCGATTCATGATCTCGAGTTTGGGCGGATACCTGTCCTCGACACCCGGGAACTCGAGGAAGTTGCCGAGCCCGAGTCCGTCGCAGTTCACCTGCACGCGCGCCATCGCCTTCAGCAGCGTGATGTCCTCCGGTCTCAACAGATCCGCACGCCGCATGAAGACACCGCCGGGCCGGTCGAGTAAACCCGCTTCACTCGACGCCATCACCGTCGCCAGCAGCTCGTCACTCAGCTGCTGCAGGTACGTCGACGGATGCATGTTGAGAATCACCAGATCGCAGGCGATCCCTTTCAGTCGCCAGTAGTGATGCGTCCTCAGCAACTGACGCACGCTCGGCATTCCAACGTGACTCTCGATTGTTGCCAGCAATATCGGCCAGTCACCCGAGATACCGAGGGACCATAGCGCCTGCTGACCGAGCCGGTTTTCCTCGACGGCGCTCTGGGCGGGGCGGAAACCCGGGTGCGGGAACATCAAATGCCCCGCCAGGTCCTGATAGAGTGCCGCGTCCGCCGGCGCGATCCCCAGATCTCGCAGCTCCGCCTGCGCTTGCGCCCACGACAGATCCAGCGCACGGCGGGCGCTGTACGGATCGTGGTAGAGATCGGCGAGCTCCAGCGCGCGCTCTTTGTTGTCGGCGACGAAAGTCGTGAACGCGATGTGCGCCGACGCACCGGGGGGAATTCGAACTTTGATGCGCAGTGAGAAGATGGGATCCAGTACTGCTCCCACCGTTCCCGACAGCTCCGCACCTTCGTCGAGTGCCTGCGCGTTTCTCACCGATCGGCCGCGGCCCACGAATTTGGCGCGATCAGTTTCGCATGTGACGTTGCCGATCACTTCAGGTCCGCAGGCAACGACGTGAGCGCACCAGAGCGCTGCTTCAGTCGCGGAGCGCGGCCGGCGCGTCGCCAGCAATGCCGCTCTTCCCTCCAGGAACTCGGTCTGCACGAAAAGATTCGCGAACGCGGGATGCGCCCGATCCGCATCCGGCGGGGCGAGCACGACTTCGGCGTAACTGGTCAGCTCGATGTCGCGCGCCTGGAGCGAGCGGTTCGTCAGGATGATGCGCCGCACTTCCGCCGCATCATCCGAGGCCACGGCGATCTCCGTCACCGTATCCATGTCACCATCGCGACGAATGAAAGTGATGCGGTCGCTTGCAAACAGCACGCGATACCACTGCGGCTCGGTACCCGATGGCTGATGCGCGGTCGACCACACGTGACCAGTGGCGAGATCCTTTACGTAGCACCACTGCCCGTAGTTGTCTCTCGTGCTGTCGTGCCGCCAACGCGTTACCGCCAGATTGCCGTAGCGACTGAACCCGCCGCCTGCGTTCGTGATGAGCGTCGTGTACGGCACGTTGCCGAGTATCCCCACAACCGGTTGGGGCGTGTGCGGAGTCTCGATCTCCCGTACCGCCGGCTTCTCCATCTCGCTCGGAACGCGCGCGACGTCGTCGCCTTGTACATCCTGCACCGTCAGCCGGCGCGGAATCCTTTCCTGCAGCACCAGCTCCGCCGAGCGCACCAGCGGATCTGTGTGGAACCGCCGCGGCCAGACCTGCTGGTTGAGCGCATTGTCCAGCGCGACGATACTCATCCCGATGTGGTGCGCCATGTACGTACAGACCACTGTCTTGCGTGATCCGGGCGACGGCCGCGTGTAGTCGAGGGCGTCACGGAATCCATAGGGACCGAGCGCGCCTTCCTGCTCCAGTGTCGCCAGGTTCCTGAGCGACGCCTTCGGCTCAACCAGCATTGCCAACAGCGTCGCGTAGGGGGCAACCACCAGCTCCTTGCTCAATCCACGTTTGAGCGCCAGATCGGGCACCCCGAATCCACGGTACTGATACGTGTGCGAACGATCTCGCACCGCATACGCGGACTCCGAAACGCCCCACGGCACTCCGCGCTCGGCGCCGTAAGCGATCTGACGCTTCACGCAGCCCTTGTGCGTCTGATCGAGCAGCGTGAACGGGAACGTCTGCATCACGAGCGCCGGCATCAGGTACTCGAACATGCTGCCGCTCCATGACAGCAATGTTCGCGTTCCCGCTGCGGTAGTCAGTGAGCGGCCGAGCCTGAACCAGTGATCGACCGACACGTCGTCCTTCGCCACCGCGATGAACGACGCCAGTCTCGATTCGGACGCCAGTAGATCGTAGTAGGAGTTATCGACCGCGTTGGTGCCGATGTGATAGCCGATTGTGAACAGCTTGCGCTTGTCATCGTAGAGAAAGCGGAAATCCATTTCCACGGCGTAGGCGTGCGCACGCTCGGCGATTGCATGGAGACGCTTCGCATCCGGCTCGCTGATCGACTTCTCCTTCATCTTCTCGTAGCAAGCCTGCTTCAGCGCGATGAGATGACCCGCAAAGTTGCCGCTGTCGACAGTGGAGACGTACGCCGGTTCGAGAACACGCAGCTCGTTCAGATCGTACCAGTTGAAGAAGTGACCGTGGAAGCGGCGCATCCGCTCCAGCGACCGGAACACCCTTTCCAGCCGGTCGATCATCTGCGCGCGTGTGATGAAGCCAAGGTCAGCGGCACTCACCGTCGAGAGCAGCTGCAATCCGATGTTGGTCGGTGAAGTGCGACGCGCCACCACTGGCTCGGGATCTTCCTGAAAGTTGTCCGGCGCCAGCCAGTGGGTGTCTTCGGTGATGAACTTCTCGAAGAAATCCCAGTGGAGCTTGGCGTATCTGACCGCCGCCTGCCGCTCGCTATCGGTGAGGTGAATCTCGCCCAGGATCGCCGGCCGGCTGAGGGCAAACGCGATGCTCGGACTCGCCACCCAGACGAGTATCAGCGGCAGTGTGCCGAGAACGAACAGGAAACGCTGGGCTGGTGACGCCGCCGGCCCGACGGTGACGTGCAGACCGATCAGCAAGCCGAGCGCAACGCACAGCGCCGTTACCGGCCACATCTTCCGCCACGTCTCCAGCTGCGACCCGACACCGAGTGCGCGCTCTACCTGCGATGCGGTCTGCCACTCGAGAAGGTTACGGTGGCTGATGAAGAGGCGGTAAAGCGTGCGCAGTATCGCGTCTGCCGACACCACTGCCTGATGCGGCAGAAACACCACTGCCAGGATGAACTGCTGGGCGTTGGTGATCGCGTCGCGACCGACTGCTATGTAGTAGGCGAGCCACGATTGATCCCGCGGCGGGCGCAGTAGCGAGATCATCAGCGAGAACAGCCACGGGAACGCGATCGCGACCAGTAGCGTCATCGTCCACGGAATGATCGACGCAGGTAGTAGGAACCAACCAGTCAGCAGCAACGCGAGCTGGAAGATTTCCACGACGCTTCGCCGCAGATTGTCGAAGATCTTCCAGCGCGAGATAGCCGACAGACGATTCTTCATCGGGCCGTCGGGCCCGGGTACAGTCCCCTTCAGCCATCCGAGCAGCTGCCAGTCGCCACGTATCCAGCGGTGTTTCCGGCGCGTGAAGGTCAGGTAGCGCGTCGGATAGTCGTCGTAAACCTCGATGTCCGTCGCCAACCCGGCCCGCGTCCAGTTCCCTTCTATCAGATCGTGGCTGAGTAGCGTGTTCTCCGGGAATCTGCCGTGCGTTGCCTGCTCGAATGAGTCGACATCGTAGATGCCTTTCCCGGTGAAGCTTCCCTCGCCGTAAAGATCCTGGTAGACGTCGGAGACGGCAGTCGTGTACGGATCGACACCCGGATGTCCGGAGTGAATCGCCGCGAAGTAGGATTTGTGCGCGCTGGTGAGTGAGACGCCAACACGAGGTTGAACGATTCCGTAGCCTTCGGTCACTCGACCCAGTGACTCGTCGTAATACGCGCGATTCAGCGGATGCGCGATGGTGCCGACGAGCAGCTGCGCCGCATCGCGCGGCAACACCGTGTCGGAATCGAGCGTGATCACGTAGCGGACGAATTTCAGTCTGCTGGTTTCGCCGATAATGGTGGTGAAGGCATCCCGTGCCTCGCCGCGCAGATACTTGTTGAACTGGGCGAGCTTGCCGCGTTTCCGCTCCCAGCCCATCCACACGTTCTGTTTTGGATTCCACAGCCGGGGACGGTGAAAGAGGAAGAACACATCTTCGTCGCCCGCTCTGTACTTGGCGTTCAGTGCTCTGATGCCGCCCGACGCGGCCGCGAGTATCTCGTCGTCGCCCTGGCGATGCTCGGTCGGCGAGTCGGTAAAGTCACTCAGAATCGCGAACTGCAGGTTCGGGTCGCGGTTGGCGAGATACTGAACTTCGAGATGCTCGAGCGCTTCCTCGACCGCACGCACACTGCCGAACAGAGTCGGCACGACAACGGCAGTCATGTACTGTTCCTGAATGCCGTCCTCCCGCAGCTCGAGCTTCGGCAGCACGCGCGGCGGCATCAGCAATGTTATCAGCTGATTGATGACACTGATTCCGATCTCGCTCGCCGGAACGAGCGAGAGTAACAGGAGAATGACTCTCGTCGAAAGCGGAGCGTGCTCCGCCATCTCGCCGAACACGGCCAGTGCCAGTAGCGTGAACGCTGTGATCCCGCCGAAGTAAAGCGTGTTCGGATGCCGTTGCGTCCAGCGGTAGATCCACTCGCCCGGAGGCGGCGTATAAGCAACCCGTTGCTCGAGTACGCGCCGGCCCTTGTCGACGAGGAAATAACCGACGTGCGCGTGCCGGGTATCGCTCGGGTCAGCCAGCTGGGCCAGTGAGACGACTTCTCCGGCGACTTCTTCTTCAGGTCGCTTGACTCGCTTGGCTATGTGCTCGACGATGTGCCGATAATGATCGCGTGTGCCGAAGGTCATCGACGCGTAATGACCACTCGGATCCTGGCGCAGCAGTTTTTCCGTCTGGCTTTGCGACTCGACGAAGTCCTTCCAATCGAGCCGCGAGATTGTGCGCAGACTTGTGATGCTGTTCGCGACCGTTACCTGCGTAAGGGCAACACGACGGTTGGATCTGGTGGCTGCTTCTTCCGCGCTCGGTCCATCCTCGGCGATCCACTGCTCCAGCCAGATCAGGGGCGTGAAATTGGTCTGATAGGAACGGACCTGTTGTAGGAAGCGCGCGACCCAGGTCGGCGTGAATGGCGGGTGATCGTCGACGAAAGCCGCAAGCGCTTTCGCGAGGGCTTGCGGCGACTCTTCGCTCGCCTCGCGAAGTTTCGCCGACGCACGATCTGCTGACTCCACTTCCTGCAGCCGGGCTGCGACTCGCAGCGCCATACGGCGAATGTTCTCGACGAGACCGAGGCGCAGCATCGTTGGAATCGCCCACAGTTCACCAATCCGCAGCGGCGTAACTGTCTGGTACTCGCGTACGAACAGCGTGATGTTGTCCAGATCGAGGTGACCTTCGGTGTGCGCGATCAGCTCGATGGCGACCTCGTACGCGCGCGGATAGCCGGCGAGCGAGCCGGTCGCCAGCTTCGGCAGCTCCTCGTAGTAGCTTTTCGGCAGGCTCGTCCGGATCTCGCGGATGTGCTCCTGGACGATGTAGAAGTTGTCGAGCAGCCAGTCACCGGCCGGACTAATGTCAAGCCCGCGCTCAGCGCCGCTATTCAGCTCGTGATAAACGCGATCGAGGACGCCTTTCGTGTCCTCGAGACGAAGAAGCAGCGGGCCAACACCCCGCTGCTTCCGCGCGGGCAACAGGTGATGACCGCGCGCGACTGCACGTGCGCGTTCACCAAGGCGCTCGAGACCGAGCACCTCGCCGCGAATCGGGCCGACCAATTCTTCGCCTGATCCGTTTCGTGATCGGCGAAAAAGACGACTCAGTAATGTTGGTGGAGCTTTGGGCGGGATTGCTGTTGCCACGTCACGTACTCAACGCCAAAGATGTGCCGCGCACATCCGCAAAATATCCGGTTTCTTCTACTCGGCGTAATACGCCTTGATACAGAGTGTCACCAGATTCTGGCGAATCCGCTCGAGTTGATCCGCAGATCGTGGTCGCATCGACTCCGCGAGAGAGTTCCACACCTGCTTGAAACTGACGAGCAGCTCCTCGGGTCGAACGTTCTTTTCCCGCGCTTCCTGTGCGACCCGCCTGAGGAGCGCGTTCAGCTCCGGCGAGGGCTGATCGGGCTTCCGTAATTGCTCCGCGAGCGCCGACTGCAACTCCTTCATCACACTTTCTGAAAGTGAGTTCAACGGCGTAGAGGAAATAAGAGTTGTCACCTGACACTAGTGATTTTCCCGGTGCCAGGTGGACATTTGTTCCCAAAGAATATCGACGGTGTCTGCCGTACGCTAGCGGGTGTTCGGGTCCGTAAGTTGCCGCTCGACGGAAGTCCCCTTTTGCCGATACACCGTGGCCAATGTGTTGATTCTCGCGCGCGAAGAAGTTGTCGCTGCGCTGCTGGGTTTGATGGTCGAGCTTCGTGGATTGCAACCAGAATTCCTTGCAGAGGATGAATCGGTTGCCAATGCGATCAAACGAGAGGGGCCGTCGCCGGTTCTGATCGACTGCGATCATCCTGATTGCACCGAGGACATCATTGCCATGATCAGGAAAGCGGGCGGAGATCCCGTGCTCTTCAGTCCGCACCGGATGCAGAGCGAGGTAACTCGCCTCGCCGCACGCTATGGGGTCAAGTCCTTCACCTTACCGACTGACCCCGACACATTCGCCAGGCTGCTCAAGTCCTAGTCGCGATTCTCTTTCCTCTCGCTCGCCTGTCGCGCCGGCTTGGAGGATTCCGGCAACTGGTTCTTCTCCGTTTCCTTCAAGTGTCGCTTATCGAGCTCGTGTATGTGCTCGTCATCCACGCGGTTTTTCTGGTCAGTCGTGATCGCATCCTTCTGATGCTGCCAATTGGTTTTCATCCCGTCCCTCCGATTTCCCGGCAAGAAGTACAGGTTCCATGCCGTCGCGGGCCGGTGAACGTCTCGCTAGCGAATCCGTATACCACCCATCAGGCGAAACAGCGTCGCATCGGATGGAACGGAGTAAACCTGAGCACCGACGTCAAATATGTTGCGCAACACGGCGGTTAATCCACCGAACACCGTTGCTCTCACTAACGGCTCACGCAGCTCGACCTGAGTCACATCAACGTTGCCAGCTCCATCGGTAAATCCAACCTGGAAATGCGGATCGATCCTGTTGGCACCGGCTCCCGCGTACCAGGCAAAGCTGCCGGCGCCGGGAGCAAAACTCACCGCGGCTTCACCGCCAAACATGTCCGGATGAAACGTGTCCTTCGACGGTGAAGTGCCGTAGCACGGAGCTGAAGGATCGCTTTGCTGCAGCTGCGAGCGCGGACATGTAATCGCGCCCTTCACGTTTCCGAACGTGCCATGCAATCGCAGCGATAGGGTGGTGCCGGATGCCGGTCCGGCGGCGAAGTGGTGCGCATGCGAAACGGCGAGGCTGAACAGGTTCGGCGTTGCCCGGGCGATTGTTACAGGAGGCAGGTAAGCCGCTTCGAGTGCGAAACCGAACGGGCCGCCGATCGTGATGCGCGGCCTGCCAAACACCGGCGACAATGATGTGTGTTCGCTCTTCTGTCTGAAGCACGCGCCCGTCTGCTCAATCGCAGGATCCGGTTTGGGGAGGTACTCGCCCTCGGCGCCGATCCTGATACTTCCTGGCGGCATTACTTCGGGGGCAGTCGCCATCGAAAAGACGATTGGCGCAGTGTAAAACGCCAGCAGCTTCCCTTCGTT